>Ga0153915_10001349_pt1 | contig 22590 bp, 19 predicted proteins | sample Opewatmetagenome_2_FD_107003 | JGI IMG/M metagenome (GOLD analysis project Ga0153915, IMG submission 107003) | Freshwater wetland microbial communities from Ohio, USA - Open water 3 Core 3 Depth 3 metaG | ecosystem: Environmental > Aquatic > Freshwater > Wetlands | place: USA: Ohio, Lake Erie...
CCGCCGCCTACGCCGCGCTTCAGGTCGCGCGCAGGCCGGAGAACAAGGGTAGATTGATAGTCGTGGTTCTGCCGGACACCGGAGAGAGGTACCTCAGCACGGTGCTTTTCGAGGAGCCGCAGCCAGAGGCGGTCATTTGACATTTTGAAGAGGTGAGAATGCATGAGCAAGAAGAATCGATTGGAGACACAGTGTTTGCACGCAGGACAGGAGAACGCCGATCCGGCCACGAATTCGAGGGCCGTGCCGATATACCAGACGACGTCGTATGTCTTCAACAGCCCGGAGCACGCTGCGAGCCTCTTCGCGCTGAAGGAGTTCGGCAACATCTACACGCGCATGATGAACCCGACCACTGACGTGTTCGAGAAGCGCGTGGCCGCGCTCGAAGGAGGAGTCGCCGCCCTCGGTGTATCGTCTGGTCAGGCCGCAACCACGCTAGGGCTCCTGAACATCACCCGTGTCGGGGACGAGGTGCTCTCGGCGAACAACCTCTACGGTGGGACCTACCAGCTGTTCCACTACACGTTCCCGAAAGTGGGGAGGACGGTCAAGTTCGTGGAATCCAGCGTGCCCGACGGGTTCGCGGACGCTATCACAGATAGGACGAAGGCGATTTACGCCGAGACCATCGGAAACCCGAAGCTGGATGTCCCGGACTTCGAGCGCATCGCGAAGATAGCACACGATGCCGGGATCCCGTTCGTGGTGGACAATACCCTCGCGGTCGGGCTGGCGAAGCCTCTCGACCACGGGGCTGACATCCTCACGAACTCCGCGACCAAAGTGATTGGAGGGCACGGAACATCCATCGGGGGGGTCATCGTGGACGGAGGTCGATTCGACTGGAGCAACGGCAAATTCCCGGAGTTCACCGAACCCGATCCGAGTTACCACGGGCTGAAGTTCTGGGACACGTTTGGCGACTTCCCCGGATTAGGCAATATCGCCTTCATCGTGAAGGCCAGGGTGCAGTGGCTCAGGGATGTCGGGCCCGCATTGAGTCCCTTCAACGCGTTCCAGTTCCTGCAGGGGCTGGAGACATTGGCGCTCAGACAGGAGCGACATTCTCGTAATGCCTTGGCAGTAGCAGAGTTCCTGAGAGACCATTCGAAGGTGACGTGGGTCAACTACCCAGGATTGAAGGACCATCCAAGCCACGGACTCGCCACCAAGTATCTCAATGGCGGATACGGGGCACTTGTCGGGTTCGGCATCAAGGGCGGAGCGGAGGCTGGGAAGAACTTCATTCGTTCGGTGAAGCTCTTCTCCCACCTCGCAAACGTCATAGACGCAAAGAGCCTCGTGATACATCCTGCGTCGACGACTCACTCGCAGCTCACTGCTGAGGAGCAGCGGGAAACGGGTGTGACCGAGGACTTCGTCCGGCTCTCTGTGGGACTTGAGAACATCGAGGACATTCTGGAGGACATCGATCAGGCTCTGGCGAAATCCTCGAAGGGATGATTGAGCGGTACCGTAGACGGGTACAATGGAAGGTCCGTCTCGTTCGAGAGAGAGCGCGCTCACGAGACTCCGTCCGACAGAACGGGGAATCTAGGCATTGGCCTCCTTCGCTATCCGTTGGTTCATCTCAGCGCCCATTCTAACCGACGAAGCGGACATAGGCATACGCGTCACCCTCAATCGATACGGTGGACCACTCACCTGACTCAAAGGTCGCCCAGCCCCAGGTCTCGAAAGTGAAGAAATCTCCTTGGCTGATGTACGTATTCCCGTCCGCATCGGTCAGGTTCAGCCAGACCTTTGCCTTTGTCTCGCCGAACAGGCTAGTTGCTTCCCACTCCTCGTGGTATACTCGTGCTCCATTCAGGCCGAGCTCTCCGAGATGCGGGTGAAATGTGACGCCATCGCTACCCCATCCGAGTGCTATTGTCACTCCATCCCATCCGGTGTCAGTTTCATTGATCGATGCCACGGAGAAGCTTACCCGATCCTGAGTGAATTCTGTTCTTGTCAGAACCACACGATTGTCGAGGTTGGGCGGTTCGACGTCAGAAAGATCAGGTACATGGGAGCCAACATATCTCACCAGATTCACAAGCGCGAAGAGGCCTGCGATCAGCACCACAATCGTGACGACCACGGCGATTCGGGTCAAGTAGTCTTTCCTGGGCGGTTGATACTGCGAGGGAACAGTACTAACAAATGGGCTCCCACACCATTGACATAGCCCGACCCCCTCCGGAGACTCTCTCCCGCAGGTCGTACACCTCATCGCTGTCTCCCCCCACATCTCACTTCCTCACCTATTGTATTTTCCGACAGAATTCACGCTTGAATTCGTAGTGACGCATGGTCTCAATTGGCGTCTTACTGTATTCGGCTGAAGAGTTGGCAATTCATCCGATGGATCCAAGAACAGGTCTCCTCGAATATCAGAAGGTTCGTTGAGGAGATGGTGCTCCCGCCGGGATTTGAACCCGGGTATCGAGCTTTCACCGGCCTGCCGTGAAAGCGGCCACGAGAGGCTCGAATGATTGGCCGGACTACACTACGGGAGCGCGGTGAGGGCCATCAAAAGGATGGCCTTACATAAATCTTTGGGACTGCGGGCTAGGGGACAAAGTACTTGCCAGATGCGCCCCATGGCCCCTGCCAGGTGGTGACGATTTGAAGAGACTGAGGTCCAACAAAGTCATCTACGTGTTCTCATCGAGAAACAGGCCCGCGTACACGGTCGATGACAACGAGCGCGTCCTGATCGAGACGAAGGACTGCTTCGGTGGGAAGGCGAGAAGCCCAAAAGACCTCTTCGAAGATGTCGCCATGGGTACCGTGAACCCTGCGACCGGACCAATAGAGGTCACGGGGCTCTCCGCGGGACAGACACTCTGCGTGTCCATAGAGCGCATCAACTGTGGAGAGAACGGTGTGATCATGTGCTCGCCGGAGCTTGGAAACCTCGGCTCAAAGGTTCGCAGATCGCGGACCAAGATTGTCAAGATCGGCAGGGGCAAGGCCAAGTTCTCGAAGGACGTGGAAGTTGATCTGAATCCACATATCGGGGTCATCGGGGTCTCGCCGTCCAAGGGCGAGTTCCCGGTCTATTGGCCCGGGGACTTCGGTGGGAACTTGGACACGGTCGAGGTCAGGGAAGGCTCGAAGGTCTATCTTCCGACCTTCGTGGACGGCGGGATGGTCGCGGTTGGCGATGTCCATGCGGCGATGGGGGATGGCGAGGTCTGCGGAACTGGGATCGAGGTTCCCGCAGAGATAACGGCCTCTCTCTCAATCGCGAAGGAGCTTGACCTCAGGAGGCCGATGATTGAGACTCCTATGGAATGGATCGCCTACGCTGCCGCAAAGACCCTCGACGAGGCGGCGAAGCTGGCGACCGAGGACATGGTCCAGTTCATCGGGAATCGACTGGGGATGGACTTCGAGGACGCCTACATGCTTGCGAGCGTCGCCGCGAACCTCAGGATATCTCAGGTCGTCGATCCCCTGATGGCTGCGAGGATGGCGATAAGCAAGCGATACCTCTGAATCCGTGACCGGCGTGCTCAGATGTCCTCGTCGCCCTCGCGCCAGTCGAGCCCCGGCGTTCTGAAACCGATCTTCGCGGCCGGCTGGAACTTCCTCTTGTGAGAGGTCAATCTCACCGTGTTGGCGATCCGGGCGACTTCCTTCGCTGTGGTTTCCGCGCGTTCGGCAGTCTCCTTCTCTCCCAGTCCGAGTTCCAGGCCGAGTAGGATCGCATCGAGTCTCTCGTAGGCAATCCCCATCTCCCCCTCGTCCGTCTGACCCTTCCAAAGCCCCGCAGAGGGGGCCTTCTTGATGATCTTCTCCGGTATGTCAAGCTCTCTCGCAAGCTGTCGGACCTCGGTCTTGTAGATGTCCCCTATCGGCTCGAGGTCAGCGCCTCCATCGCCGAACTTGGTGAAGTATCCCATGAGCATCTCGCTCTTGTTGCTCGTGCCGACCACGAGTCGCCTCTCCGAGTTCGCGAAATGGTAGAGCACGGTCATCCGGCATCTGGCCTTGATATTGGCGAGGGATAGTCGGTCGACGGTTCCGCCGACCGCCTTCCTGAACGCGGCGACGGGCTCAGTGATGTCTACGACCTTGCTCTTGACCTTCTCATGGTCGCACAGTTCCTTGGCGTCGACAATGTCCTCCCTGGGCGAGTCCTTCTCCGGCATCATCAGCCCAAGGACCTTGTCCGCGCTTACCGCGCGCACGCACAGGCGCAGGACGACCGCGGAATCTATCCCGCCGCTCACTCCCAGCACGAAGCCCTTGGCGCCGACCTTCCTGAGCTTCTCGGCCAGGAACTTCTCGATCGTCTGCTCGGTCCCCTCTCTGAGCTTCGGGAGAATCATCGTGCTCGAATGCGCCCTTCCGCATATATCGATTATGGTTGAGGCGACGCTCGTCGGTGGGGTAAGCCTAATCTACTGGCTAGATGCTTCTCGCCCCGATGTCCAGGATCGGGGTCACGCTGGCGCAGATGACCTGTCAGTTGCGCGACAAGGATGCCAATCTGAAGAGGATGCGCGAGATAGTCAAGAAGACTAAGGGGAAGATCGTGGTCTTCCCGGAGCTAAGCCTCACGGGGTATCTTCCGAGGGACGACCTGTACAGCCTCGCCGAGGCGATGAACGGCCCACATATGAAGGCCGTGCAGAAGCTCGCGAAGGATGCGAAGAAGGACATCGTTTTCGGATGCCCGACCAGGGACGAGAGAATCCCGGGCCAGGTCTACAACAGCTGCGTATTGGCGACCGGGGCCGGGAAGCTCTACAGGTACAACAAGATGTATCTCCCCACCTTCGGCCCGTTCGAGGAGAAAGTGTTCTTCGCGGAGGGGAAAGAAGCGGTGGTGGGCGACGGGAAGCACGCCAAGATCGGGTTGATGATATGCTACGACGCGTTCTTCCCTGAGCTTGCGAAGCTCGAGACCCTCATGGGGGCGCAGATCCTGGTGAACATCTCCGCGGCCCCGACCACGTCGAGGCCTTTCTTCCGCAGGGTGATGCCCGGGAGGGCGGTCGAGGACGCGATATTCGTCGCGTACTGCAACATGGTCGGCGTTCACGGCAGCCTGGTCTTCGGCGGGAGCAGTGTTCTTTACGGTCCTAGGGGCGAGGAGCTGGCGAGGGGCAGGGACCTCGACGAGGATATCGTCGAGGGCATGATCGACCTGGGCGATATCGAGGTCGCGAGGAGGTTCCGTCCGACCGTCCGCGATACTAGGGTCGAGATCGTCGACGAGGTCGGCTCGTTTTTGCGAGCTGAGCGAAGGGGTTGACGATTCGGCTGGTACGTCGCAATCCAGGTCTCCAATCCCACTGGGAAACCTCTAAATACGGACATCCTTTTGATGGTGGTCGAGCTGAGGTGGCCCAGCCCGGTAAGGCGCGAGCCTGGAGTCCTTGGCGTCATGCCAGCAAGCTCGTGGCGCTCTGCGCCTCGGGAGTTCAAATCTCCCCCTCAGCGCTTCCTCCGCGGGACCGCCCGCGTCATGAGCACCTCGTCGACGTACTTCCCATCCTCCTTTATCGCGTCGGGTATGCGTGCGACCTTGACGAATCCCAGTTTCGAATAGAGGCTCTTCGCTCGCTCGTTGTAGCCAAGGACGGAGAGGTCTATGTACTCGAGACCTTGGAGGCGCTTCTCAGCAAGATCGATCGTCCTTCTCATGAGCGCCTCGCCGATCCCCTTCCCGCGAATGTCCTTTGCCAGCACGATTCCCAAAATCGACCTGTGGGATTTCTTCCATCCCTCTCGGGTCACGTCGCAGTTTCCCTTGATGACCCCGTCGACCTCCGCCGTGAGCATCACCAGCCTCCGCTTCTTGATGCCCTCCATCCTGGCGACGACCCATCTTACCTCGTCCCTCAGGTCCACGTGCCGGTCGAGCATGATGCCTGAGCTTGGCTCGTCGATGACCGCATTGATGAGATCCATGAACTGCCGTGCGTCCCCACGCCTTGGCTCACGAAAGACCACCCGTGTGCCGTCCACCGCCGTGAATGCGTACATGACCATGGGACGGAGGAGTGGTTTTCGGGGCGATAACGCTTGCCGCCGAGGACAGATAATAAATACTCTCCGAACCGATGATTTCCTCCCACCTGACCGTACTCCTTGGTGCGAGAAATGATACGAGTCTTGCACGTCGACAACGACCCCGAGTTCCTCGACCTTGTCAAGTTCTTCCTCGTCCGAGATGGCACGATGGAGGTGGACACCGCGGAGTCGGCCAAAGCGGCGATCGAGATGCTGAGGTCGGCCAAGTACGACGCCGTCGTGTGCGGGCACGACATGCCCGAAGTCGACGGCCTTGAGCTGCTGAGCCTCCTACGGATCCAGGGGAACCAGGTCCCGTTCATTCTTTTCAGCCCGAGGGGGAGGGAGGACGTCGTCATCCGCGCTCTGAACAACGGCGCCGATTTCTATCTTGAGAAGAGCGGGAGCTCAGGCACGAGTTTCGCGGACCTCGCCCACATGATCCAGACCTCGGTCGGGAGCAGGCGCGCTGAGTCCGCTCTGAGGGAGAGCGAGGCGAGGTACCGCGGCTTCGTGAAGGGCCTGCGAGGAATTGCGTTTCAGGGGACCGTTGATTTCAGGACCATATTCTGCCACGGGATGGTCGAGGAGATCACCGGCTACACGGAGGAGGAGTTTCTGGGCGGCAACCCGACATGGGACAAGGTGATTCACCCTGACGACATCGCCCGAGTCATAATGGAGGGGAAAGATCTGGCTTCCGCCCCGAACATGTCTGCGTCCATCGAGTACAGGATCGTCCGGAAGGATGGCCAGATACGTTGGATCGAGTCGATCATGCAGAGTGTCGCCGAGGGCGACGGCCAGCCGGTCAAGATCCAGGGCATGATGTACGACATCACCGATCGCAAGAGGAGCGATGAGGCCCTCAGGCAGGCGAACGAGAAGCTGAGGATACTGGGGAACGTCACGAGGCACGACGCGCTCAACCAGCTCGCCGTGCTGACGGGCTGGCTGTCCATTGCGCGGCAGACCTGCAACGACCGCGCCACCCTAGACTATATGGAGCGCATGAGGTCGGCCACGGAGACCATGCGCCTTCAGCTGGAGTTCACGGCGGACTACCAGGACATGGGCATGCAGAAGCCCAGCTGGATCGAGGTGAACAAGGCGTTCGACAGGGGGGTCGCCGGGCTGGCCCTCGGTGACGTCACCGTCGAGAGGGAGGTGCAGGGGATCGAGATATTCGCTGACACGATGCTCGACAAGGTGTTCCACAACCTCGTCGACAATTCGATTCGTCATGGCGACCGGATCACGACGGTGCGGCTCAGCAAGGTGATGGATGGCGATTCATTGTTGCTCGTCTATGAGGATGACGGGGCCGGGGTGGTCGACAAGGAGAAGGAGATCATCTTCGAGCCTGGCCACGGGAAGCACACGGGCTTCGGCCTATATCTCACGCGCGCAATCCTGGGCCTGACCGGTATATCGATCATAGAGAACGGCGTGGCCGATAAGGGCGCCAGGTTCGAGCTGAGAGTTCCCGCGGGCAAGTACCGGTTCAAGCAGAGGAACTGAGGCCATCGGCAACAACCGTTAATACGTCCCTGGCGTTCGCATCCTGGGTCATTCTAGATGGCATCCGATTCGGCCTCTGAATCGAATTCGTTCAAGCGCTCGGCCGAGCGCATCCTTGAGGCTGAGGTCTCCTGGGTCTCAAGCCTGTTGCTCCTCCTGCTGACCATCTATGCAGTCATCAGGTTCGATGTGCTCTGGGCGGTCCTCGGAGTTGCCGGGCTGTCACTCTATGTCCTCCCGATGGTCACGACCCGGGACCCCTTCAAGGCGCTCCCGTGGGAGATGACCGTCATACTCTCCGCGCCGATGATACTGCACTACTCCGCAGGCTCGAGGACCCTGACGGAGAACGTGGGCTGGTGGAACGACTTCTCCTCCCTGGCCCTCGCCTTCTCCCTCGCGACCATCGGATTTCTCACGACGGTCGAGCTGCAGGTGTACACGAATGTGAAGATGAATCGGCCGTTCGCGGTCTTCTTCGTCGTGATGTTCACCCTGGCCGCTGCCGGCTTCTGGGATCTTGGGCTATACGTCGGCGACAAGGTCTACGGCACCCACCACCTGGGAACGAATCAGGACGTAATGTCCGGCCTCTTGTGGGTACTTCTTGGCGGGATATTGATGGGGGTGTTCTACACCGTGTATCTCAAGGCCATGTCCGAGAAACGCAAGCGGCATCTCGGGTTCGTGCATGTCTGGGAGCTGGAGGCATGAGCGAGCGCCTGAGGCTGTTCTCGAGGACCATGCAGGCCGGCATGCTGGGTGTTGTTGTCGGCGGGGTGGCATCCGGGAACTTGACGTGGGTGCCGGCGGCAGTGATCTCGCTGCTCATCAGCGAGATACCTTCCCTCCTCAGACGTGACCTGAGCCTGGTCCTGCCGGCGGAGTTGAACTTCCTTATCGTTCTTGCCCTGTTCCTGCACGTCGTGGGTGGGTTCTCTAACCTCTATAACGTTCTCCCAGGCTGGGATCACCTGACTCACATGATGTCCGCGTCTCTGATAGGCGTCCTCGGACTCGTGATCGTCGTGTCGATTGACAAGTACGTTGATTCGATATATCTCCCGAGATTCTTCATCGCCGTCTTCATCGTGCTTCTGACGATGGCCGTGGGAGTGATATGGGAGATCATGGAATTCGCGAACGACTCGCTCTTGCATACACACCTGCAATACGGTCTCGATGACACCATGATCGACCTGTTCTTTGACGGTCTGGCCGGCTTCCTGGTGGCCATCCTGGGCGCCCGCTATCTGAGGATCATGGGTCCAGAACACTTCATAGGCACCATGCAGATCGACCGGGCAAAGGAGAAGTTGCTCGGGCTGGTTCATCGCAGACGGGCGAGCTGAGCCTCCGCCTTCCTCAGATCATCCTTATCGTTTATGTTCCAGAAGCTCTGGAGCTCAGGGTCGATGGTCCTTAACGTTCGCTCGTCGAGAAACACGATTTCCAGACCCTTGTAAGCCTCGGTGGGAGCACGGCCTCCCATGGAAAGAACCTTCCTGAACGCGTCAAGGCAAGTCGTCCTGCTATACGCACCATGCAGCGGCTCGAGATAACTGCTTCCGGTCATTGGCACGGCACCGTCTTTCCCCTCAGCGGCCGCAACGACGGCCTCGCACACTGCTTTCTTCAGGAAGGGAGTGTCGCACGGGCTCACCAACACGTACTTCCCTCTAGCTGCCTCGAAGCCGCGCACTAACCCCTCTAGCGGTCCGAGCTCTGCCGACTTGTCTTCGACGAGCCGCAGGTCTGCGTCGATCATTTCCGCGTAGGCCCCGCTCTTTCCTTTGGCGACGGATATGATGATCTCATCGGCCACGGTTGATAGCGCATCCGCGACGTGCTTCGCCAAGGGAGTTCCTCCAAGCCTCACCAGCCCCTTGTCCCCGCCGATCCTCGAACCTTGACCACCGGAAAGTATGACCGCCGATAGCATCTCTGGCGCTAATGACCATCATTGTATTCAAGACACGTCCTTCGCCCCGGTCCTCCAGGCAAAAAGGTTATAGCTGGCTATTCTCTTCGAAAAGTTGCATGGCCAAGATCACAATGGCTCAGGGTGCGGGCGGGGAGCGGATGCTGGAGTTCATCCGCGAGTTCGTGCTCAAGGAGCTTGACCACGATTTCGGCGAGATCCCCCTGGCCGCATTGGACGATTCCGCCGTTATCGACGGGATTGCGTTCACCACGGATTCCTACACGGTCAAGCCGCTGTTCTTCCCTGGAGGCGACATCGGTGTCATCTCGGTAGCCGGAACCGTCAACGATCTAGCCGTTATCGGCGCGACGCCGCTCGCGATGTCCTGCGCGATGATAATCCAGGAAGGCTTCCCGGGGGAGGATCTGCACAAGATTATGCGCAGCATCTCTTCGACAGCCAAGAAATCAGGCGTGAGGATCGTCACCGGTGACACGAAGGTCGTCGAGAAGGGAGCAGCCGACGGCCTGTTCATCAACACAAGCGGGATTGGCAGGCGATCGAAGTACCTCGATCGCAACATAAAGCTTGTCCGGCAGGAGAGGAAGTTCAAGTGGAACTGGCCGAACGATTCCGCGGTTGCGGAAGGCGATGTCATCATATGCTCAGGGCCGATAGGGAACCACGGCGTCGCGATACTCTCCTTCAGGGAAGGATATGGGTTCGAGACGACCGTCAAGAGCGACGCTGCGCCGCTTAATGGGATGATCGAGGCCGCGATGAAGGTGGGTGGAATCACCGCGATGAAGGACCCGACTAGAGGGGGTCTTGCGAATCTCCTTAATGAGTGGTCCGACAAGTCCACGGTCGGCATCCGCATCCGCGAAGAGGATCTGCCGATGGACGACGCCGTGATAACTGCGTGTGAGATGCTGGGGATCGACCCCTTGGAGATCGGGAACGAGGGCAAGGCGATCCTCGCAGTCGTCCCCGGAAAGGCGGAAGCCGTACTGAGGGCTTTGAAGGGTACGCCCGAGGGAAAGAGGGCTGCGATAATCGGCGAGGCGACGAAGAAGGTCCGGGGAGTGATGATGGAGACACACACCGGAGGAAGGCGAGTCGTCGAGCCTCCGGTCGGAGACCCCGTTCCGAGGATCTGCTAAAGAAATTGACGTCCTGTGTTCAACTACTCCTAGCCGACTACATTAGACCGTCAATGCTTTTATAGCGTCCCTGTGATACGAGAAATCTGGCGAGACTGTGGTGGGAAGCTGTCGAAACGCTAGGGTTCTGGTGGCCGTAGCAATCGTCTTCTGGATGCTCGTGAACGTCCCTGTCTCGACTGTCGAACCGGAAGGGAACATCGCCCACGCCTCTGCTAGCAGCAGCAGGGTTTTCATGGTTGGCGAAGTCGACCTCATTGGCTACATGACGACTCTGAATCCATTCAGGAGTGTATATCAACAGGAGAGGATGACCATCTGGCCGTGCATGAGCACACTGCTCACCTACGATGAGGACGGGAAGCTCATCGGTGACATCGCGCGATCGTGGTCGATGTCTTCGGACGGACTGACATGGTACTTCAAGATGGAACCCAACATCTTCTTTACGGATCCTACAAGTCCACTCACGATGGTCCACCAGCTCACCTGGGTGGATGTACAATACACTTACTTCCAGGCGCAGAACCATACGAACAACCTCCAGAAGCGCTTCCTGGCAGCGGACCAACCGATCATCAGCAGGATTTGGGGTGACGCTGCGACCAACTCGGTCAACATATCGTTGAATCTCGCATATGCTCCATTCGTCGGTGCGCTGACTGAGACTCCGATCATCCCGAAATACTACTGGCAGCCACATGAGACCGGGCAAGGCGATGCGACTGCATGGACAGGCGCTTTGCCGGTCGGCTCCGGTCCGTTCTATTACGGACTCCCTGGCTTGCCGACCGCGGGTGAGGTCGTCCTTCTGAGGAGCCCGATCTGGTTCCAGGAGGCGGATAGGGGCTGGCAGATACATGTCGACGCGCTGAAGTACATAAACGAGATCGATCCACTCTCGGCCTGGAACCACCTGAAGCTCGGATTGACTGACGTTCTCTTGGAAGTCTCGCCTTCAATCTACATGAACGACCTCCCTACCCCACCTACGATTCGGGCTTGGGCCCAGAGTACGGGGTTCATCTACGAGTACAATTTGTGTCAGATGACGGATGCCCTGAGATCGTCATTGGGCTATCCATATACTTCCGGTTCGAACAGCCAACTGCTCCAGGATCCGATCATCAGAAGGGCCATGGCCATGGCTGTCGACAAGCAGGGCTTCGTCGACCAGGCCCTGCTGGGCCTGGGCAGTCCCGCGGACTCGCTTGTGCCTGAGGTTAGCCCGTGGCACTACTCCCCTCAGAACCAAGTCTCGTTTGACATCGCGGGCGCGACCTCGCTTTTGGAGGCGAACGGCTATATCGACATAGACGCCGACGGAATCAGGGAATGCACCGCGAACTCGCCCGCCGTTTTGAATGGCTGGGCGGTGCTTGGAGCTGAGTTGAATTTCAGGTTCGAGACTTTGAACGCGCCCTCGGAATGGGCTCAAGGGGCGATCCTCATCCAGGATTGGGCGGCGCAGATCGGTGTTAGGCTGAATCTCACGATCAAGACGCTTAGCCGCATAGTAAATGACTGGCTGAGGGCGGATTATGATGCCTGGCTCTTCTACTGGGAGTTCTATCCGAACAGCGAGCCTTCGACAGACATAATGAAACTTCTGACCACAATGGAGATCGGCGGATGGCAGGATCTTTACTGGTCGAACGCGACATACGACTCGATCTACAACATGTCGCTCGTCGCGATGGATCCATCTGTGCGTAGGGAACTGACGAACCAGCTGCAGCAGATGGCATGTGACAACATGGGGTGTCAGCTCATCGCCTACGGGAAGGACCTGTGTGCTGCTAACTGCATCAGATGGGACGCATCCAGCTATGATGGCTGTGATGCGAAGTGGGCTCTGGCCCCAGGGTACGGATACCCATGGCTCTACATGCACCTGTCCCCTGTCGACAACCCCGTCCCGCATGTTTCTCCTGGATACCCCGTCTACTGGATCGATACTGGGACGCCGTACACCTTCAGTGGGACGGCTACGGATTTGTCCCCACTCCAGTACCAGTGGTACTGGGGGGACGGGACAGCTTCCGGCTGGCTTTCCTTGCCGACCGCGAATCACACATACTCGGAGGGCGGATGGTACACGGCGTACTTTGCCGCAAGGGAGGTCGGGGACGATGCGTTCACGTCTTGGGCAAAGGTCATGGTGAACGTGACGAACCTGAACAACACTCCGCCCCACGATGTATCCATCACCTACCAGCCGCTTCTCCCGAAAGCGCTCGAGCCCGTGAGCTTCATTGGGACCGCAACGGATGATGACGGCGATCTTCTGTCTTTCACATGGGACTTCGGCGACTCGACGACCGGGTTGGGCCCGTCGACCGCGCACATCTACTCCGGAGCTGGCACATACCTGGTCACCATGTCCGTTTGGGATAACCAGCCGGGTTCTGCGCCTGTCTCTTCCATGGCTCTTCTGACGGTCGGGCCACCCGATGCCCCGCCGAGCCTGTCGGTTCCGGATTATTGGGTTGCGGTATGGAAGGTCGACACCGTCTTCGTCGTGGCCGCATCAGATGTCGATGACGATTCTCTGAGATACACTTGGTTCTGGGGGGACGGTCGGGTCTCGGTGACGACCACGCCTTTGGCCACGCACGCATATGCCCGCAGGCAGGTATACTCACTAACGGTCTTCGCTGACGACCTCACGGGAGTCTCCGGACACAACGTGTCGGGGTCCTGCGTGGTCTCCGTATCCGGCACTCCGCCGCCGCCCGTGATCACGCAATTCAGTGCGGCGCCGATGACTGCAGATGTTGGCGTTCCGATCATCTTCACCGGGTCAGCAGTCGACAGTGATGGCATGTGGCTACGGTTCACCTTCGACCTTGGAGACGGCACAAATGAGGTCCGGGATTCCGGGCTTCTCGCTCCTGGAGCGACTGAGACATTCACAGTGGCTCATTCATACTCCACGCCCGGAAGCAAGGTGGTCAGCCTCTATGTCATGGACCACACGATGAACAATGTGACCGCGACTCCGATTCTCGTGACGATCGTTGAATCTCAACCCCCAGTCGTCTCACCGCTCACCCCATGGACCTCCCTCGCTGGGCAGCCCTTGTTCTTCATTGCCGATGCCTTCGACCCAGACAGCCCCGAGCTGAGATATACCTGGGACTTCGGCGACGGATCTCCGCTGATAGTCGGAAACCCGGTGTCCCACAAATATTCGATTCCAGGAATCTACGCGTACACCGTCTATGTCGACGACCTGAGTGGTCACAACGTGAGCGCGTCCGAGACGGCGACCATCGGGTTCGGACTTCATCTCCATGTGGGTTGGAATTTCATCAGCGTGCCCCTGATATCCGAATACATGTCGAACACGCTCGGCCTCGGTCTCGGGGATGTGATAGTGCGCTGGAATTCCACCACGCAGTCGTACGACAAGACCTACATCGAAGGGATCTCTCCTCCGTCATCGGGTTTCCCGATATACCCCTTGACTGGGTATTGGGTCTATACAGCAACGGCGAAGGTCCTGTCGCTCTTTGGCACGGTCCCGACCTCAAGGAGTATCTACGTCTCGGTGCCGGCCGGTGGAGGTTGGGCGGCGATCGGCCTTTCGACATGGCATACGTTCGGTCTGAGGGCCCATCACCTGCCTGGCATGTTCGATCCTCCCACGCTCAAGACGGCCGTCCGGTGGAATGTGACGAATGGTCACTATGAGATCTACATCGAAGGGCTTCCGTTGTCCGATTTCCTGCTATCAAACGGCGAAGGGTACTGGGTATTCCTGAGCGCATCCTCGACCTTCACGTACCCTCCATAGGTCGGACGGATGTGATTCGAACACCATCACGGGCTAGTCGTATGGCTGTCTGACAACGGTCTTCAGCTTCTCAGGCTTCGCCCTGCGGGGGTCTCCCAGGTATATCTCGTGGTGCCTGCCACGCAACTTGTGTCCACCATCAGCAATGAACTTCCTCAGCTTCTCGATGTTCGGCCTCTCGGCGGAGTACGGGCCGATGTGCATGATCTGCGCTGACTTGCCCTCCTTCCACCTCTCGAACTTGAGCTTCGCGAGCGCCGGCAGGTCCTTGCCTTTCTTCTTGAGCTGAGCCATGGCATCTTCGATGTCCTCTCTCTTGATGCGGTCGGGAAGCATGATCATCGCCCTCCACTTCCATACGCTCTTCCTCTGCTTCAGGAAGTCCTCTTCCTTGTCTGACCACCAGAGGGCCTCCAGCGGCATCACCATGAAGTCCCTCTTCTTGTCCCCCTTCTTGAGCGTGAACTTGGCCGTGAAGGCCACGGAATACAATGCCCCGATCGCGTTCTGGAAATCCTTGGAGGTGTTCGGATCCCCTTGGCCGTCGACCATGATGAACGTCATCTCGGGGACGTCAACGGAGACGGGCTTGTCAACGGGCGGGAAATACAGTTCCTGCAGTTCTTTGCTAAGGTCCTTCTTTGCCATGTTCCCTCAACTCCTTCTCTATCTGTCTCACTATCGTTGGTACCGCCTTCTCAACCTCTGGTGTGAGCTTCTCGCTCACATTCACGAGGTCCTTCGCCTCGACGGCGAAGAACATGACCTCCTTGGGCATACGCTCTGGCACGAGCTTCCTTCCGAGCGCAAGTGCCGTCGCGATGTTGATTCCGTGCGGGGAGGATCCATGTATGGCCTTCTCGAAATCATTCTCTGCCAGTACATGCAGCTGACCCGGTCTTCCCCCCTTGGTCTCGATGGCATCGATTATCACGAGCCTCTCGTAGCCTTGGATGACGTCCAGGAGCTCGAGGCCACTCGCCGCGAGCTCGTCAACGGCAACGTGGGGAAGCTTTCGCTCCTTGAGTATCCGCGCGATGTGAATCCCCACACCGTCATCCGACAGGATCGGATTCCCGATTCCTAGAACCAGCGTCTTCACGACGACCGGACCGACATCGGGGGTATTAATCCTGCCCGATGCGACAGATACCATGAGCATCACCTGGCAGAAAACGGAAATGTGGGGGGATGCCCCCTCCAAAAACAGTATCAGAAGTTTCTCAGGCTGGAGAGGACGGAGCCGTCCTTCTTCCTGACGGTGACCTCTAGGGCCGGCCCGCCGTTGAGCGAGTGGGTTCCGCACGAGTTGCACGGGTCGTAGCACCTGAAGGCCATCTCGACCTTGTTCAGCAGACCGGGCGATACCATCCAATCCTTGATCAACGCCTTCGCCGCCTTCCTGACGCTCGTGTTGATCGCAGCGTAGTTGTTGGTCGTGGCAACAATCATGTTGATCTTCGTGCAGAGGCCGTCCTTGTCGGATGCGTAGTGGTGTATCAGGGTGCCCCTCGGCGCCTCGACAATGCCGACGCCCTCCTTCGGTTCCTTGAACGGCCCGCGGATGTCCTCGCTCGTGACGCTCTTGTCGCTCGCGAGCTCCAACATCCTCTCCGTCGCGTACTGCAGCTCGATGACCCTCGCCCAGTGGAACGCCAACGTGTGGTGGACAGGACCCTTGACGCCCAGGTCTGAGAAGGTCTTCCTGAAGACCTCGTACTCCTTCTGTGCCAATGGGGTCGTGTAGCCTTCGCAGACGTTTATCCGTCCAAGAGGTCCGACCCGGTAGATGCCGCTCGAGGCGCCGTCGACGAACCCCTTCCAGCCGACCTTCTTCAGGTACGGCATCTTCATGTAGGTCCAAGGCTCGACGTGCTCCGCGATGATGTCCAAGTACTCGCTCGGCTTGAACTTCAAGAGTTGTTTGCCTGTCTGGTCGACCACGCGGACATCCCCGTCGTAGAAGTTGCTCTTGTTGTTCTTGTCGACCGTTCCCATGTAATAAGTCTCGAGGTAGTATAGATCCGGGTTTACCACTAGGCTCAGGTAGTCCTTGTTGCCCAGCACGACGTCGTGGAAGAGCTTGATGGTGAATTTGCCGAACTCGACGCAGCTCTTGGCCATCTCCTCCATCTTCGCCCGCTCCTCCTCGCTGATCTGCTTCGAGACTCCGCCAGGAAGTCCGAACACCGGATGCGTTGCCCTCCCGCCGACGATCTCCTGCACCTTCTGGCCGTACGACCTGTGCTTGATGACCTCGGCCCCGATCGGTACCCCGACCGCATCCACGACCCCGAGGATGTTCCTCTTGTTCGAGGGTGCCGATGGTCCCAGCACGAAGTCCGGTGCCGCGAGCGCGTAGAAGTGCGCGATGTGGCTGTGGGTATACTGGCCCATGTAGAACAGCTCCCTGAGCTTCTTAGCCGTCAGGGTGGGCTCAGCGCTGAACACGGCGTCGAGCGCCTTTGTCGCTGCCAGATGGTGCGCTGCCGGGCAGACGCCGCAGAGTCTGTTCGTCAGCACCGGCAGCTCCATGACGTGCCTCCCGATACAGAACCTCTCGAAGCCTCTGAGCTCCGGTATCTGCAGATAGGCGTTCTCGACGTTGCCGGCGCCGTCCAGGAAGATCTCGATCTTTCCGTGGCCCTCAAGCCTTGTGATCGGGTCGATCGTGATCTTCCTCTCCTTCGTCTTGGTCGGCGTGTCATTGATGATTGGTCCAGCCATCGTCTTCACCCCTTCCTCTTCTTCTCCGTTACCGTGCGCTTGAACGGGGACTTGGGCAATGTGAATGCGTAGAAAGTCCCCAGGGGGTCCTTCACCTGCATCATCATCTCCATGATCTGCTCCTCGCTGAGCTTCGACTCCGAGTCGGTTATGTTCAGCAGAGACGACAGCGCGCTCAGCATGCTTGTGCCCTGGTCCGTGACTCCCTTGGTCGGGCCCATGCAGCCCCTGCATGGCATCGCCGCGCTCGGGCACATGGCGCCGCAACCGGCCCTCGTCGCGGGACCGATGCATATGATGCCCTGGTCCAGCAGGCACTTCTTCGGGTCCGGATTGATCTCGTAGGCCTGGTAGATCTTCTCGATCCTCCTGCCCTTCTCGACCCTCTCCCTCTTGCACTCGTCACAGAGGGTTTTGTCCGAGGCGATGATCGCGCCCTTCGGCGGTAGCGGAGTGCCCTTGGTCACGTGTGAAGCGACAGCGTCTACCGCGGTCGCGATAAGGTTGACCGTGGGCGGGCAGCCCGGCATGAAGTAGTCGACATCGACGACCTCGTCCAGGGTCTTGACGGAGTCCCAGAACTCCGGCAGCTCGAGCTCCCCCTCCGGGACCTTCAGGTGCGTCTGGGGCGTGACGAAGTTCGGGTTGTCCGTGGATTCGGTGTTCTTGTAGACCGTCTCGAAGATCTCCTTCTTGTTGGTCACGTTCGCGAGCCCAGGGGTCCCGCCGAAGCAGGCGCATGACCCGAAAGCTATCATCACGACCGATTTCTCCCTAAGGACCTTTGCGATGTGCTCGTTCTCGCTGTTCCTTATCGCGCCGTTGTAGAAGCTCACGGTGATGGACTTGTCAGGCATCTTCTCGATCTCGCTTATCTTGCCGTCGAACCCGATGGGCCAGAAGACGACCTCGGCTATTGCGTGAACGTCCAGTATCTTCGCATCGATGTCCAGGAGGGCTACATCGCAGCCTCCGCAGCCGGCCCCCCAGTATTGTGCGATCTTTATCTTCTCTGCCATGTCAGGCCACCTCCTTCTTCTCGGGCGTCGCCTTGGTCGGGGAGGCTGCGTACTGGGGAGACTGCCCCTTCATCCCCACCTGCTCGATGAGCCTCCACCTCTTCATCGCGAGTATGTGCTTCACGATCTCCGTCTTCACGATGCCCGTGGCGTCGTGCAACTCGTGAACGGTCTTGGGGCCGTCCTCCATCTCCGCGAGCAGCAGGTTCCTCTCGAGCTCAACGCTCGCGGCCTTCTGCACGAGGAAGTCGTACCTCCCCTCGGTGACGACCTCTCCGAACACGTTCCCGGCTGTGGTCATCTGCCCCTTCTTGCCGAGGAGCCATCTGATTCGCTCGCCCTCGACCGTCCTCAGCGCGGCCCGTATCTTGGCCTCCCTGATGGACATGCTCATTCACCCCCATGGTAGGGGGAGGGGCCGAGCTCCTTGATGGTGTTCGTGAAGTCGATTATGGTCTTCTGGAACTTCTCGCCCTCACCGGCAGAGACCCACTCGAGTCTCAGCCTGTCAGGGTCGAACCCGAACTGCTGGATGAGCATCTTCAGGAGCGCAATCCTCCTGCGGGTCCTGTAGTTCCCTCCGATGTAGTGGCAGTCCGCCGGGTGGCAGCCCGCGACGAGGACGCCGTCCGCTCCCTTCTGGAAGGCCCTCATGACGAACTCCGGGTCGACCCTTGCGGAGCACATGACCCTGATGGTCCTGAAGCTCGGGGGCATCTGCAGCCTGCTGACCCCAGCTAGATCGGCTCCAGCGTATGAGCACCAGTTGCAGCAGAACACGAGCAGCTTTGGCTCCCATGCCTTGTCATCGTGCGTGGCAGTGTGGTGCGCCGCTTCGCTGCTCATTGCTTCACCTCCTGCTTGACGGGTTTGTCCTCGAACATCGCATCGATCATCGCGTAGATCTGCGTGTCCTTGTAGCCCTTCTGGGTCAGCGCCCCCGCAGGGCAAGCTCCGACGCATGCGCCGCAGCCCTTGCACAGGCCGACGTTGACCTCAACGAGCTTCTTGTCCTTGTTCTTCTTGTCGGGCACTACCTCGAGCGCCTTGTACTCGCAGATTGGGACGCAGATGCCGCACCCGTCACAGAGGCTCTCGTCTATGCTCGCAACGATGCCCTCTGCCTCGAGCGTCGTCTTCGACAGGACCGTTGTTGCCCTCGAGACCGCCGCGAGCGCCTGCGCGATGCTCTCGTCCACGAACTTCGGGCCGTGCGCCAGCCCCGCCAGGTAGATGCCCTCAGTGGCGAAGTCCACCGGCCTGAGCTTCATGTGTGCCTCGAGGAAGAAGCCCTCCTTGGTCTGCGGGACCTTGCACATCGGTGCCAGGGTCCCCGCGTCCGGGAGTGGCCTCGTTCCGGATGCGAGCACCAGGTAGTCCGGCTTCAGCTCGATCTCCTTGCCGGTGTCCTCGTCCTTCACCTTGACCTCGAGCTTGCCCGCCTTCTCCTCGACCTTGGGCTTGTCCTTGTCCTCGAACCTGATGAAGGTCACGCCGAGGTTGCTGGCCTCCTTGTAGTACTTCTCCCTGAACCCGTAGGTCCTGATGTCCCTGTACAGGACGAAGACCTTCGCGTTCGGGTCCTTCTTCTTGATCTCGATCGCCGCGGTCATCGTGCCCGTGCAGCACACGCGCGAGCAGTTCGGGTGGTCGCCCTCCCTTGACCCGACGCACTGGATGAACACGTACTCGTTCCCCTTGGCCTCGCCCTTGTGGAGCTTCTCCTTCAGCTCGAGGAGCGTGAGGACGTTCTTGTTGTTGCCGTACAGGTACTCGCCCACGGGCTTGTACTCCTGCCCGCCGATGGCGAGTATGACCGCCCCGTGCTCTATGGCCTCTCCCGACTCGAGCGTGGTCTTGAAGTTCCCTACGTACCCGTCGATCATCTTGATCTTCGCGTTGGTATAGACCGTGATGTTCGGGTTCGCGGTGACCTCCTTGTCCAGCTCCTTCACGAACGCCAGCGGGTCATCCCCGGACGGGAGGTAGTAGAGCTTCATCGTGTTCCCTCCGAGCTCCTTCTCCTTCTCGACCAGGTGCACCTTGAAGCCCTGCTTCGCCAGCTCGAGCGCCGCGGTCATCCCCGCGACTCCTCCACCGACGACGAGCGCAGCCGGATTCACCTTGAGCTCCAGGTTCTGCAGCGGTTCGAGAAGCCTCGACTTCGCAACAGCCATCCTGACGAGGTCCTTCGACTTCCTCGTCGCCGCGTTCTTCTCGTGCATGTGGATCCACGAGCACTGGTCCCTGATGTTCGCCATCTCGAAGAGGTACGGGTTGAGCCCTGCCTCCCGGATCGTGTTCTGGAAGAGCGGCTCGTGGGTCCTCGGGGTGCAGCTCGCGACGACGACCCTGTTGAGCTTCAGCTCCTTGACCTTCTCCTTGATCTTCTCCTGGGTGTCCTGGGAGCAAGTGTACAGGTTCTGCTCCGCGTAGACGACGTTCGGGAGGGTCTTCGCGTACTCCGCGACATCGGGCACGTTGACGACGCCCCCGATGTTGACACCGCAGTGGCATACGAACACGCCGATGCGCGGCTCCTGACCCTCGACGCTGATCTCCTGCGGATACTCCTTCTTGGTGACCAGGGTGTTCCTTGCGGACGCTATCTCGGCGCCGGCCTTCGCGGCCGCCCCCGATGCCTCCGCGACCGTCATCGGGATGTCCTTCGGGGACGAGAACGCGCCCCCGACGAATATCCCGGGTCTCGATGTCTCGACCGGGGTGAACGCGCCGGTCTGCGCGAACCCGTCGTCGTTGAGCCTGAACTTCATGATCCTGCTCAGGTTCTCAGCGTCCGCAGGCGGCCTGAGCCCGACGGCCAGGACGACCATCTGGAACTCCTCCTCCTTCGGCTCCCCGCCCTCGACGAACTTGATCTTGAGGTTCTTCGTCTTCGGGTCCTCGGTGATCGCCGCGACCCTGGACCTGACGAACCTGATGCCCCACTCGTTCTGGGCACGGTTGTAGTACTCGTCGAACTCCTTCCCGAATGCCCGCATGTCCATGAAGAATATGCTCGGCTTCACCTGCGACGTGTGCTCCTTGGCGATGACCGCCTCCTTGATTGAGTACATGCAGCAGACGCTCGAGCAGTACTCGTTTCCGCAGTGCTCGTCCCTGGAGCCTACGCACTGTATGAACGCGATCTTCTCGGGTATGTCCCCGTCCGAGGGCCTCAGTATCGTCCCGAAGTACGGTCCTGTGGCGGACATGATCCTCTCGAACTCGATGCTCGTGACCACGTTCTGGTACACGCCGTAGCCGTATTCCGACTTCAGGCGCGCGTTGAACTCGTCGAACCCCGGTGACAGGATGATCGAACCGACCTTGATCTCCAGGACCTTGTCCTTCTGGTCGTACGCGACTGCCTTCGCCTTGCACTCTTCGGCGCAAATCCCGCAGCCGATGCACTTGTTCTGGTCTATCGAGTAGATGAGCGGGACCGCCTGCGGGTACCGCACGTAGATGGCCTTGCGGACCTTCGTGTTCTCGTCGTACTCGTTGGTGGTCTCGATCGGGCACTTCTGAGCGCAGCTGCCGCAGCCAGTGCACTTCGTCGGGTCGACCCTGAACGAGTGCTGCTTCACCGTGACGGTGAAGTTCCCGGCCTCGCCCTCGACGATGGCTATCTCCGCGTTCGTGATCAGATCGATGTTGTGGTGCCTCCCGGTAGCGACGAGCTTGGGCGCCATGATGCACATGGCGCAGTCGTTCGTCGGGAAGGTCTTGTCGAGCTGGGCCATCGTGCCGCCTATGCTCGGCTGCTTCTCGATCAGGTACACCTTGTATCCGGAATCCGCGAGGTCCAGCGCCGACTGCATCCCCGCGATGCCTCCGCCGACGACCATGACCGCGCCTATCTTGTCAGTCACTGCCATCACTGCTCACCCCCGATCACGATGGCCTTGTAGGTGGGCGTGAAGCCCTCCGGGTGTTCCATCGCTATCATGTTCTTCTGCCTGAGCGCGACTATGTGCCTAAGGACCCTGTCGGTCGGCACGTTCATCATCTTCCCTAGCTCCTTGACCGACCTCGGCTTCTCCTTCGAGAGCTCCAGGATCAGGCTCCTCTCGTACTCCTCCAGGGTTGCCAGGTCCAAGATCCTCTCGATCTCCGCCTTCTCGAGCTTCTGGCCGTACACGTTGCCCGTCTTCTCGAGTCCGAGCTGCTTCCCGGACAGGGCCCTCAGCCTGAAGGTCTCGGCCGCCCCATCGGCCGCCGCGACCTTGGACTTCACGACATGGTCCTTCTTGACCATGCTCGGCCCCAGCTTCCTGACCTGTTCCGTGAACTCTGTCACGACCTTGGAGAACTTCTCCCCCTCGGATGCGGAGACCCACTCGAGCCTCAGCCGCTCCGGCTCGACGCCCGCGTCCTCCAGAAGCTTCTTCATGAGCC
>Ga0153915_10001350_pt1 | contig 22584 bp, 33 predicted proteins | sample Opewatmetagenome_2_FD_107003 | JGI IMG/M metagenome (GOLD analysis project Ga0153915, IMG submission 107003) | Freshwater wetland microbial communities from Ohio, USA - Open water 3 Core 3 Depth 3 metaG | ecosystem: Environmental > Aquatic > Freshwater > Wetlands | place: USA: Ohio, Lake Erie...
AGGATCGAGGTGCTCGCGCCCCTCGTCCGGGGCCGCAAGGGCGAGTTCCGCGAGCTGTTCGACGATATCAGGAAGCGCGGCTTCGTCCGGGTCCAGGTGGACGGCGAGACCTACGATGTAAACGAGGTCCCGACCCTCAACCGGCGGCAGAACCACGACGTGGCGGTGGTGGTGGACCGGCTGGTGGTGCGTCAGTCCGATCGCGGCCGGCTGGCGGACTCGATCGAGACCGCCCTCAAGGTGTCGGAGGGGATGGTGGAGGTGGTCCGCCATGATGGGGAACGCGGAACGCGGAATGCGGAACGAGGCGCGTCTCAAAGCCCTCGCTCCACCGTGTTCAGCGAGCGTTTCGCGTGTCCGACCTGCGGCCTCTCGATCCCGGAACTCGAGCCGCGCCAGTTCTCCTTCAACTCTCCCTTCGGCGCCTGCCCGGAGTGCCACGGTGTCGGGGTCCGGCGGGAGGTGAACGCCGACCTGATCCTGGGCGATCCGAGCATCTCGATCCTCGAGGGCGTGGTCCTGCCGTGGAGCGAGCCGGCCGGCTATCTCCGCAAGGTGGTGCTGCCCACGCTCGCCCGGGCCTTCAAGTTCGAGCTCAACGCGCCGTGGAAAGAGCACAGCGCCGCGGCCCGGCAGGCGCTGCTGCACGGGGCGCCGGGGAAGAAGCTCAAGTTCCAGATCGAGGGAGGCCGCGGCCGGGACGACTACGAGAGCGAATGGGAAGGAATCCTGGCCAACGTCGCCCGACGCTATCGCGAGAGCACCAGCGATGCCGTGCGGATGCAGCTGGAGCAGTTCATGGTGGAGGAGCCCTGCCGCGCCTGTGGCGGTCACCGGCTCAAACCGGAGAGCCTGGCGGTAAGGGTCGGCGGCATGGGCATCGGGGAAGTCGTGGACCTGCCGGTGGACCGGGCATACGGGTTCTTCTCCGGCCTTCCACTCAAGGGGAACGGCCAATCCGGGCTCGACGCCGAGGTTGCCGGTCCGATCCTCAAGGAAGTGTCCGACCGGCTCCGCTTCCTGCGCGATGTCGGGCTCGATTACCTCACCCTGGGACGTTCGGCGGGAACCCTGTCCGGCGGCGAGGCCCAGCGCATCCGGCTCGCCACTCAGATCGGCTCGCGGCTCACCGGGGTGCTGTACGTCCTGGATGAACCCAGTATTGGGCTGCACCAGCGCGACAACGAACGGCTGCTGGCCACCCTCCGGGACCTGCGCGACCTGGGCAACACCGTCCTGGTGGTGGAACATGACGAGGACACCATTCGCGCGGCGGACCACGTCGTGGACCTCGGCCCCCGGGCCGGCCGCTTCGGCGGCGAAGTGGTGACCGAGGGATCGGTCGCCGAGCTGCTGGAGCACAAGACCTCGCTCACCGCGCGTTACCTCAGGAACGAGCTCCGGATCCCGGTCCCCTCCGGCCGGCGAGCCGCTGCCCCGGGCAAGCGGCTCCGGGTGGTCGGCGCACGGGCCAACAACCTCAAGAACCTCACCGTCGATTTTCCGCTGGGACTGTTCGTCGCCGTGACCGGTGTCTCCGGGTCGGGCAAGTCGTCCCTCGTCACCGACATCCTCTACCAGGCGCTGGCGCGACACTTCTACCGGGCCAAGGTGATTCCCGGCGCGCACAGCCGCATCGAGGGTCTGGGGTTGATCGACAAGGTCATCGATATTGATCAGAGCCCGATCGGCCGGACCCCGCGCAGCAATCCGGCGACGTACACCGGCCTCTTCACGCCGATCCGCGAACTGTTCACCCAGCTTCCGGAAGCCAAGCTGCGGGGCTACGGTCCCGGCCGCTTTTCGTTCAATGTGAAGGGGGGACGGTGCGAGGCATGTGAGGGCGACGGCCTGGTCAAGATCGAGATGCACTTCCTGCCGGACGTGTACGTCCCCTGCGAGGTCTGCAAGGGACGGCGCTACAACCGGGAGACCCTCGAGGTGCGCTTCAAGGGACGGAGCATCGCCGACGTGCTCGACTTGACGGTGTCCGACGGTCTCGAGTTCTTCGAGGCCCAGCGGCGCATCGCCGAGAAGCTCGACCTGCTCAACGACGTCGGGCTGGGCTACATCCACCTGGGTCAGGCTGCCACGACTCTGTCGGGCGGCGAGGCGCAACGCGTGAAGCTGGCCACCGAGCTGGCCAAGCGGGACACCGGCAGGACGCTCTACATCCTCGACGAGCCAACCACGGGGCTCCACTTCGAGGACGTGCGGCTGCTGCTGGACGTGCTGCACCGGCTGGTGGACAAGGGGAACTCCGTCATCGTGATCGAGCACAATCTCGATGTCATCAAGACTGCCGACTGGATCATCGATCTCGGCCCGGATGGCGGAGACAAGGGCGGCCAGGTCGTGGCGGAGGGGACGCCGGAGGAGGTGGCCCGGGTGAAGGAGAGCTACACCGGGGCGTTTCTGCGGAAGGTGGTGGGGCGCACGTAGGCGAGGAGGGCGACTAGGCGACAACACCTCTTGGGCGTGGACCCGGCACACGATCCAGTGGCTGGCCCGGAGCTTGTCGCGTTCACGCCTCTTCGCCTCGTCGCCTGGTGACGACAACGTGCACTACCAGAACTCCGAGGCGCTGATCAACGCCCTGGTGCAGGCGGACAAGCAGTTCGACATGATGAGCTACCCCAACCGCAATCACGCCATCTTCGGCGGCAACACCACGCTTCACCTGCGCCAGCGGCTGACCGATTTCATCGATCAGACTGGGGCCGCCACGCCTCATGCCGCATGCGGCTGCGCAGTTGACGAACTGAACAACGGCTATGGGCTATGAGCTATGGGGTACAGCTCATTGCTTGCGCCTCACAGCTCACAGCTCACAGCTCACAGCTCACAGCTCACAGCTCACAGCTCACAGCTCACAGCTCACAGCTCACAGCCCATCGCCCAGCCCATAGCCCATAGCCACATTGCGGCCGGCGCCACTTCTCCTACATTGTCGAGTGCCCCCCTCGGGAGGTCCTCCCATGAACTACGAGCAGATCGTCTCCGTTCTCGGGTATGCCGGCAGCCATGACCGGGCCGTCCGGATCGTGACCACGGACCGGCAGGAAGTGACGGGCGTCCCCACCAGTATCGACACCCACGTTACCGCGCACGAGGTGTACCTCCATCCCCTGGGAGATGAATCGACCGAGATCGCGATGAGCCTGGGAGTCATACGGGAGGTAGAGCTGCTGTGATCGGTTCCGAGTTCCAGGTTCCGAGTTCCGAGTAGCCCTTCTTGGAACTCGGAACTCGGAACTGTGAACCCTTTCCGGCTCTGGATCTCTCCCGTAAGTTGAAGTCATGGTTTCTCTTCTCGACATCATTGGACCTGTCATGGTTGGCCCCTCGTCGTCGCATACGGCGGGGGCCTGTCGTATTGGCCTCTTCGCGCGAGGACTGGTCGGCGGCCAGCCGGAATCTGCGAAGGTGGAGCTGCACGGGTCGTTCGCCCGCACCGGCACCGGGCATGGCACCGACCGGGCCATCGCTGGCGGCCTGCTCGGGTTCTATCCCGATGATGTGCGCCTGCGGGAAAGCCTGGAGCTGGCGGAACAGGCCGGAATGGCCATCACCTTCAGCAACACCAGGCTGCGCGGGGAACATCACCCCAACACTACCCGCATCAGCCTAAAGCGTGGTCCGGAACAGGCCGTGGTGATCGGCTCCTCGCTTGGCGCCGGCCGCATCCTCATCACCAATGTCGACGGCTTTCCGGTCGAGGTGACCGGCGCCTTCCCATCACTGGTGTTCGTCGCCCAGGACGTCCCCGGGATCGTGGCCGCCGTCACGTCGGCGCTGGCCAGGACCGGGGAGAACATCGCCTCGATGCGCGTGTCCCGCCGGCAGAAGGGTGGCGAAGCCATCCATATATATGAGCTGGACAGCCCTCCTTCCGCCGAGGCACTGGACATCGTCCGCGCCATTCCGGCCGTCCGGACTCTCCGCGCCATTCCGAGGATTGCCTGATGTTCGAGTCACTGGGAGAAGCGGTCGAGCGGGCGGAGGCGGACCGGATCTCCCTGGGTGAGCTCGCGCTTCGGACTGAGGCCGAGGATGGCCTGCGCTCCCGGGCCGAGATCGAAGGGGCGCTCCGCAGGGCTCTTGAGGTCATGCGTGGGGCCGTGGAGCGAGGGCTTCCCGGCGATCTCCGGAGTGTCAGCGGCCTGGTTGGTGGTGATGCCGCCCGGCTGGCCCACGCCAGGGGCCCGCTGGCGGGAACGGTGTTCACCGATGTGCTCGCGTCGGCCCTGGCGGTCCAGGAGGTCAACGCCGCCATGGGTGTGATCGTCGCCGCGCCAACCGCCGGCGGTGCCGGCGTACTGCCCGGGGTCCTGCTCGGCCTGGCGCGGCACCGGCCGGTCACCGACGACATGCTCGTCCGGGCACTGGCCACCGCCGGGCTCGTGGGTGCGGTCGTGGCCGTCCGGGCCTCCCTGAGCGGCGCCGAGGGAGGCTGCCAGGCAGAGACGGGCGCCGCAGCCGGGATGGCCGCCGCCGCAGGAGTGGAGCTGCTGGGCGGGTCCCCCACGGAGGCGGCGCATGCCGTCGCGCTGACCATGCAGGGTACCCTGGGCCTGATTTGCGATCCGCTCGGTGGCCTGGTGGAAGTACCGTGCGTTTATCGCAACGCCACCGGGGGGGCGATGGCGCTCGCCGGCATCGAGATGGCGCTGGCCGGCGTCCAGTTCCCTATCCCGGTCGACGAAGTGATCGACACCATGGGGGAGATCGGGCGAACGATGGACGTGCGCTACCGGGAAACCGCAGGCGGCGGGCTGGCGGCGACCCCGACCGGCCGGCGCCTCGCCAAGGAGCGGCTGGTCCAGCTGAAGCCTCGACGGCCCTGAGCCAGGTCTCGGGAGGTCCGTGCCAATGAAACAACCTGAAACGTCTCCCCGTACGTGGACAATCGACCCGCCGCCGGCTACGCAGTAGCACTGCTCCACGGGACTCTACGATGCTCCAAGCGGATGCAGGACCGTCGGTTGGACAGCTGGTGGTGGTCCTGCTCGGGGCCATCCCGCTGCTGGGGATCATGGGCTGGATGGCAGTGAAGATCCTGGGACCCATCGGGCAAGCCTTGGCGCGCCGCATTTCGGGTGGGGCGGATGGTGAGTTTCTCGAGCGGCGGGTCGAGGCGATAGCCGAGGAGCTCGACCAGATGAAGCAACAACTCGCCGAGACCCACGAACGTCTCGATTTCACCGAACGGCTACTGTCGCAGGGGGATCGCAACCCCGAGCAGCTGCGTCGGGGCTCTACCACCTGATTCGGAGGTCTGCCGGATGTCGCAGCCCCGGGAGACGACCCTTCTGATCGCGGTGACCGGCCTGGGTGTCGGGCTGCTGGTCTTCCTCTGGAATATCGCCGAGCTGATCAAGGGCGACGTGATGTACCAGCCTTCCCCTGGTCCGCTCCTGGCACTGGGTCTGGGAGCCTGTGCCGCCTACGGCGCGGTAGTGCTGGGGCCGATCGGCAGGGCGCTGGCGCGCCGTCTCACCGGCGGACCGGACGAGGCCCGGGACCTGCTGCTCGAGGAGGTCCGCTCGGCCTTGATAGGCGTTCAAGCGGAGCTGGCGGAGACCCACGAACGGCTCGAGTTCACCGAACGGCTGCTGGCCCGGGGTCACGCGCCCGACCAGCTGCCAAGGGGCTGAGGCATCATGGGACCCGAGGCTCTCATTCCCTTGTTCGGCATGGTGACCGGAATCATCACCACGGCGCTGTTTTTCTGGGGCATCGTGCAGGTGGCCCGGAGCCCGGTGGGCCAGGCCCTCGGGCGGAGACTCCAGGGCCGCCATGCTCAGGGAGACCCGGAGCTTGCGGCAGAGGTCGCGGCCCTGCGGGACCAGGTGGACAGCCTGCAACAGCAGTTGACCGAAACCCAGGAGCGAGTCGACTTCACCGAACGGCTCCTGGCCAAAGGCCGGCAACCCGATCGGATCTCTCCGGGCTGAGTCGGCACCAGGCAGTGCCCGGGATGTGGTTGCAGCGTGCGCGCGCATGGGTGACGCTGACTCGAATGCAGGGGACCTGACATGGAAGACATCCTCGCGCTCCTGCTGATCTTCGGTGGCGGAACCCTGATCGCCATCTCGTTCAGCCCGGTAGGGAAGGCGATTGCCGACCGGATCCGGGGCCACCGCTCGGAGCCCGCGCAGGACCCGGCCGTATACGAGGAGCTGGATCGAATCCGGAGTGAGATGAGCGAGCTGCAGGAGCGGGTCGATTTCACCGAACGGCTGCTCGCCAAGTCGCGCGAGCAGGCGCAGCTCCCGGAGGGGCAGTGACATGGAAGGAGTCCTGTTCATCCTGATCGTCTTCGGCGGCGGGATGGTGGTGATTCTGTCCCGGACGGAGATCGGTCGGGCCATCGCCGAACGGATCCGCGGCCAAAGCAGGGCCGCGGGGACCGATCCGGCCCTGCTCGAAGAAGTAGACCGGCTCAGGACAGACGTGGCCGAGCTGCAGGAACGGATGGAGTTCGCGGAACGGCTGCTGGCATCGAAGCGGGAAGCCGGCCAGGTGGGCGGCGGATGAGCCGGCGCGCATCAACGCAATGGAGGGCCGGTCGCAAGGCTGGACCGGCTCCCCTTCGAGGGAGGAGGAAATGATGCAGGGACAGGGTCAGACGCTTCCGACACCGCCCACGCCACCGACGCCACAGCCCGGCGAAGCGGTGATCGTGCAGACCATCCCGAGCCCTCCCCCCTGGGTGACGCAACCGCCGGCGGTGACGCTGATGATGGCGCTGGGGTTCTTCGCCGCGTGCGCGGTGGTCCTGTTCCCCCTGATGCGCGCCCTGGGACGCCGGCTGGAGGGCCGTCCGGCTGGGCCAGATCCGGCAGTCAGGAATGAGCTGGACCAGCTGCGACACCGGATGGATGAGATCGAGATGCTGCAAGGCCGCATCCTGGAGCTGGAGGAGCGGGTCGATTTCACGGAGCGGCTTCTGGCACAGCGGCGTGAGGCGGAGCGGCTGCCCGGGGCCTGACGGCTAACCGCGGGGAGGACGTTCAATGGACCGGTTGCTGATCGAAAACCTTGCGACTATCGGAGCCATCTCCGCCTTCCTTGGATTCGTGGTGCTGGGTCCCATCGGGCGGGCGCTCGCGCGGCGGATAGAGGGGCGAACGGTGGACGGCGGGCGGCTGGCCGAGCTGGAAGCGCGCCTGGCCGACCTCGAGCGGTCCAACCGCCAGGTTCTCGAGCTGGAGGACCGGCTGGAGTTCGCTGAGCGTTTGCTGTCGCGCCAGCGTGAGGCCGACCGAGTCACGGAGTGACGATGGAGTTCGAGACTATTCTGAAGGTGATCGTGATGATGGTGGCCGTCGTGGGTATTCCGGTTGGCGCCTACGCCGCCATCGCCGCGACCAGGAGCATCTGGGGGCACCGCGGTGAGCCGGGGTCGGACCAGCTCCGGGCGGCGGGGGGCGCCGACCTCATCGCCCTGCAGGAGCGGGTGCGTGACCTGGAAGTGCTCCAGACCCGTATGGCCGAGCTCGAGGAACGGCTCGACTTTGCCGAACGGATGCTGGTCCAGCAGCGCGAAGCCGGCCGTCTGCCCGACGGTACGGAGGTCCGATGATCAAGCGCGCGCTCGGCCTCGACTGGTTCGACCTTGCGATCCACGTCGGGATCACAGCGATGATCATGATCATCGTCGACAGCGCTTCGCATGGTCCCGGCGAGGATGGCGCCGTCGCCGCGGTGGTCGCCGTGTCGCTTGGCGTGCTGGCCTGGCGCCGCGGGCGGGCTCTCCGGCGCCGCCCGCCGGAAACCACCGGCGAGGTGCAGGCCGAACGGCTCTCGCAGGTCGAGGATCGCCTGACAGAGCTGGAGCAGGCCCAGACCCGCCTGCAGGAGCTCGAGGAGCGGCTCGACTTCACCGAGCGACTGCTGGTGCGGCAACGGGAGCAGGCGGAGGCCGCCCGGCTCGCACCGGGCGGACGGGATTCCTGATGGCGCTGACCGCCGCGCTCCTGGTTTCTGAGCCCAGCGAGGTCTTCCTGATCACGCTGACCCTGGTCGGGTCCGTCTTCCTCGGGTGGAAGCTGATCGTCCCGCTGGTTCAGGCGCTCGCCCGGCGGCTGGAACCTCGCCCCGCCGTAGACCAGGCCGCTGCCGCGGAGCTTGCCGAGTTGCGAGCCCGGGTGCAGGAGCTGGAGGCGCAGCAGGGGAGAGTGCTGGAGCTGGAGGACCGCCTCGATTTCACCGAGCGGGTTCTCGCGCAGCACCGTGAGGCCGCCCGCCTTCCCGGGCGCGGGGAGGAGCGATGATCAAGCGGTATCTTGGCGTGGACCTGTTCGATCTGCTGATCCAGTTCGGAGCCACCGTCGCGCTCGCGGTGGTCGCGGGCAGCATCACCTCGCCGGAGGAGGAGATCGGCGTCGGCCTGGTGATTGCGGCGTCCTTTGGGCTGCTGGCGTGGCGCCGGGCGAGGGGCCTGGCGGGCCAGCGGCAGGACACGCCGGCGGAGGAGTCGCTGCAGCGCGTCGCCGATTTGGAAGACCGGGTAGCCGAGCTCGAGCGCGGCCAGGCGCGGATGCTGGAACTGGAGGAGCGGATGGACTTCAACGAGCGGCTGCTGGCGCGGCAGCGGGACGAAGCCCGGCTGGCGCCGGGGGAGCAGGCGCGATGATCACCACCCTCGTTCTGGCGGTGGTCACGCCGGAGGAAACCAAGGCGATTGCGATCGTCATCATCATGGTCAGCGCCTTCGCCGCCGCCATCCTCTATCCGGTGACGCGTGCCTGGGCTCGCCGGATGGAGGGCAGGACCCGCGAGAGCGCGTCCGCCAGGGAGCTCGAGGAGCTGCGCAATCGGGTGTTCGACCTCGAGGGGCAGGTCGCGCGGATGCACGAGCTGGAGGAACGGGTCGACTTTGCGGAACGGCTGATGGCCCGGCAGCACGACGCGGTGCGTCTTCCTGCCGGCCACCAGGGGGAGGGCACATGATGGGCGATGGCATCGGAGTATTCGCGTTCTGGTTCGCGATCGGCCTGGTGGGGCTGGGGTGCACCTTCGGCCCGATCGGACAGGCGCTGGGGCGCTGGATCGAGAGCCGGGCCCAGCGGGGTGCGGCGCCGCCCTCGCCCGAAGTGGAAGGCCGCCTCGCGGAGCTGGAGCAGATGACGCACCGGATCGCGGAGCTGGAGGAGCGGCTGGACTTCGCGGAGCGTCTGCTGGTACGGGGCAGGCCGGGCGGCGGAGTGGACACGCCACCGGAACCGGCGAATGCAGCCCACTGAGGGGGGGCAGGCTGTGGCCGGGCTGATTCTGATCATCGCGATCGCCGCGGTGGCCGGGGTGAGCGCCTGGGCGTTTCTCATGGGTCCGATCGGCCGGGCGATCGCCCGCTGGATCGAGGCCCGGACGCCCAATGCGCACGGCCAGCTGATGGCCGACCTTGCCGAAGTCGAATCGCGGGTTACCCGGTTGGAGCGGCTGCTTCGTGAGGCGACCCCGGTGCGTGCACGGCGTTGGCCGCGTGCCGAGACCGATTAGATTGAGCACCACGGTCCGGTTCGCGGACCTGCCAAGCGGAGACACTATGCTGACCAAAGAGGATATCGAGAGCTTCCTCGGGCGGCTGGACTCGGGCACCGCGGAAATCGAGGAGCTGGGGCCCGACCTTTGGCTGGTCCGGACCACGGCTGGCGCCGAGGTGCTGGTCAACTTCGCGCCGCCGGTGGTGATCCTGAGGGTCGGGGTGATGCCGCTTCCCGCGGGCGCGGGCCGCCAGGCGGAGCTGTGCCGTCAGCTGCTGGCCTACAACGCCACGGACCTGATTCACGGGGCGTACGGCCTGGAGGGCGACCGGGTGGTGCTGGTGGACACGCTGGAGCTGGAGAACCTGGATTTCTCCGAATTCGAAGCGAGCTTCGATTCGCTGACGCTCGCGCTGGCCACGCATCTGGGCGCGCTGGCGCCGTACCGGGAGTAATGCCGCATGGGGATCTTTGACCGTCTCTCCACGATGATCCGGTCGAACATCAATGACCTGATCTCTCGGGCTGAAAACCCCGAGAAGATGCTCAACCAGCTGATCAGCGACATGAAGGGCCAGCTGGCCAAGGCCAAGCAGCAGGTGGCCTCCGCGATCGCTGACGAGAAGAAGCTCCAGTCCGACGCCGAAAGCATGAAGAAGCAGGCGGAGGACTGGGAGCGGCGCGCCATGCTCGCGGTGCAGGAGGGCCGCGACGACCTGGCCAAGCAGGCCCTCATGCGCTACAACGAGGCCATGCAGGGGGCCCAGCAGCTGCACGAGACCTGGGTCAAGCACAAGGCCGAGACGGAGGCGCTGAAGGCCTCGCTCCGGCAGCTCAACGACAAGATCGAGGAAGCCAAGCGCAAGAAGAACATCCTCATCGCCCGGGCGCGCCGTGCGGAGGCCCAGCAGCGCATCCAGGAGACGATGTCGGGGATGTCCGACAAGTCCGCGTTCGAGTCGTTCGAGCGGATGACCGAGAAGATCGAGCAGCAGGAGCGCAAGGCCATCGCCGCTGCGGAGCTGCAGAACGAGTTCGAGGGCGACCAGCTCATGCAGCAGTTCCAGGCGCTGGAGTACAAGGGCGCCCCCGACCAGCAGCTGCTCGAGCTCAAGGCCCGCATGGGCCTGCTCGGCGCCGGCGGCGGCGGTCCCGCCAAGCAGCTCGGCAAGGGTGAGACGGTGGAGGCCGAGCTGGTGGACGATCACGAGGAGGAGAAGAAGGGCTGATAGGCCGTGGGCCGTTGGGCATCGGCTGGCGGGGCCTGGCAACGCGCCGGCCCCGCTTTGCTTGGCGCCGTGGTCGCTGCCGGTTACCTTCCGCCCGCGTTTGGGAGTACAACGCCCCGGACCCGACCGAAAACAGCCAATGGCCAACGGCCAGAGGCCAACGACTCCATGCACGCACAGCGCTACCTCATCCTCGCCGACGGCGAATTCGGCCCGCTCACCTCCAAGACAGCCAACTCCGTGATTCGCTACCTGCCCGATCGGGTGGTGGCGGTCCTGGATCGCGCGGCCGCGGGCCGGACCGCGCAGGAAGTGCTCGGATTCGGCGGCGACATCCCGGTGGTGGGGGGCATCCGGGAAGGGCTCGCCCGGAGGCCCGACGCGGTGCTGGTGGGCATCGCGCCGGTGGGCGGCCGCCTGCCGGAAGAGTGGCGCCAGTGGCTGCTCGAGGCCATCGACGCCGGCTGCTCGCTCTGGAGCGGTCTGCACACCTTTCTCGCCGACGACCCGGTACTGGCCGGGCGCGCCCGCCAGCGGGGGGTCGAAATCCACGACCTCCGGCGGCCCCCGGCCGATCTGCCGGTCGCCTCGGGCAAGGCCAAGGCCGTCGAGCCGTTCGTGATCCTGACGGTGGGGACCGACTGCAACGTGGGCAAGATGACCAGCCAGCTGCAGCTGACCCGGCTGCTCAACGAACGTGGTCTGCGTACCCGGTTCGTCGCCACCGGCCAGACCGGCATCATGATCGAGGGCTGGGGGATCGCGGTGGACGCGGTGGTGGCCGACTTCATCGCCGGCGCCGCCGAGCGGCTGGTACTCGAAGGCAGCAGGAATGCGGACATCGTGATGGTGGAGGGGCAGGGGAGTCTCAATCACCCCGGCTATTCGGGGGTCACCTGCGGGCTGCTGCACGGCGCCTGCCCCGATGCCCTGATACTCTGCCACCAGGTTTCCCGCGAGTTCATCGGCGACTACCGCGAGGCCGCCTGGCTCAGGATTCCGCCGCTCGCGGACTACGTGCGGCTGTATGAGTCGGTGGCCGGATTCGTCCACCCCACTCGGACCGTGGGCATCTCCCTCAACACCTACGACCTGGACGAAGGGGCGGCGCGGGCGGCATGCGAGGCAGCCACCCGGGAGACCGGGCTGCCCTGCACCGACCCGGTGCGGTTCGACCCCACGCCACTGGTCGATGCCGTCGCCACCGCGCGCGCCGCCTACGTCGCTGGGCGCGCCAGCCGCTAGCACCATGTCCGGGGCGCTGGTCGTCGAGCGGCTGGCCAAGCGCTATCCCGGCCCTCCCGAGATCACCGCGCTGAGCGGGGTGGATCTCGAAGTGCAGCCGGGTGAGATTTTCGGCCTGCTTGGACCCAATGGGGCGGGGAAGACCACGACGGTCGGAGTGTGCACCACACGGGTTCGTGCAACCAGCGGCCGGGTCCTGGTCGAGGGGATCGACGTGCGCGTCCGACCCGCCGCCGTGAAGCGCCGCATCGGCGTGGTGACCCAGCAGAACACCCTCGACCGCTCGTGCACTCTCCACGAGAACCTCTACTTCCACTGCCGCTTTTTCGGCTTCTCGAGGGGCGATGCGCGGGCACGCGCGGACGAGCTGCTCCAGCGCCTCCGCCTCAGCGACCGCGCCGGCGCGCTCCCGCTCACGCTCTCCGGCGGGCTGGCGCAGCGGGTGCAGATCGCCCGCGCCATCGCCCACCGGCCGCACATCCTCTTCCTGGACGAGCCCACCGCCGGCCTGGATCCCCAGAGCCGTCTGGCGCTGTGGGAGCTGGTCGCCGAGCTCCGGCGGGACGGCCTCACGGTGCTGCTCACCACCCACTATATGGAGGAGGCCGACCGGCTGAGCGACCGGGTCGCGATCATCGACCATGGGCGCGTGCTGGTGACGGGAACGCCGGCGGAACTCAAGCGAACGGTGGGAGCCGGGACCGTCATCCAGGTGCGGCTGGCGCGCTCCGACGCCGACCTCCTCGTCGCGCTGCGGGGCCTGCCCGGCGTCCGCGAGGTCGAGGAGGCGCCCGGTGGGCTGAGGATACTGGCCCAGGGTCGCGACGGGCTCCTCTCCAGCCTGGTCGAGGCCGCGATCCCGTACGGCCTTCAGGACGTCGCCGTCGCCGAGCCGACTCTGGAGACGGTGTTCATCAAGCTGACGGGGAGGGATCTCCGTGAGTGAGCACGGCCGCTTTCGCGGCTACGCCGCGGCCTTCTGGGGAATGGTGCTGCGGGACCTGACGGTTCTGCGGCGGAACCTGGCTCCGTTCGTCACCCGCACGGTGATGAACCCGCTGCTGTTCGTGTTCATCTTCACCTACGTGCTTCCCCGCATCGGTCAAAGCGTTCAGACCGGCGCCGCCGGGGTCACCTACGCCACGATCCTCGTCCCGGGGCTGGTGGCGGTGGGGATGGTGTTTCAGGGAATCTCGGCGGTGGCACTCCCGCTTTCCCTGGAGCTGGGCGCCACCCGGGAGATCGAGGATCGGGTTCTGGCCCCCCTCCCGGTGGAGCTCGTGGCCATCGAGAAGCTGGTGTTCGGCGCGGCCCAGGGGATCCTGGCCGGGGCCGTGGTGTTCCCGCTGGTGTACGTCGTGCCGGCCACCGAGGTCACCGTCCGGGTGGCAAGCTGGCCCCTGCTGGTGAGCGTGATCCTGCTGGCGAGCCTGACCTCCGGCGCGCTGGGACTGGCCCTCGGCACCATCGTCCGGCCGCAGCAGATCGGGCTGATGTTCGCCCTGGTCGTGGTGCCGATCACCTTCCTCGGCTGTGTCTACTACCCCTGGGCGATGCTCCACCCCATCGGGTGGCTCAAACTCCTCGTGTTGGTGAATCCCCTGGTCTACATGAGTGAGGGGCTCCGGGCCGCGCTCACACCCGACCTTCCTCACATGCCAACCCTGGCGTTTCTCGGAGCCCTGACCGGGGCCACCCTCCTCCTCGGCGCCATCGGGGTCCGGGCGTTTGTCCGGCGTACGATCAGCTAGGGCCGGCGGTCAGAGTATGGAGTGAGGAGTGAGGGGTAAGGGGTGAGGAACTCGTCCTTCTCACTCCTCACTCCTCACTCCTCACTCCATACTCCTTACTCCTTACTCCTCAGTCCTTACTCCTCACTCCTTACTCCTTAATCCTCACTCGCCACTCCCGGCCCCGCGCTCCGGCGTCGCTTACGGCGCTTTGCCGGCCGCCTTGAGCACATCGAGCAGGCGCATCTTGTAGGCCGCCCCATCGGGGGCGGTGACTGCCGGGCTCCGCGGGGTGTTCCAGGCCTTCTGGAACAGGGCGTCCCATGCTTTCTGCTGCGGCTCGTTCATCCCGTGGTTGGTCTCGATCTTCTCGTCGTACTTGTTGTGCACCGGCTGGAACTTGTGGGCCGCGACCACCGCCGCGACCGCCGCATCCAGGTCGGTCTTGCTCTTGAAGGTCTGACCCTTGAGCTGCATGATCTCGATGAACATGTCCCGGGCCATGAGGGCCGTGATGTCGTAGTGGCCCTGCTCATGTCTAAGGAGATCATCCTGAAACTTCTGGGACTCGTTGAAGACCCAGTCGGCGACCCAGCTCTTGTTTCCCACGAACTGAATTGCTACCGTGACATTGTCGGACAAGGTGAACGACTTGCCCGAGCTGGCCCAGCCATAGTTGATCGGAGCGAGAGTCTCGGTGTGCGCCGCGATCGCGGTGCCGCCGGGCGTCGGCTTGGGCTTGGGTACCGGAGTGCCGAAATCGGTCCAGGTGAGCTTCTTGACGCGACCGGTGAGGCTTGATGCCATGTGACCTCCGTGGGAGTGACGGGGACCAGTGGGCGGAGACTCGGGACCGACCCGGCGGGGCATCGGAACCGGAGACTCAGCCACATTATGGTATCCGACCGGACGCCGGGCCAGAGGGCCTCAGGCCTGGCGGCGCCTCCGCTGTGCAGTTCGGGGGGCGGCCGTCGTCCCACAGAGTGATGGGACCCCTTGCCACTCCCCCAGGTCCACCACACACCCAGAGCGGCCTCGCCACTGCGGTCAGCATGGTGGCCCATGGGGCCGTCGTGATGCTGGTGCTCTCGCAGGCCGGACGTCCGGTCTTCCGGGAGATCTCCCAGATTCTCCCCGCGCTCTACCTGTACGCCCCCGACCGACAGCCGGCCAGTCCCCGCGAGCTCCGCATACCTATCCCCGCCCCCGAGGGCGTACATGAAGGTGCGGTTGTCCGCGTGCCGAGCACCCAGCCGGGCGGCGAGACCGCGCCGCGGAAGCCCGTCGAAAAGCTCGGAGTGGCGCCCCCGGGCCAGACCACCATCCGGCTGGATTCCGTATTCAGCGTGCTGGCGGTGGATTCCGAGGTGGTGCGTTATCCGAGTTCCGCGCCGTTGTATCCCCAGGCGCTGCTGGATGGCGGGGTTGAAGGAAGTGTCGAGGCCGAATTCGTCGTGGATACCACCGGCCGGGTCGATCTCACGACGATCAAGATCCTCAGCAGCACGCATGAGGACTTCAGTGCCTCGGTCCAGACGGCCCTGGCAGGAGCCCTCTTCCGGCCAGCCTGGCGCAACCTGCGGAAGGTCCGCCAGCTGGTGCACCAGCGATTCGCCTTCCGGATCTACCGCGGTCCCGACAGCGTGTCGATGTAGGGACACCCGGGCTCGCCGGCCCGGTGTGGGGTCTAAAAGTCCCGCCGCCCGAACCGCCGGGCACCCAAGGCCAGCGGCAAGGCCGTCCACGCCAGCAGCGCCACCGTCGCCACCCCCATTCCGAGCGCCGTGCCCAGGAAATGCTGGAACACCGCTCCGGTGTATCCCAGCAGCGCCGACACATCGAGATCGAGCAGCAGCAGCACCCGGCCCAGGTCCAGTGGATTGAGTACGGTGAGGATCAGGAGAGGGGTCTCCAGCGGGTGATCCGCGAGCAGCGTCACCGCGAGGAGCACCAGGCCGTCGTACACCACCGCGCACATCAGCCACAGGAGAAGCGCCGCGCCGAACCCCCGTGCCCGGTCCTCGAACCGGAGGGCCAGGAGGAAAGCCAGGGCGGTGAAGGCGGACGTGAGCAGGGTTCCCGTGCCCAGAAGCATCAGCAGCGACCTGAGCTGCACGGTGCCGTCCCGGGCGTGGAGCAGGAACGGCAGGCCGACACCGAGCAGCAGCGCCCCCGCCAACGGGAGCACCAGTCCGCCCCAGAGCCCGGCGAACATGGATCCGCGTCCCACCGGCTGGGCCAGCAGCAGCTCGATGAACTCGCGCGCGTTGTACAGATACAGCGTACCGAAGGTGAGCGCGACCAGCGGCACCAGAATGAGCACGACGTTGAGCAGGCTCAGCACCACCCGGGAACCGTCACCGCCGAGACGGAACAGGGCCTCGGTGAGAGCCAGCAGCACGACGGCATACGCGATGATCCACCGGTTGCGGGCGATGTCCCGGAGCTGGTAGCCCAGGATCTTGAGCGCGGTCCTCATGGCGCGGTCTCTCCCCGCATCAGCGCCGCCACGGCGCGCTCCAGCTTGGCGAAGCCCGTAAGATTCCGAAGCTCGGCGATCGGACCGTGAAACCGAACGCGCCCGTCCAGCAAGAAGACGATGTCGTCCGCCACCTCCTCCAGCTCCGCGAGGGTGTGCGACGCCAGCAGCACGGTGGTTCCCCGCTCGCGCGTCTCGGCCAGCTTTTCCTTGAAGATGCCGCTGGCGACCGGATCCAGTCCGGCGGTCGGCTCGTCCAGCACCAGCAGGGCGGGCTGGAACAGGAAGGCGACGAGTGCCGAGAGCTTCTGCCGGGTGCCGCCCGAGAGCGTCCGCACCGGCTTGGTGAGTTCGGGCCCAAGCTGGAACTGTTCCAGCAGGGCGGTGTCACGCGCCACATCGGCCCCCCGGAGGTCGCCCACCATGGCCAGGACCTCGCGTCCGGTGAGGTTCTCGGGGAAGCTGGCTGCCTGGGGCATGTAACCCACCTGCCGTCGATACCGTTCGTCGCCGTTGACCCGATGGCCCAGGACCGCGAGGCTGCCCTGATCCGGTCGAACCAGTCCGAGCACCGCCTTGATGAACGTGGACTTTCCGCTCGCGTTGGGACCCACCAGTCCGGTGATCCGGCCGGCAGGAATGGCGAGGTCGATTCCCCGGAGGACCTCGAGCCGGCCAAAACGCTTGGTCAGCCCTTCGGACAGGATGGCGGGAGCCGAGGCCGTCATCGAGCCACCACGCCTTCCGCCGGACCGGGCCAGCGCATCAGCGGCCGCCGGTCTACCATCGTCGCAGGGGTGAGCACCGGGGCCACCCGCTCCGCCGCGTCCAACAGGGAGACGAAGAAGCTCCGGAGCAGGATCAGCGCGGGCTCGTTCTGCTGCACAACCAGGGCGAACAGCCGCACGGGGGCAAACGGCACGTCACCGTACCCGTCCCGGTCCAGGTCGTACCCGCTGTACCGGTCCCAGTAGTTCTCGGAGAACTCGCTCGCCGCATTCACGCTGTTGGTGCTCACGTCGAAGGAGTTGCCCTCGAAGCGGTTCCGGTGGAAGGCGGTGCGCTGGGCGTCCGCCATCACCTGGACTCCCCAGCCGTTCGCCAGGAACTGGTTCCCCGTCACCTCCACGCGGTTGGTACCCTCTGCGTACAGTCCCACCGTGTTGCGCTCGAACCGGTTGCCGGTGAGCCGGCTGTCCGTGATGTCCTTGAGCAGCAGGCCGTACGCTGCGCTGCCCCAGCTCCGCAGGAAGTCGTTGCCGGCCATGGTAACGTCGTGACTGTACATCACCGCCACCCCCGCCCGGTTGCCGGCGAAGGTGTTCTCCACGTAGCTGCAGTCGTTGGAGAACATGAAGTGGAGTCCGTATCGCAACTGGCCGGTGCTGGTGTTGTGGCGGACCATCGCCCTGGTGGTGAATTCGAGGTAAATCCCGTCGCGGTGCCCGCGGACGACATTGTTCTCGATCAGCAGGTCGGTCGAGCTCCAGGAGTGGATCGCGTTCCCGGAGAGCACCTCGGTGGTGCCGCTTCCCCGTACACGATTGCTTCGCACGATACATCCGGTCACCTTCGCCAGGTAGATGCCGAAGAAGGTATCCAGCAGTGTGTTGTTCTCGATCCGGCAACCCCGTGCCTCGCGCACCTTGATGGCCGCCCGGTCCTCGGTGCCGCTCGGTATCACGTCCTGCAGGACCAGCCCCGTGATCGTAACGCTGTCTGCGGTGACGGTCAGGATCTGGTGGTCGCCCCCATGGAGTACGGGCCACCCCTCGCCCCGGAGCGTGACCCGCCGGGAGACCAGCAGTTCCGGCTCGCGGTAGTCCCCCGGCCGGATGACGATCGTGTCTCCGTCGGCGGCGACGGCGAGCGCGGCCGTGATCGATGGAAGCGTGCTGCCCGGGGCGACGACCAGTGTGCGCGAAGCCCCCAGGCCGAGCGCCAGGAGGAGCGGGAGCATCAGGACGCGGGCGTGAGACGGTGGGCGTGCGGTGCGGTGCGGACTTCGTCCCAGGCGACCAGGCGGCCGGCCAGCCGGACGCGGAGGCTGTCGGCGCCCGCTCCCGGCCGAAGTGCGGCGAGCCCGCTTCCCATCGGTGTATGGAGGCTGTCGCTCTGGACGTAGACCGCTTCCGCCGCCGGTATCCACCCTTCACCCGGGGCGATGCTCCACACCCAGGTGGAGGCGACCGGCACCGGCTCGTCCCGGAGCCAGTTGGCGAGGCATCCGAGGTCGTCAAAGACGTAGATCTTGCCGGTCCGGGTGATGACCTCGGCGGAGAAGCGGGGGTCCACCACTGTCATGTGGCAGTGGCTGCAGGTCTCCTGGCCGAACGCGATGGCACGGGGTCCGCGCTGTCCGCAGGCCAGCAGCAGGCCAAGAAGGCAGAGGGCGGGGTAACCCCCGCCCCCAGCCAGGATCCGCGCTGCCGCCCGGCGACTTCGCATCAGGCCGCCACCAGGGCGGGCTGGGTGGCGAGGATTCTGCGGGTCCTCCGTAGTTCCCTGACCGACAGGATCACCCCGATGCCGAGGGCGACGATCAGGATCCAGCCACCCACGGCAGGCCACGAGGTCGCGTGGAAGTTGAGCAGCTGCTTCGAGCCGAGAAGTGGTGGCTGGTAGCTCATGCCGGGGATCTTGATGATTGCCTGAGGATCCAGGTTGTGACCGTAATCGTAGCCCCAGCGGTAGAAGTCCGCGAGCCCTGCCGCGGCGCCCGCCGCGAACAGCGCCACCCAGGCGTACAGGAGCGGCCGCTTGCCTGAGAGCGCGGCGACCAATCCGAAGCCGATCAGGCCCGCCACCAGCCACGGCATGAGGCGCAGCTCCGGAATGTCGCCCGGGGTGATGCGCTTCATCCCGATGTAGTGGTTGAGGCCATTGATGCTCTCCAGATCCTGTGGCTTCTCTCCCAGGATCCGATTGACCCCGATGTAGAACCCCAGCCCCTCGGGATACTGCGGAGCCGTGAGCCCGATATGCCACAGGGGCAACCAGTAGACCAGGGCCAGCGAGAGCGCTGCGGCGGCGAGCCACAGGCGGGACGAACGGGACATGATCACTTCCTGCCAAAGGGTGGGAAAGGGGCACCGCGCCCCCTTCCCGCCGGTTCGAGTCTACTTCGGAGTGTTGTACGAGACCTGGACGCCCGCCCCTTTGGGCGAGATCCGGATGTAACCCTGCATCTCCTGGTGCAGCGCCGAGCAGAAATCGGTGCAATAGAACGGGTACACTCCGGGCCGGTCCGGAATCCAGACGATGGTCCGCGTCTGGCCGGGCATCACCAGCAGCTCGGAGGTGTTGGCGCCGGTGACGGCAAAGCCGTGGGGCACGTCCCAGTCCTGCTCGAGATTGGTCACGTGCCAGTACACGCTGTCTCCTACCTCGATGCCCTCGATGTTGTCCGGGACGAAATGGCTGCGAATCGCGGTCATGTAGATGTGGACCACGTTCCCCTTCCGCTCCACCCGGGCTTCCTTCTCGGTCTTGGTCACGGAGGGATCCTTGTTCCCCGCGAGGGAGAAGGTCTTCATCTGCTTGTCCTTGATGGCCGACGCCAGGATGGCCTGGGCGTAGTGCGGCTCGCCGATGGTCGGGAAGTCGAGCAGCAGCTTCATCTTGTCGCCCGTGATGTCGATCAGCTGGGCCGCCTGGGCGAGCTCCGGCCCGGTAGGCAGGTAGCGGTCCTTGGTGATCTTGTTGAGCGCGACCACGTACTTCCCGTCCGGCTTGCGGGTGTCGCCACCCACGACCATCAGATGTCCGATCGAGTAGTAGACCGGGATCCGATCCACGACCTTGCAGTCCTTCAGGTTCCACTTCACGATCTCTGAAGAGATGAAGACGGATGTGTACACGTTGCCCTTGTCGTCGAACTCGTCGTGCAGGGGGCCTAGCCCCGGATTCTGTACCTCGCAGTAGTTCACCGCCTCATACTTGAGAACCGGGATTCCGCCGATGTCCCTCTCGAAGGCCTTGTCCGTGATGGCCTTCATCATCTTGCTGAAGGAGTGGACCGGGATCACCGTGGCCAGCTTCCCGCCGCCGACGATGTACTCGCCGGTCGGGTCCACATCCACCCCGTGGGGAGACTTCGGGGTCGGCAGGAAGTAGACCATGTCCGGGCAGTCGGCCGGCTCCAGGACCTTCTCGCCGGTGAGCATCTCGGAGTGGGCCACGTCGGCATCGTCCACCCAGTTGTGGGCGTACCGGGTCTGCCAGGTCTTGGCCTTGCCCTGCGCGACGCACTGCTCCGCCTGCTTCCAGTTCACCGCGGTGATGAAGTCCTTGTCGTTCTGGGAGGCGTTCCGCTCCAGCAGGGTATTGGCCTGCTCCGTGTTGTAGGTCGTGAAGAACGCCCAGCCATGCGACGGACCCTTGCCCGGACGGGCGAGGTCATAGTCGTACCCCGGCATGTGGATCTGGAACGCCAGCGACATCTTGCCGGAGGTCGGATCCACCGCGACGAAGCCGATCTGGCCGCTGAAGTTCTCCTTGTAGGTCGAGATCGCCACATCCTTCTGCGGCGTGGGGACGCTGAACCGCGTGGCGGTGACCACGTATTCGGTGCCCTGGGTCACGAAGGGAGAGGCGTGGTTCCCCGCCGCGTTCGGGATCTCGATGATTTCCTTGGTGTTCATCTCCGCCAGGTCGATCCGCGCGACCCGCGGGGTGTTGTTGCCGTTGATGAACAGCCACCGCCCGTCGTTCATGCCGTCGGTCTTGGAGAGCGAGGGATGGTGGGCATCGTCCCACGGCACGAAGCCGTAGCTCGTGTTGAACATCGGCTTGGACTGCTCGCTGTAGCCGTAGGCCTTCTCCGGGTCCTGCGAGAAGACCGGGATCACCCGGAGCAGGCGACCCGAGGGCAGGCCGTAGACGCTCACCTGCCCGGAGAACCCCCCGGAGGTGAACATGTAGAACTCGTCGTACTGGCCGGGCGGTACGTACACCTTCGAAGCGGCATCGCCGGTGCCACCCACGGGGGTCGCGGGCTTGGCACAGGCGCCCGCGACGGCGAGGATGGCAAGGAGTCCTGCCCGGCCGAGCGAGCCGGGGCGGATCGTGATGCGGGACATGGTGTGATCTCCTGAGCCGGCGATCATGAGCCGGTCTTGGTCGTTGACTGCGTACGCAGGTACTCCACGATCTGGCGGGCCTGGTCCTGCGTCAGGCCGAGGTTGGGCATCTGGGTCATGTGCTCGGCGAGGAGCTGCCGGGCTACCGGGTGCTTGGTGTACATCTCCTCGGGATTCAGGATCATGTTCATGATGTAGGCCGCGGTACGGCGCTGGGTTACCTCGCCCAGGGCGGGTCCCACGTATCGCTCCGCCATCTTGTGGCAGAGGACGCACTTGCTCTCGAACAGCTTCTGGCCGTCCTCCGCCAGCTCATGGTCGACCGGTCCAAGAGCGATCGTCTGCGTCACGGGACCGATCCCGTTCTCCATCTGGAACGCCGTCAGGCCGCCGTCCGCAGGGGCCGACTGCGCCGCGCCCGGGGCCGGGGCCTGGTCGCTTTTGCCCCCGCCGCAGCCGGTCGCGATGAGAGACGCGGTGACGATTGAGATCGTGAGGACCGACAGACGACGCATGGCTGCTCCTCGCAGTACAGGGTGAAGGCCCGGAACGTCGGTGGCGGGAGGGTGGGCCCCGAACCATTCGCCAGGCCGGTGATTAGCCTACGCTGTGCTACGTCGCACTAGGCTGAACTCGCCATGAAGGGACGCTCATGCTCGTCGCCATCCGGATTTGCGGCGCAGATCGGAAATAAATCTGTTGATATTCCCATGAACATATGATATTTTATCGCTTAAGGTTCCTTCAGGCCCTGAGTTGATCGGAGGAGGCGTGCTGTCGCAGACCGCAGAATACGCCTTGCGCGCCGTCCTCGCGCTCGCGGCCCAGCCCGAAGGCCAGCCACTCGGGGCCGCGCGTCTTGCCGGTGTCCTCAAGGTGCCCCGCAACTACCTCTCCAAGACTCTCCACCAGCTGGCGCGCGTGGGGGTGCTCGAATCCAATCGTGGGAAGCTGGGCGGATTCCGCCTGGCCCGCTCGGCCGACCGAATCACACTGCTCGAGATCATCTCGCCGTTCGACGACGTCACCGGCCGTCGCATCTGCCTGCTCGGCCGTCCGACCTGCAGCGACACCTCGCCCTGCGTGGCACACGCCCGATGGAAGATGGTGTCCGAGCGCGCCGCGACCTTCTTCCGCGAGACGACGGTCGCGGACCTCGCGAAGTAGGCGGTGAGTAAGCAGTAAGCAGTGAGCAGTAAGCGGTGAGCAGTAAGCAGTGAGCAGTAAGCAGTGAGCGGTGGAGGAAGGGGCACTCCTCACTCCTCACTCCTCACTCCTCACTCCTCACTCCTCACTCCTCACTCCTCACTCCTCACTCCTCACTCCTCA
>Ga0153915_10001351_pt1 | contig 22581 bp, 25 predicted proteins | sample Opewatmetagenome_2_FD_107003 | JGI IMG/M metagenome (GOLD analysis project Ga0153915, IMG submission 107003) | Freshwater wetland microbial communities from Ohio, USA - Open water 3 Core 3 Depth 3 metaG | ecosystem: Environmental > Aquatic > Freshwater > Wetlands | place: USA: Ohio, Lake Erie...
GCGAACAGGCTCGAGACGCTCACCATCATCGAATAGGCCGACAGCATCGCTTCGAACTGCTGTCCACGTCCAGACGGCGGCTCGATCTGAAACCCGCTACCGAGCGCCGTCTGCAGCTCGCGCTCGGCCTCGGCAAGCGTGTGGCCCGGCTTGACGCCGATGTCCACGCGATCGAAGGTACGTCCGCGCCCGAACATCTTCTGCGCGGCATAGACGTCCATGATCGCGAGGTTGCCGCCGAAGGCGCTCGTCATGCCGCCGGTTTTCATCACGCCGCGGATCGTGAACTTCCGCTGGCCGAGGACCGTGCCGAGCGCGATCGTGTCGTTGACGGCGAGGTGGTTCTTCTCGGCGAACTGCTTCGTCAGGATGATCGAGTCGGGCTGCGCGAGGAACACGAGCGGATCGTCGATGACGGCTTCATCGCCGCTGTCGAGATCGTAGTCGCGCAGGCTGCGGTCGCCGGTCATGTCGACACCGAGCACGAGCAGGTTGCCTTGTCCCGCGATATTTGTGTCGACGACGGCTTCGATGGCCGGGACCGCGACCCGCACGGACGCCGCCGCCTGGACTTTCTCGAGGACGTCTTCCTCGAATCCGGTCTCGCCCGCCGTCACCTGCAGCTCGGTCTTGCCGGCGATGCGATCGACGGTGCTCGAGAAGGCGAACAGCACGCTCTGATTCGCCGTGTGCATGCCGACGAAGACGGCGACGCCAAGCACGATGCCCGCCACGGTCAGCATCGTCCGCAGCACGTGCTTGCGGAAGTACGGCCAGCTGATGAGGCGCAGGAGGATCATCGGCGGATATCCTCCACGATTGTTCCATCTCTGAGCGCAATCGTGCGCGCGCAGCTTTCCGCCACTTTCATGTCGTGCGTGACGATGATGACCGTGGTGTTGAGGGTCTTGTGCAGATCGCGGATGAGGCCGAGAATCTCGACGCTGGTGTGGGTGTCCAGGTTTCCCGTCGGCTCGTCTGCCAGGATGATCGGCGGATACACCGACAGGGCCCGCGCGATGGCCACGCGCTGGCGCTCGCCGCCCGACAGTTCCTCGGGCAGATGCTGCAGGCGATGACCGAGCTGCACGAGCGTCAGCAGCTCGCGCGCCCGGTCGTCGACTTTCTGGCGCGGCCAGCCGCGAAGATGGAGCGGGAGGCCGACGTTTTCAAGGCACGTCAGCGTCGGCAGCAGGTTGAAGAACTGGAAGACGAAACCGATCTTGTCGCGGCGCACCCGCGTCAGCTCGTCGTCTGAGAGTCTGGCGAGCGACGCGTTGTCGACCCGGACGTCGCCCGACGATGCGCGGTCGAGTCCGCCGATCAGGTTCAGCAGCGTCGATTTCCCGGAGCCCGACGGCCCGATGATCGACACCATCTCTCCCCGCTCGACGACCAGGCTCACGTCGTCCAGCGCGGTGACCTGACGTTTTCCCTCGAACCGCTTGGAGACGTGTTCGAGCACAACCATGCAGCCCGATTGTGTGAACTCTTTCACATGATTGTCAAATTGTTAGGAAAATGGCAGGCCTAAAGGCCTGCACTACGACTGTTGTTAGCAGCTACGACTGTTGTTAGCAGCTACGGCTGTTGTAGCGCTACGACTGTTGTGGCGCTACGACTGTTGTAGTGCAGACCTTCAGGTCTGCCTAATCTTTCACGTGGTACCGCGAGTACTCGTCGAGGAAGGTCAGCGAGTCGAACGTGCGCATGCGGTCGAAAAAGAGAATGCCGTCGAGATGGTCCGTCTCGTGCTGCGCGACGCGCGCGGCAAAGTCGCGGAGGGTCATGTCGATGCGCGCGCCTTCGCGGTTGAAGCCGCGCAGTCGAATCTCGCGCGCGCGGGGCACGAGTCCGCGAATGTCGGGGATGCTGAGGCACCCTTCCCAGTCTTCGACGATCTCGTCCCCGACCGCCGTGATCTCGGGGTTGATGATTGCGATCGGCTCGGGCTCGGCGGCATCCTTACCGGCCTCCGGCCTGGCCGACTCGAGCACGCCGACAAAGAGCCTCAGGCTTTCGTGAATCTGCGGCGCCGCGAGACCGACGCCGTGATACTCGGCCATCGTGTCCAGCATGTCATCGATCAGGCTCTGCAGGGCCTGATGCTTGAAGTCGCTGGGCGCGAGCGGCTGGGCTTTGACGCGCAGCACCGGATGGCCCATGCGCGCCACTTTCAAAATCGACATGATCATCAAATTATACTGAGTTGCCGGCCCTCACAGGGCCGGACTGCGAAGGCGCCGAAGAGATGGCCGACTGGCAACTGCACGCGCACGACGAGTCGCACGCATATCGCTTCTGCCTGCGGTGCGGCGGCGCGCTCGAGCGGCGCCTGATCAAGTCGACCGAACCCGAGCGGCTCGTCTGCACGGCCTGCGGCTTCGTGTTCTATCTCGACCCGAAGATCGCGGTCGGCACGATCATCTCCACGCCAGAGGAGCGACTCATCCTCTGCCGGCGCGCCATCGCTCCCGGATACGGCAAGTGGGTGTTTCCCGGCGGGTACGTCGACCGCGGCGAGCCGCTGACGACGGCCGCCATTCGCGAGGCGCGCGAGGAATGCGGCCTCGACATCCGCATCGACGGCCTCGTCAACATCTACTCGTACGCCGGCCGCGCCCCGGTGATCGTCGTCTATGCCGCGACGGCGCTCGGCGGATCGTTGATGAATGACGAAGAGTCGCTGGAGACGGCCGAGTTCGGCCGCGAGTCGATTCCGTGGACGGAGCTGGCGTTTCAGAGCACGGAAGAAGGCCTGCGCGATTACCTCGCCGGCCTTCTCCATCCCGTGCGGTTCTAGTCGGCGAGGCCTTCGGCTTTCTTTTCGGCGGCCGTGATCTTCCCGCCGGCGGCGACGATTTCCGCGTCGCGATCGATCGGCAGCGACGGCACTTTCACGAACTTTGCGACGGTCGCGGCCGTGTCGTTGATCTTCAGCTGCTTCATCAGGAACGTGAAGCGCTCTTCGAGCGACTGGCCGATCGCCTGGCGTGCGCTCTCGCTGATGCTCCACATCTGCTTCTTGAAGGGGCCGATCGCCTTCTTGCGGGCCTTGTAGATGAACTGCTCTTCGGTGTCTTTCGGCTTGCGCTCTTCGGTGGCGTTGGCGCGAATCCATTCGTACATCTGCGCCTTGAGATCCGCCGGGAACGACGGATGCTCGTACACCATGTTCTGAAAATCCGTTGCCAGATGGATTTCGCAGGCGCCGACGCGCGGGAACGCGTCGAAGGCGTCGGGCGGCAGCGTCGACGCGCCGTGCTGCACGGCGCCGCCGAGCCCGTATTCCTTCCGTGCGAGCCGCGACAGCTCTTCGAGCGTCGCGAGATCGATCTTCACGTCCTTCCGCACCGAGCCGTCGGCGTTGATGAAGCCGCCGTGCGCCGTGCCCGTCTGGACGCTGATCTTGCTGATGCCTGCCAGCGACCCGCCGCGCTTCCTGAGCGTGGCGTTGTAGCCCTTCATGTAAGCGTGCAGCTCGTGGATGTCCGAGTTCTTGCCGCCGACTTCGCCGATTTCACCGCCCACTGACACGGTGACGCCCTTCGGCTCGCACTTGCGGATGAACTCCGTGAAGTCGGCCGCGAGCGTGACGTTCACTTCCTGCTGCGCCTCGAGCGTCGGCTTGTCGAGATCCACGAGCGTCGACGTGTCGATGTCGATGTTGTAGAAGCCGGCCGCGATCTCTTCCTTGATCAGCGCACGGAGCGTGTCGAGTTCCTTGTCGCGGTCGGGGCTGTTGTATTTCTTCGCGTTCGTCTGGACGTGATCGCCCTGGATGAAAATCGGCCCCGTGAAGCCTTCACGCAGCGCCGCGGCCAGGACGACGGCCGTGTACTCGTGCGGCCGCTGCTCCGTGTAGCCGATTTCGGACCGCGCGATCTCGAAAATAAAGGCGCCCGCGTTCAGCTTCTTCGCGGCGCGGATGACGGCGCGGGCGGTGTCGTACGCCATCGCGCGCACGTTGATCGCCGGCACGGTGAAGCCGCCGGCCTCGCCCCGCCCCATCGCGAGATACAGATCGTGAATCGACGCGGGCCTGATGCCGGCCTCGGCCGCGCGCTGGCGGATGGTGAAACGCGCGGTGCCGCGCTCCTCCGCTGTCGGGCCGAACACGGCCGCCCACGCCAGGGTATCCACTTCGTGTGCTGCTGCTGCCACCGCCATTGCGTCTCCTTTGGCCACGTCCGGCTAAAGCCGGACGCTACGTACGAGGGCCAACTGCATATTTTATCAGCGGGAATTTGAATTCTTCCACTTCGGCCGCGGCAACGGCGGAATCGACAAGCTCCTCGACCGGCAAGAGCGCCTCGGCTTCCTCGATCTGACGCGGCGTCACGTGCGTCGCCGGGTGCTTTGGCGTAAACAGCGTGCAGCAGTCCTGGTCGGGAATGATCGAAATCGGGAAAGTCCCGATCCGCTTCGCCTGGGCCGTGATCTCGTCCTTATCCATGCCGACGAGCGGTCGCAGAATCTGCATCTTCGTCGCCCCGCCGATCGTCGTCAGGTTGTCGAGCGTCTGCGAGGCGACCTGGCCGATCACTTCGCCGGTCACGAGCGCCTTGGCCTGCCAGCGGCGCGCAAGCCTTTCGGTGATGCGCACCATCAGGCGGCGGTACATCACGACGCGGAGATCGGGCGCGACCGTGAGCAGCACTTTCTGCTGGATGTCGGCAAACGGCACCAGCATCAGCCGCGAGCGCTGCTGATAGGACGTCAGCAGCGCCGCGAGCTCGCGGACCTTTTCCTGCGACGCGCGCGACAGCACCGGATAGCTGTGGAAATGCACGAGCAGCACGGAGCATCCCCGTCGCATCAGCCGGTAGGCCGCCACGGGCGAATCGATGCCGCCCGACAGCAGGCAGGCCACCCTGCCGCCCGTTCCCGTCGGCAGGCCGCCGGCGCCGGGCTCCTTGCCGAAAAAGTAGAACGCGTGATCGGGCATCAAATCGACGTGGACGGTCAACTCCGGATTGTCGAGATCGACTCGCCAGCCCTTCGCCTCTTTGATGCGGCCGCCGACTTCGAATTCGATCTGCGGCGAGGTCAGCGGAAAGCGCTTGTCGGTCCTCCGGGCGGTGACGCGAAACGACGAAGGCTGGCGATCCCCGAGGTCGCCGATGATCGTCGCCGCCATCTCGTCCAGATCGAGCGACGCGCTGCCGGCGTACGAGTAGTACTGGATGCCGAACACCGACTTCAGCCGCTCGCGCACGGCCGGCCACTCGGCGGGTCCCAATTCGATCTCGATGCGGCCCATCACCGAACGAACCGCGGGCACGGCCAGGCCTGTCAGGGCCGTCCGGATGTTGCGCACGAGCATCTGCACGAACCACGGACGGTTCCTGCCCTTGAGCGCCAGCTCGTTGTAGTGGACGACGATCGAATTCATGCGATCAGGTCCGCCGCACGGTGGCCCGAGCGGACGGCACTCTCGATCGTAGCGGGGAGGCCGGTATCGATCCAGTCTCCTGCGAGACACAGTCCGGGGACGGCCGTCGCCGGGCCGGGACGCGCCGGCTGCCCCGGCGCCAGCGAAAACGTCGCCCGCGGCTCGCGCACGACTGTCGATCGCACCAGCTGTGCCGCGCGAACCGCCGGCATCGCGTCAGACAGCTCCTGGTGCGCCGCGGCGACGAGCTCCGCGTTGGTCCTTGCCACGAGCGGCGATGCGCCGCTCGACACCAGTGACAGGTGCGACGCGCTGCCGCCGAACACCAGCCGCTTGTCGAAGACCCACTGCATGTCGCGGCCCGGGAGGCCGACAAAGGGCTCGTCCATGACGATGCGATCGAACCAGAGGTTCACGGTGACGATCGGAGACGAGGTCATCAGGTTCGCGCGGTCAATCACGTCGCCGAGCAGCGACCTGTCGCCTGCGATCAGCCCGTCGAGCTTGAACCACGGCACGGCGGACACGATCGCCCGCGGCGCCCATCGCTCCCCCGCGGCCTCCACTGTCGCGCCTCCACTCCCGACGACGATCGACGCCGGCGCGCCCGTGCGGACGGATCCGCCGCCGCGCTCGATAAATGCCCGCGCCGGCTCGGCGTACATCTGGTGCAGCGGCCTGGCTGGAAGAATCATCGCCGCGGCTCGAGCGTCGGGGCCGAACATCTCGGCGAGCACGCGCGCAAATGGCGGCGCGGCGGCTTCAGTCACCGGCTGATTGAGCGCGGCCAGCGCGAGCGGCTCCCACAACATCTCCCGGATTCGCGCGGTCTGGCGGTTGCGCGCGAGCCATGCATCGACGGTCTCTCCAGGCGACGCCGCACGCAACGTCGTTCCCATCGCACCAGGCGTGAGCGACTTGCGCGCGCGCCTGAGCGGCCCCGCCATCTGCAGCACGGACAGCCGGTCGCTCCAGTTGAGCGCGTCCCACTCCATGACGCCACCGAGCAGATGAAGCGGAGACGGAAGCGTCGGGCAGACGAGCCGCGACCGCTGCCCGTCGCGATCGATCATCGTGACGCTCAGCTGCCGCTGCGCCGTGACGTGCGCGCCGGCGCCGATGTCTTCAAGAAAGCTCAGCGTGCCGGTGTAACAACCGAGAAGGACGTGCTGTCCGTTGTCGACGAGCTCGCCGGTGTCGCGATCGCTGAATGCCGTGGCGCGTCCGCCGAGCCGCGACCGCGCTTCGAGCACCAGCACCTTCGCTCCGCGCTTCGTCAAACGCACGGCGGCACTGAGGCCGGCGAATCCGGCGCCGACGACGACGACATCGGGGTTCGAGAGGTTCGCGCGGTTCATCGGTTCCAGAGCCACTGGCGGAGCGCGACGAGGAGCTGGGCCGGACGGCGGAGCCTGATGCGGCCGTGAAAGACGTCGTAGCCGTGCCGCTCGATGCGGCGCAGCGTGGCGAAATAGACGGCGCGCATGATCTCCGCGGCCACCAGCCGCCGCCGATCCTCTTCAGGGCGGGCGTCGACCGCGCGCTGATAGAAGTCGTGCGCGCGTGCGCATTCGAACGCGAGAAGCGTCCGGACCCGTTCGTTCACCACGCCGGCGGCCAGGTCGTCGGGCGTGCAGCCGTGGGCGGCGAGATCGTCGAGCGGCAGATACACGCGCCCGCGCGACAAATCGTCGGGGATATCGCGGAGGATGTTCGTGAGCTGAAGCGCGACGCCGAGATTGAGCGCGTAGTCGGCCGCCCGTGGATTCCGGCAGCCGAAGATGCGGATGCAGATGAGGCCGACGGCTGACGCGACGCGGCGGCAGTACTCGAACAGATCGTCGAACGTCTGATAGCGCGACGTGTCGAGGTCCATCGCCACGCCGTCGATGACGTCTTCGAACGCCTGCCGCGGCAGGTCGAGCGCGGCAGTGAACGGCTGCAGGCCGCGTCCCTGCGGCGTCTCGGGGCTTCCGCCTTCATAGCAGCGCGCGAGCTCGGCCCGCCAGAACGTGATCGCCTCACGGCTCGGCAGGTTCGCCGCCGGCTCATCGACGGCATCGTCCACCGCCCGGCAGAAATCCCACACGGCTTCAATGGCGCGCCGCTGGCCGGCGGGCAGCACGAGGAACGAGTAGTAAAAGCTCGTCTTGCGCGCCATCAGGCACCAGCCTGCCCTGAGCGAAGTCGAACGGGCCGCCATGTGGCGGCACGCAGGAGCAGCACCGGCACGTCGGCGGCGCCGAGCGCCGGGCGGCGCTCCATCAACGCGAACCGTTCGTGCTCGACCCGCTCGAGGATTCTGTATCCACCGAGCCACGTGAATCTGAGCTCGGCGCTGAGGCGTCCGCGAACGCCGTCGCAGACCGCGCGGCCTTCGGCAAATCGCTCGCGCGTAAACGCGACGCACCGTTCGATCGCACGCGCCCACGCGCTGGTGATCGTCGCCGCCGACAGATCGTTTTCGTCCGCTCCAACCGCGGCCTGCACGTCGCGCGGCACGTAGAGCCGGCCCGCCTGCCAGTCGCGCCCGACGTCCTGCCAGAAATTGGTGAGCTGAAGCGCCGTGCACAGCGCATCCGACGACCGATCGAGCGCCTCGTCGCGGTATCCGGCAATGCGGAGCACGAGGCGGCCGACCGGATTCGCGGATCGACGGCAGTAGTCGAGCACGTCGGCCCATGAGGCGTAGCGAGTCGTCATGGTATCCTGCGCGAACGCGCTGACGAGATCGTCGAAGAGCGACACTGGCAGATCGAGCGTCCGGATCGAATTCGCTGTCGCCGCCAGCATCAGATCGTCGCCGCTCGCCGCGTGGCCGATCGACGGCGAGTCGACAGCCGCATGCAGCCGGCGCAGCCACCCGTCCAGCTCGGCGCGCCGCTCGGCGGCCGGCGCCGTGCCCTCGTCGGCCATGTCATCGGCCCGGCGCGCGAATGCATAGACGGCCGCGATGTGCGGCCGCATCGCGCGCGGCAGCAGCATCGATGCGACAGGAAAATTTTCGTAATGCGATCGCGCCAGGGCCTCGCACGCCGCGTACGCCTGCGCGAGCGGCCCGGCCGCTACCGTCGACACCCGGGCATTGTACATTTGGTCAATTGGTCATCTGGTCATTTGGATCAATGGATAATCAATGACCACATGACGAGATGACCAGATGAACAATTTCCGCGATCTCGTGGCCGCCCTCGTCGCCGTGCTGCTGATTGTCGGCGCGCTGAGCCTCGGCACGACGCTGACGGTCTACCGCAAGCGGCGCCGGCGGACGCGCGACGACGAGCAGGCGCTTGGCCGGCGCATCGTCGCGGAAATTCCCGGCGACGAGGACCTGCGGCTGTTTACGGAGGATGATCGCCAGTTTCATTACGGCGCGGAGTCGGTCGACAAGGATCGCATCGCGGCCGTGCGTGTGCTGATTAACGGCGCGCCGATCGCCGTCTACGTCTCGAAACGCCATGCGACCGGCGCGGCCATTCAGCCGACGAGCTTCGAGGATCGGCCCGAGGGCATCGCGCGCGATCGGTGGGACGTCGCGATCGAGCGCGCCGACGGCGTCATGCTCGTCGAGTGCGGTGCGATTCGGGAGCGCGTGTCTCAGGAGCTGGCCCGCGCGGTGTTCGAGGCGGTGAAAGCCGACCTCGAGCGGCGGGATGCCGCCGCGTGATTACCAGGTGGTTTCGGCCGCGCTGTTCCGCTGGTTCGCGGTGCGTGCCAGGACGAACAGCAGATCGGACAGACGGTTGATGTATCTGATCAGCAGCGGTTCGACCGGCGGCTCGAGCGCGACCATGCTTCGTTCGGTTCGGCGGCAGACCGCGCGCGCGACATGCAATGCCGCGCCGCACGGAGACCCGCCGGCGAGAATGAAATTCCGCAGCGGCGGCAATTCGGCGTCGAGTTTGTCGATCGCCTGTTCCAGGCGCAGGACGTCGCCGTCTCTGAGAATGGCCTTGCTGACGTGCGAGGCGACCTGCTGCGTGGGATCGGCGAGCTGCGCGCCGAGCGCGAACAGATCGCGCTGCAGCCGCACGAGCTCCGCGTCGATTTCCGCGTCGGTGACGCTCGCTCTCGCGAGGCCGAGATGCGCGTTCAGCTCGTCGACGTCCCCGTACGCGGCGACCCGCGGATCGTCCTTGCCGACGCGCACGCCGCCAAAGAGCGAGGTCTCGCCGGTGTCACCAGTGCGCGTGTAAATCTTCATGGCCAAGCGTAAACCACTCCCGGTGCCGGTGCCAGCGGATCGACGGCGATTCCGTCAGCGGCTGCTCAGCTGGTACCGGCGGCACGGCCGCGATCTGCCGTGGCGGAAAACCGACGATCCGTACCACATTCTCGTCTCCGAGATCATGCTGCAGCAGACGCAGGTGGATCGGGTGCTGCCGAAGTACGCCGAGTGGCTCGAAAAGTATCCGTCGTTCCACGCGCTGGCGGCCGCGCCCGAACACGACGTCACGCAGACCTGGCGTCCGCTCGGCTACAACATCCGGCCGAAGCGGCTGCAGAGCATCGCCCGCGAGGCCGTCGAGCGGTACGACGGCAAGCTGCCGGCGGACGAAGAGACCCTGCTGTCGTTCAAAGGCATCGGCCAGTACACCGCCGGCGCGATTCGCAGCTTCGCGTTTCGCGAGCGCGCGGCGATTCTCGACACCAACGTCGCGCGTGTGCTCTTTCGCGTGTTCGTCGGCAAAGGCGATCCGAAGAGCCACGCGATGACGAAGCATCTGTGGACGGTCTCGGCCACGCTGGTGCCGCGCGACGTCTTCGACTTCAACCAGGCGCTGATGGATTTCGGCGCGATGGTCTGCTCGGCCAGAAATCCCAAGTGCCTCGTCTGCCCGATGGCGAAGGGCTGCCGCTCGTTTCCGTTCACACGCAAATGACGTCGATCGTCGTCACCGCCGCGGTCATCGAGCGCGACGAGCGCGTGCTCGTCACGCGGCGGCTGCAAGGCACGCACCTCGAAGGCTTCTGGGAATTTCCCGGCGGGAAATGCGATCCGGGCGAGGCGCTCGACGCGTGCCTGCTGCGGGAACTGCGGGAGGAGCTGGCCGTCGACGCGGTCATCGGCGACGAAATGCTTTCAACGAGCCACACGTATCCAGAGCGACGAGTCGAGCTTCATTTCTTTTCGGTCAGCCTGCGCGGCGAGCCCGTTCCGCAGCTTGGTCAGGAGATGCAGTGGGTTCGTCTCGAGGATCTGTCGAGCCTGACGCTTCCGCCCGCCGATGACGAGCTGGTCACGCTACTGACGCGGGACAAACGGTAGCGCTGCAACGACAGCGTTCGCAGCGCCGACGGTCACCGTGGTGCCGGGTTCGAGGAAGTCGCGCTGGAGATACGCGAGCGCGATCGGACGGTTCAGCGCGGCCGACCGGACGGCGGTCGTGATCGTGCCGATGTTCTGATCGCCGCTCTTCACGACCGCATCGCGCGACGGAACGGCGTCGCCCTCGATCGTCAGGCCGACCAGCTTCTTCGCCACACGGCCATGTCCGCGATGCAGCACCCGGACGATGACTTCCTGCCCGACGTAACAGCCCTTGTTCATGTTGATCGCGCGTGCCTCGATGCCGGCCTCGAGCGGAATGGTCTCTTCGTCCATGTCGCGATGGAACATCGGGATGCCCGCTTCGACTCGCAGGACATCTGCGGTGTCCGTGTCGAGTTGCGTGAGACCGGCGGCAGCGAGTCCGTCGGCCAGAGCCGACCGACGGGCGGCCTCGACGTACACGTCGAACCCAGGCTCACCTGTGTCGGTGACGCGGGTCACTATCGCCGCGCCGCCGGCGACCACGGCGCGCAGACACCCGTGTTCAGCGAGCGCCTCGAGCCGTTCGACGCTTTCGTTCACCAGCGCGCCGACAACGCGCGACGCCGCGGGGCCGACGACGGCGATTTGCGCAAACGTATCGGTGACGTCGCCGAGCTGGACGTCCTCCGAGAAGATGAACTGATCCAGTTTCGCGAGCACCGCGTTCTTCGTGTCGACGCTCGGAAGATTCAGGAGGATGACGTCGCCGAGTTCGTAAACCCAGAGATCGGAAATCATCCGGCCCTGCGGCGTGAGATACGCCGCATAGCAGCCCGACCCGGCTTTGAGCGCGACGATGTCGTTGGTCAGCAGGCCCTGCAGATACGTCGCCCGATCCTTTCCGCTGACGACGATGCGGCCGCGGGACGAGCGATCGATCGAGGCGGCCCGCTCACGCGCGGCCTGATATGCTGATGCCATGTCTCTTCGTCATTGTATCTGCGCGGCGCAGGTAGCGCTGGTGGCCCTGGTGACGTTGACGGCCACGTCAGCCGCAGCGCAACCGCAGCAGCCGCCGGCGGCATTTCAGCCCGGGACAACGTCGAGCTTCATGATCTTCCTGCGCGGCAATCCGATTGGCGTCGAGCAGATGTCCGTATCCCGCACCACCGAAGGCTGGACCATCCTCAGCACCGGCCGGCTCGCGCAGCCGTTCGACCTCGTCGGGCGAAAAGTCGAAGTCCGGTACACCGCCGACTGGAAGCCGATCGCGTACAACATCGACACGACCGTACGCGGAACATTTCAGCGGGTCATCACGACTGTCGACGGCACGACGGCGACAAGCGAGATCACGACGGGCACCGAGACGACCCGCAAAGCCGACACGATTGATCCGTCCGCCATCCTGCTGCCGAATGCGCTGTACGGCCCGTACGAAGCGGTCGCCGCGGCGCTGAGAACCGCGGCGCCCGGATCCGCGCTGCCGGCCTACCAGATTCCGCTGGCGGCCATTGAACTCCGCGTCATTGATTCGACGACGGAACAGATTCAGACGACGGCACGGCTGATTACGGCAAAGCGAACGCACCTGACGGCCAGCACGACGACTCCTCCGGTCGACATCAACATCTGGGGTGATGAAAACGGCCGTCTCCTTCGCCTGACGGTTCCGTCGCAGGGCCTCGACGTAGCGCGCACCGACATCGCGTCGGTGTCAGCGCGGCAGGTCACGATCTCGCGGCCGAACGACGAAGCGGTCCGCATCCTCGCCAACGGCTTCTCGCTCGCGGGTACGGTGTCGAAGCCGGCCGAGCCTGCCAGAGGTCCGTTCCCCGCTGTGATTCTCGCAGGCGGCTCGGGTCCGACCGATCGCGACGAGCTCATCGCCGGCATTCCGATTCTGGGGCAGCTCGCCGGCGCGCTCGCCGATGCGGGATTTCTGGTCGTCCGCTACGACAAGCGCGGCATCGGCCAGAGCGGCGGACGCCCGGACGCCGTCACGTTCACCGACCACTCAGAGGATCAGCGCGCCGCGGTCAAGTACCTCGCGTCGCGCAAGGACGTCGACGACAGGCGCATCGCGGTCGTCGGACACGGCGAAGGCGGGCTCGTCTCCCTGATGACCGCCGGCGCTGAGAAGCGCGTCCGCGCGGTCGTGCTGCTTGCGACACACGGGGTGTCCGGATCCGATCTCGTGCTTCAACAGCAGGAACACGCGCTCGGCCGCATGAACATCTCGGACAGCGAGAAGCAGGCGCGCATCACGATGCAGAAGCGCATCAACGAAGCCGCCATCACGGGCAAAGGCCTTGATGGATTCACCGCGGACGTCCGCCGGCAGATCGACAACGCCGAATTCCAGAGCCTGCTGGCGACCGATCCCGCCAGGCTGATTGCCCGCGTCCGTCAGCCGATTCTCGTCGTCCAGGGCGAGCTCGACACGCAGGTCGCGCCGTCAAACGCCGATCGCATCGCCGAGCTGACGAAGGCCCGCAAGCCGCCGCTGCCCGCGGACGTCGTGAAGGTGCCGGGCGTCAATCACCTGCTCGCGATGTCCATCACCGGCGAAGCGGACGAATACGAAAAGCTGCCGCTGAAGCAGATCAGCCCGGTGGTCTCGGCCGCCGTCGTGGACTGGCTGAAGAAGATCTTGAAGTAGGCCGGTCCTTTCAGGGCCGGCGGGTCATTCATATCTGAGCGCTTCGATCGGATCGAGGCGCGACGCTTTGAGCGCCGGCAACAATCCCGCGATCAACCCGACGATCATCAGAATAGACGACGTCACCATCACGAGCCGGGTGGACAGCACGAGGTGGATGTCGGTCACGCGGCTGGTGTCGTCGAGAAGCTCCGCGAGAAACGGACGCGGGCTGACCAGCCAGACGAGCCCGTACGAGACCGCGATTCCGATGAGGCCGCCGGCGAACGTGGTCGCGAGCCCTTCGAGCAGGAACTGCAGGAGAATTTCCCGGCGCGTCGCGCCCATCGCCTTCCGGACACCGATTTCCCTCGTCCGCTCCTGCACGTTGACGAACATGATGTTCATGATCCCGACGCCGCCGATGGCCAGCGTCAGGACGCCGATGAACGTCAGCACCACTTTCAGGCCGTTGACGATCCCGTCGCCGATTTCATTGAGCTTCGACGAGCCGAACAGATTCAGCGCGCGCTCGTCCGCCGCGTTGTAGCGATAGCGCGTCGCGAAGAACTCGCGCACCTGCTTGGTCGCCTGCGGCTCGACCCGGGGCGACGCCGCCTGCCACAGGAACGTGTTCACGTACTTGTTGTCCGTGAGCCCGCTCATCGTCGTCCACGGAATGAAGACGCAATACTTGTCGGGCTGGTTGTAGTTCGAGAGCTGTACTTTCTCTTCGCCGACGCCGACGATTTCGAACGTCTGGCCGGCCACGCGAATCGTCTCGCCGACCGGCGGAATGGCGCCGAACAGCTTGCGCTGCACCTCGCTGCCGATGAACGCGACGCGACGGCGGAGACGCACGTCTTCGTCGTTGATGAAGCGTCCGCCGGGCTGGGGCTTTTCGCTCCGCATCGGACCGTACGCCGCTGCGACGGCGCGCACCAGATGGCTCGACTCCTTGTTGCCGTAAATGACCGGGAACTGCCGCATGAATTCCGGACTGACGGCCTTCACGAGCGGCAGATCCGCCATCGTCAGCACGTCGTCCACGGTCACGCGGACGCGCTTGCCTGCGCGCTCGCCGCCGGCCTGGAGACTGGTCTGACCGGGAAAGACGATGACGGTGCCGTCCGCGTACGCGCCCTTGAATCCCGCGTCGAGCGCTTTCCGGAATCCTTCTCCATAGGCGAGGAGAACGACAACCGAGATGATCCCCCAGGAGATGCCCAGCATCGACAGCGCCGCGCGGAAGCGGTGGTGATAGAGGCCGTAGAACGCCTCGCGCACGATCTCGCGAAGGATCGAGAGGCCCATCTCACATCTCGAAGCGGAGCGCTTCCACCGGCGGCAGCTCGGCCGCCCGACGCGCCGGGTACGTCGACGTGACGACGCCGACGGCGACCAGCATCAGTAACGAGAGCACCGCCGTCTGCCAGGACAGGATCATGCCCGCGAAGCGCGTCGGCATCGGCGCGAGGTTGATGAGCTTGCACAACCCGATCGCGAGCAGCATGCCGCTGCCGCCGCTGATCATCGTCAGGAAGAAGCCCTCGAGAAAGAACTGCCGCTGGATGTTGCCCGTCGTCGCGCCGAGCGCCTTGCGAACGCCAATCTCGCGCGTCCGCTCCTTGACGGCGATGAGCATGATGTTCATCACGCCGATCCCGCCGAGCGCCAGCGTCACGATGCCGACGACGCTGAAAAACACCTTCATGTTCGCGATCATCCGATCGAACATCAGCGTGTTCAGCGAGGTGTCCCACATCGTGACCGCCTGATTGTCATCCGGGTCGAAGCCGTGGCGGCGCGCGAGAATCGCGCGGAGGTTGGTTTCGAGCGGCCACCTGACGTCTTCGATGCGGCCGGTCCTCCGCTCGAGCACCTGCGGCAGGCCGTCGACCACCCAGGGTTTCGGTGCGACGATGATGTCGGACAGCACGCCGTTCTGCGCGTCTTTCCTCGGCATGTCGCGCGCCATCGTCGCAAACGGGACGAAGATCTTGTTGTTGTCCGGACCGCTGTAGTTGCTGTCCTGGTTCTTCTTTCTGATCTTGCCGACAATGGTGTACGTCAGCCCGTCGAGCGAGACCTGCTCGCCGAGGATGTTGCGCTTGCCGAAGAGCTGCTCGGCCATGTCGAAGCCGATGACGGCGACGCGCGCCACCTGTTCTTCGTCGGTCGGGGTGAACAGGCGGCCGTACTCGAGCTCGATGGTCCTGATGTCCTGATACTGCGGCTCGATGCCGGTGACGCTCGTGGTCGCGTCGTTGTACGAGCTCTTGACGCGAACGGCGCCGCGCTGCAGCTCGGGGCTGACGACGGCGACCATCGCCGATTCGGCTTCGAGCGCCCGCGCGTCTCCAAGCGTCAGGTTGACGAGGCGTCCGGCGCGCTCACCGCCCGCCTGCAGGCTCGTGCGGCCGCCCCAGACGATGCCGATGTTCTTGCCCAGCTCCAGCAGCACCTTTTCGTTGCCCTGCTGAAAGCCTTCACCCATGGCCGACAGGATGACGATCGACACCATCCCCCACAGGATGCCGAACATGGTGAGGAAGCTGCGGAGTTTGTTCGCGCGGAGGTTCTGCAGCGACTGAAGGAACGCTTCTCTCATACTGTGGACGTCCGGCTGAAGCCGGACGCTACGATGGCAGCACCAGTTTGTCGCCGGCCTTGAGGCCGCCGAGCACTTCGATCTTCGTGCCGTTGCCGACGCCGACCTTGATCGGCGTCTTCTTGCGGCCAGTCTTCGTACCCGGCGCGACGACGTCGACGGAGGCGGCTTTCTTCGCGTCGTAGGTGACAGCCGCTTCAGGAATCAGCAGCGCGCCAGGATGTTCTTCGAGCACGATTTCGGCGTTCGCCGTCATGTTGGCCTTGAGCTCCTGGCCGGGATTGTCGATCGACACTTTCACTTCAAAGCTCGTGACGTTGTCTTTCTCGACGCCGAGCGGCGAGATCTGCGTCACGCGGCCGTTGAAGGTGCGATCCTTGAACGTCTCGACGCGGATGCGCGCCGGCTGATCGAGACGCACGCGGCCGATGTCGGCCTCGTCGACTTTGCCGCGGACGAACACTTTCTGGATGTCGCCGAGCGTCATGACGAGCGTCGCGTTGGCTCCGAGATTGAGAATCGACGACACGGGGCTGCCGATCTCGACGTCGCGGCTGAGGACGGTCGCGCGAATCGGCGCGCGGATGGTTGCGTACGCGAGGCTTTCCGTCGCCTGATCGGCCGCGGCCTTCGCCTGGGCGACCTGCGCCTGCGCCTGCTGCACCTTGGCTTCCGTGATCACGAGCTGCGACTGCGCCGCGCGCTTCCGATTCTCCGCGACGTCAATCGCGCTGTGCGCGTCGTCGAGCTGCGACTGCGAGATGAGCTTCTGGGCGGACAGCTGCTGCGCGCGCTCGAAACTGCGGCGGGCGAACTCGACTTCGGGACCTTCGGCTTCGACGACGTTCTTCTTGAACTCGGCCTGGGCGGCGGCCAGGGCCGCCCGGGCCGCTTGAAGGTTGGCTTCCGCGCTTCGCAGCACGGCCTGCAGTTGTTCTTTGTCGAGCTCGGCCAGCACGTCCCCGGGCGTCACGTCGGTGTCGACGTCAACCGGCAGCTTTTCGATGATCCCGTTCGCTCTCGATTTGATCTCGACCTTCGTCGTCGGCTCGATCTTTCCGGTGGCGACGACCGACTTCACCATCGTGCCGGTTTCGGCCGTGACGACCTTGGTGGGATCGATGTCAGAGGATGCGCCCTTCAGCCCCACAAAACCGGCGACGGCGCCGACGACGACCACCGCCAGAACGATGGCTATGTAAAGACGTTTCTGGGAAAATTTCGCATCTGCCATACGTCTGATTCTTACGTCATCTTGCGGCGTGAAGTTCACAATCCGGCCAAAAGGTTAAGATACCGCGCCATGTGGATTCTGCAGAGCGCCGCCGACGCGGACGGCGATTCGTTTACTTTCCGGATGGCGCCGGGTGCCATCAAGACCATCGGCCGCGCCCCGCGCGCCGACTTCGTCATGGACGCGGCACTCGTCTCGCGCCTGCACTGCCGGCTGACCGCCGGTGAAGACGCCGTCGACGTCGTCGACCTCGACAGCACCAACGGCACCTACATCAACGATCAGCGTGTCCAGAGCGGCTCGCTGGCAAGCGGCGACCGGCTGCGCGTCGGCCGGGTGGAGCTGACGATCGAAAAGCAGGCCTGAAGGCCTGCACCACGACTGTTGTCGTGCAGGGCTCCCGCCCTGCCTTAGACGAGGTCCTGAAGAAAAGGGTTGGTCCGGCGCTCCTGCCCGATCGTGGTCGACGGCCCGTGCCCGGGGTAGACGCGGGCGTCATCGCCAAACGCAAACAGCACGTTTCGAATCGATGCGAGGAGCGTGTTCAGATCGCCGCCCGGCAGGTCCGTGCGGCCGATCGAGCCGGCGAACAGCGTGTCGCCGACGACGAGATCCTTGCCGGGCTGGCCCTTCTTGCGGATTTCGAGACAGACACCGCCGGGGCAATGCCCTGGCGTGTGATGTGGCACCGCCTCGTACGTCCCGAAGGCAATCACCTGTCCCGGCGTATAGAAGATGTCGACGGGCGGCGCGGGCTGCACCTTCATGCCGAACATCGCGCCCATCTCGACGACGTGTTCGTAAAGAAAAAGATCGTCGCGATGGAGATACACGGGCGCGTTGAGCGCCTTCTTCGCCGCGCCCACGCCGGTGATGTGGTCGATGTGCGCGTGCGTGAGCAGGATGTGACGAATCGTGAGCGCCTGCCGCTCGGCCACCGCGAGCAGATCGGCCACCTCGTCGCCCGGATCGACGAGCACCGCTTCGCGCATGTCCTCGCATCCGAGCACAAACCCGTTCTTGAAGAACGGCCCGACCGCGCGAATCTCAATTATCATGAAGGAATGGTGCTGGCGCTCGTCGATGATCTCATGTTCAGGTCGAAGATCAAGTCGACCGCCGCACAGAACGGCATCACCGTCGCGTTCGCGGGATCTGCGGACGCCGCGCTGACCGCGATGCGGGCAAACCCTCCGGCGCTCGTGATCTTCGACCTCGACAACGCGAGAGCTGATCCGCTCCGGACGATTGCCGCGATGAAAAGCGACGCGGCACTTGCGTCAATTCCGTCCGTCGGTTACGTCTCGCACGTGCACGTCGACATGATCAGCGCGGCCCGGGCCGCGGGTGTGGACGACGTGCTGGCGCGATCGGCGTTTGCCACGAAGCTGCCGGAGCTGCTGGCGGGACGCTAGCGCATCCACCACCATGCGGCCGCGAGCGCGGCAGCGACGATCGCAAGGGCCGCAATGATCCATGGTCCTTTCGATCGCGGTGGTCTTCCTCTGACGGGAACGGCCCGCGACTTGTCGGCCGCTTCCGCGCGAACTTCAAGAATCGCCCCAACCGACCGGAGATCCGCGGCACACGTCACGGCCAGCGCATAGTCCTTCAACGCGACCGCGTCCACTTCAGCAGGCAATGATTTGTTCAGCGTCGAGGGCGGGACTCGTTCGTCCGACGGCGGCTTTCCCGTCAACATCTCGAAGAACAACCGCCGGAGCGCGCGAACGTCCCCGCCTTCGTCTCCGGACTTTCCGTCCGCGCGCGTCCATCGCGCCAACCCGACGTCGAGAATCTTCGCGTTGCCCTTCGGCGTGACGATGACGGCGGCGGCGGTGAGATTGCCGTGCGCCATTTCGGCCGCGTGCGCATCGGCCAGGGCGTCGGCAATCTGTGCCGTCAGATCGATCGCGCGGCGGGGATTGAGCGGATGGCCCGCGATGACGCGGTCGAGCGCATCGCCGGGCACGAACTCGCACGCGAGAAAGGCGCGGCCGTTGTCGTCACCCGCCTCATAGAGCGCGGCGATGTTGGGGTGCGACAACGCCATTGCCGTCCGCGCGTCGGCGAGCAGGGCATCGCGCTTCGCGCGATCCTGCTGAATGCTCTCGGGAGGGATTTTGATCGCCACGGTCCGGCCGAGGCGGGTATCGCGCGCGCGGAAGACCTCGCCGAGGCGGCTCTCGCCGACACGTTCGAGAATCCTGTAGTGCGCGATGCTGTCCAAACCGTGGAGATTATACTGGGCCGTCCGGCTGAAGCCGGACGCTACGGTGGCTTATCTTCCCCTGCTTCAGCGCAACCGCAACTTCCGGCTTCTTTACATCGGGCAGACGATTTCGCAGCTGGGCGACTGGTTCAACGCGGTCGCCGTGTACGCGCTGCTGCTCGATCTGACGGGATCGGCGACGGCCGTCGCGTGGATGCTGATCGTCCAGATGCTGCCGATCGCGCTCGTCGGACCCGTGGCCGGCGTCGTGGTCGATCGGCTGAACCGGCGGCGCATCATGATGGCCGCCGACATCGTCCGTGGATGTCTGATCCTCGGCCTCCTGCTCGTTCGCCGTGCCGATCAAATCTGGATCGCCTATGCCGTCACGGCGGTCACCGTCGCCGCGCAGGCGTTCTTCGAACCCGCGCGGACGGCGACGATCCCGAACATCACGACCGCCGATGAGCTGCTGCCGGCGAATGCGCTCTCGAGCGCGACGTGGTCGGCCATGCTCGCCATCGGCGCGTCGGTCGGCGGCATCGTCACGGCTGTCTTCGGCCGCGACGTCGCGTTCATCATCAACTCGGCGTCGTTTTTCGTCTCGGCGCTTTTCATCGCCGCCACACGATACGACGCGACGCCGGCCGCGAAGCCGCGGTTGACGCACCTCGTCGACCTGACCGGCATTCCGGATCTCCTCGACGGAGTCCGTTACGTGCGCCGGAACGCCCACGTCGCCGCGCTGATGCTGGTCAAAGCCGGCTGGGGACTTGCGGGCGGAATCCTGCTGCTGCTCACGATCTTCGGCCAGCGCGTGTTTCCGATCGGCGCGGGCGCGGCGGCCGGCATCGGCGTGCTGTACGGCGCTCGCGGCGTCGGGGCCGCGCTCGGACCGATCATGCTCCGCTGGATTCTTGGCCAGCGGCCATCGACGCTGCGACGTACGATCGGACCTGCGTACTTCATGATCGGCGTGTTTTACGCGGCGCTCGCCTTCGCGCGGGTGCTGCCGCTTGCCGCGTTGTGCGTGCTGTTCGCACATTTCGGCGGTTCGATTCTGTGGGTCTTCAGCACGGTGCTGCTGCAGATGGAAGTGCCGGACGAGTTTCGCGGCCGCGTCTTCGCCGCGGAGCTCGCGCTGGTGACGCTGACCTCATCGCTGTCGAGCTACCTGACGGGTCACTACCTCGACAGCGGCACTTCTCCACGAACGGTGTCGCTGGCGCTCGGCGCGATGTTCTTCGTTCCGGGACTGCTGTGGCTGCTGATTCTGTCGCGCTGGAAGGAATCGGCGCGAGGCGATGTCACCCCCGGGGCCGAAGCTCCTCCATCGCGCTCTGTACCAATTGCTTGACGTCGTCGAGCTGCTCGAGCACGAGCGCGATGTCCATCTTCGGCCGCCCGGGAAGACGTTCGCTTCGGCAGTAGACGCCGTGCTGCCCGACCAGCGCGAGCGAATCGGTGATCAGATCCATGGCCACGGCGAGACGGCCGCGCGCGCTGCCCATCATCGTCTCGTGCTGCTCGAGCGTGTCGCGATGTTTGTCGAAGACTGACATAAGGGTTTCTACTTTTTCGGCGGGCGCGTCGGACGAATCTCGACACGGCTGGGCAGACTGCGCGCCGGATGCCTGAGCAGGTTGAGTACGACTTCCGCGACTTCGTCGGGTGAAACTTTCCAGTCCGTCCCTTTGGACGGATCGCCCTGCGCGAATTCGGTGGCCACCGATCCCGGCGCGACACAGCTGACGCGGATGTTGTCGTACCGCAGCTCCTGCATCATCGCTTCGGAGAATGCGTTCACGCCGGCTTTCGACGCGCAATAGGCGGCGCCCTTCACGAACGGGTTCGTGCCAGACAGGCTGCTGATGTTGACGATTGATCCGCCGCCACGCTGCCGCAGATGCGGGATCGCCGCGTGACAGGCGTTGAACATGCCGGTGAGGTTGGTGTCGATGATCTCGGACCACTGCGCGGGCGTCATGTCGGCGACGTCCGCGAAGATGCCGACGCCGGCGTTATTAATAAGGATGTCGAGTCCGCCGAAGCGTCCGACGGTCGCGTTGATCGCGCGTTCGATGTCCTCGTAGCGCCGGACGTCGGCGCGCAGCGTCTCGACTGCCGAGGGTCCGGCGCTTTCGATTTTCGACCGCGCGGCCGACAGATGCGCGTCGCTCAATCCCGTCACCGACACCTTCACGCCCTCGGCCGCGAGCGCGCGCGCAATCGCGAGTCCGATGCCGCGCGATCCGCCCGTGACGAGCCCGACTTTTCCGCCTAGCGTCCCGCGTAGCGTCTCCATATCAGCTATTACAATAGCGCACGCAGATGGATCGGGTTGTCATTCTCGGCGCCGGCGAACTCGGCGGCCTGCTCGCGCACGCGCTGGCACGGCGCGGTGTCGCCGGGGAGATCTGCCTCATCGACGAGAAAGACCGCGTCGCGCAAGGGAAGGCGCTCGACATCATGCAGGCCGCGCCTGTCGAGGGTTTCACCGCGAGCGTCCTCGGTTCTTCGGACGCGGCGCTGGCCGGCGGCGCAACCGTGGTCGTCATCGCCGACCCGTTCGGTGCGCCGGAGTGGCAAGGCGACGCCGGACTGACGCTGCTCAAACGCGTCCGCGATTTTTCGCCGAAGTCCCTGATGGTGTGCGCGGGCGCGACGCAGCGCGAGCTTGTCGAGCGCGGCGTCCGCGAGCTTCACGTGCCGCGCACACGTCTGCTCGGCTCCGCTCCCGAAGCGCTCGTCTCCGGCGTGCGTGCGATCGTTGCGGCCGAGTTGCGCACGTCGCCGCGCGACGTCGCCGTCACCGCATTGGGAGTCCCGCCCGAACACATCGTCGTGCCGTGGGAAGACGCGACCGTCGGCGGGTTCGGCCTGCAGCGCCTGATCAGCGAACCCGAACGACGCCGTCTCGATGCGGGTCTCGCCGGATTGTGGCCGCCAGGCCCGTACGCGCTTGCATCGGCGGGCGCAAAGGTCATCGACACGATGCTCGGCCGCTCAGAACGCATCGTGACGTGCTTCGTCGCGCCCGACGACAGCGCGGGACGGCGAACGCGAGCCGCCGCACTGCCCGTGCGGCTGAATCGGTCCGGCCTCGTCGACGTGGTGCTGCCTGAGTTGAGCGGACGCGACCGCGTCCGCCTCGACAACGCGATGCTGCTGTGATGACTCCGTAGCGTCCACCTTCAGGCGAACGTCCGGCTGAAGCCGGACGCTACATCCGGA
>Ga0153915_10001352_pt1 | contig 22570 bp, 16 predicted proteins | sample Opewatmetagenome_2_FD_107003 | JGI IMG/M metagenome (GOLD analysis project Ga0153915, IMG submission 107003) | Freshwater wetland microbial communities from Ohio, USA - Open water 3 Core 3 Depth 3 metaG | ecosystem: Environmental > Aquatic > Freshwater > Wetlands | place: USA: Ohio, Lake Erie...
GCCTACGAGCACGAGTTCGAGGCGGTGAAGACGGAGACCGCGCAGATCCTCCTCACCTCGGAGGACATCCGCAGCCGGGCCCGCTACCTCAACATCCGCAACACCATCTTCAGCCTGTGGTCCCACGGAGCGGTGCCGATCGTCAATGAGAACGACACGGTCTCCTTCGACGAGATCCGCTTCGGGGACAACGACATCATCTCAGCGCACATCGCCAACATGCTGGATGCCGATCTCCTGGTGATCCTCACGGACACCGACGGCGTCTACGACCGGAACCCCAGGGTGTACCCCGAGGCGCGCATCCTGCGCACCGTGGAGAAGGTGACTTCCGCCGTGCTCTCGGGCGCCGAAGGCAAGGGATCCTCGTTCTCCTCCGGCGGCATGGAGTCCAAGATCCGGGCCGCGGACATCGCCACCCGCAGCGGGGTGAACGTGGTGATCGCCCGCGGGGAGGGGCTGGACCTGCGGGCGATCCTCCTGGGCAGGGAGATCGGGACGTGGTTCGTCCCCACCCCCCGGCGCATGAAAGGCCGCAAGAAGTGGATGGCATTCAATCCTCGAACCGAGGGGGCCATCCAGGTGGACAAGGGCGCGGAGCGGGCCATCCTCCGCCAGGGGCGGTCCCTCCTGCCCGCGGGCGTGAAGGCGGTGCGGGGAGAGTTCGCCATGGGAAGCGTGGTCTCGATCCTGGACGAGGACGGGCACGAGGTGGCCCGGGGCTTGAGCAACTTCTCCAGCGAGGACCTCGCGAAGATCCGGGGACTGAACACGAAAAAGATACCCGAGGTGCTGGGCGAGGAGACGTTTTTTGACGAGGTGGTGCACCGGGACAACCTCGTAATCACGGTAAAGGACTCGACATGAGTGACCTCAAGGAATACATCACCGGCCTTGCGAAAGCGGCAAAGAAGGCCTCGGTCGGCCTGCGGACCCTGAGCGCGAACGCCAAGAACGCCGCGCTCGAGTCCATCGCGCAGGCCATCGACTCCCGCCGCGTGGAGGTCCGGGCGGCGAACGCAAAGGACGTGCAGCGCGCCGCGAAGGACGGGTTGTCCTCCGCCCTGGTGGACCGCCTCACCCTGACGGACAAGCGCGTCGGGGAGATCATCTCTGCCCTGCGCGAGGTGGCTGCCCTCGAGGACCCGGTGGGAGAGGTGATCGGGACGCGTCGTCCCGCCGGGTTCACGCTGGAGAAGGTGAGGACGCCGATTGGTGTCATCGCCATGATTTACGAGTCCCGGCCGAACGTGACGGTGGACGCCGCCGCGCTGTGCCTGAAATCGGGCAACGCGGCGATCCTCCGCGGCGGGAGCGAGGCCCGGGAATCCAGCATGGCCTTGATCGAGTGCATCCGCGAGGGACTGGGCAAGGCCGGGGTGGACGGGGACGCGGTGCAGTACGTCGAGCGCAGCGAGCACGAGGCCATCGACTGGCTGGTGAAGCAGACCGGTCTCATCGACCTGGTGGTGCCGCGCGGCAGGGAAGCGCTCATCCGCCGCGTGACCGAAAACGCCACGGTGCCGGTCATCAAGCACTACAAGGGCGTCTGCCATATCTACGTGGACGAGACGGCGATATTGGAGCAGGCGGCGGAGGTCGTCACCAACTCCAAGGTGCAGCGGCCCGGCACGTGCAACGCGCTGGAGAAGCTCCTGGTGCAGGAGTCCGTGGCTCAGCGCTTCCTTCCCATGGTGCGCGCGAAGATGCCGAAGGTGGAGTTCCGCGGAGACCACCGGGTGCGCGCGATTCTCGCGGATGCCCGGCCGGCAACGGAAGAGGAGTGGTACGAGGAGTACCTCGACCTGATCCTTGCCGTGAAGATCGTGAGAGGGCTGGACGAGGCGGTGGCGCACATCGAGAAGTACGGCTCCAGCCACACGGACGGCATATGCTCCAGCGACGCCCGGCGCATCGAGGAGTTCGTCAGCCGGGTGGATTCCGCCGTGGTGGTGGTGAACGCCTCCACGAGGCTGAACGACGGCAGCATCTTCGGGCTGGGAGCCGAGATGGGCATCAGCACGGACAAGCTGCACGCCCGGGGCCCCATGGGGCTGAAGGAGCTCACCACCTACAAGTGGGTGCTCCGCGGCAACGGGAACCTGCGCGAATAACCCTCGCGCAGGGCGCGCCGCTCGTCGCCCGGATTTGTATATTTCTCCTACATGGCACAATCGCAGTCGATGAACCGGCGGGGTGTTCGCCGGGCCCTTCTCCTTGCCACCGCGGGCGTCCTGGCCGCGGGGATCACCGCTGCGCTCATCGCCGGCACCCGGGGAGCCTCGCCCGGGCCGCAGGTCACGGTGCAGGCCGTTTCGGCGGCGGCCGCATCACCCCAGGTCACGCCGTCAGCTTCCACGAAGGACGCCCTGGCGGCAGCGGCCGATGCGCTGGGCTTCCGGCAGACCAGGGCGGAGAACGTGGGCGTGGTGGAGAACCTCCCGCCGGACACGCAGTTGCTGGCGCCCAGCAAGTCGATGCTGGCCGTGGGCGCCGCCGCGCCGGACTTCACGCTTTCCACCGCGACCGGGGAGCGTGTCCGGTTGTCCGACTTGCGGGGAAAGACGGTCCTCCTGGAGTTTTTCGCCACGTGGTGCCCGCACTGCCAGGCGGAGGCCCCCCACCTGACGAAGCTGTTCGAGAGCCTGCCGGCCGCGGTGTTCGCGTTTCTCTCCGTGAACGCGGACAGCGAGGACCCGGCGAGCCTGTACGCTTTCGACCGGTTCTTCCACATCCCGTGGCCCACGCTCCTGGATCCCGGCACCCCGGCCGGAAGCTTCAAGCAGGCCGGGGGCGCCGGCCCGGTGACTGCCGCGTACGGGGTGGCACTGTACCCGACGTTCTACATCATCGACGCAAAGGGCCGGGTGGCGTGGAGGAACGACCGCGAGCAGCCCGACATGCTCCTGTCCCAGAAGCTCCATGAAGTCGCGGGGAAATGACGCGCCCGGCGCCCCGGCCGACCGTCCGCTGGCCTGGCTCGGACTGGCGGTCCGGCTCGGAGCCGCGGTGATCTGGATCGTGGCAGGGGCGGCAAAGATTCCGCAGATCCAGGCCTTCCAGGTCCTGGTCCAGCGCTACGGGATCCTCCCGGGTTTCCTGACCGGGCCCTTCTCATACGTTCTGCCGTTCTTAGAAATAGCCGTTGGCCTGTACCTGGCGGCCGGACTTTTTGTTCGCGGTACGGCGCTCCTGGGAACCGTCCTGTTTGCCGCGTTCCTCACCGCTCAGCTCTCCGCATGGATCCGCGGAATCACCCTGGACTGCGGCTGCTTCGGCTCCATTGCGGAGACCACCGTGAGCCCGCTCACCATGCTCAGAGATTTCAGTCTCGGCATTCCCACGTTCCTCATGCTTGCGTTTCCCGCCCGGCTGATATCCCTCGATCGCCGCATCTTTGGCGCCGTCAACCAGTTCGGCGGTTTCTACAAGCAGAATACCTGACCAGAATCATAGACTATTTACCCCCCGCTTTCGTAAATTTCATTCCTCGATGGAAGGAGAGAGGATGAAGCAAAGATTTGCAGTTCTCGCAATAATGGCCGCTCTGTTGGTCGGCTCGGCCGGGATCGTCACGGCGCAGTCGGTACAGATCAAGGCGACGCCTAGCGGGGTGAACTACCTCACCGACGACGGCGGCATGACCCTGTACTACTACACCCTGGACACCAACGGTCAGAGCGCGTGCTACGGCGGTTGCGCCAAGGCATGGCCGATCTACTACGCGGAAAACCTGAGCGTGCCGGACGGGCTCAGCGCTTCCGACTTCGGAACCATCACACGGACGGACGGCAGCAAGCAGACCACGTACAAGGGCTGGCCCCTGTACTACTGGGTCAACGACAAGAAGCCCGGCGACATGACCGGCGAGGGCGTTCACAAGGTCTGGTACGTGCTCACGGTTCCCGCTTACACGGTGATGATCGGGACGAACACGGCGGTAGGGAACTACCTCGTGGACGGCAGCGGCAACGCCCTGTACTGGTTTGCCAAGGACAAGGTCAACACGAGCGCGTGCTCCGGCGACTGCCTCAAGGCGTGGCCCGCGTTCACGGCGGAATCCTTCGTGGTTCCCTCGGCGCTGAACGCGTCCGACTTCGGCACCATCACGAGAGACGACGGCACCGCGCAGGTCACCTACAAGGGCTGGCCCCTGTATTACTGGGTGAAGGACAAGGCGCGCGGGGATGTCACGGGCCAGAACGTCGGCAAGGTCTGGTTCGTGGTGGATCCTGACAAGTTCCCGCCCAAAATGTAATCCTCCGCACCACTTCTCGTTCTCCGTGGGCCGGGATCTTCTTGAAGATCGCGGCCCGCGTCTTTTCCCCCCCCAGAACGAATGACTCGCGCCGGTTTGTCTGGTACATTTACCTAATGGTTTCGCCCGAGACCCTCCGGCGCCGCGTCACCGACGTCCTCCCCGACGTCGTTTCGATACGGCGTTCCCTGCACCGCATCCCGGAGACCCATTTCCAGGAGCGCGAGACCGCCGCAGCGGTCCGCGGCTTCCTTTCGGGCAGCCGCACCCTCGAGGTCCACCCGCCCCTGCTGGAAACCGACATCACCGCGACGCTCCGTGGCAAGGGGGACGGCCCCTGCATCCTCCTGAGAAGCGACATCGACGCCCTGCCGGTCCAGGAGCGCACCGCAGCCGCGTGGAGCTCGGAGCGCCCCGGGCGCGCCCACTCCTGCGGCCACGACGGGCACATGGCGATGCTGATCGGTGCCTCCCGCGTGCTGCAGGCGTTTGCCTCGGAGCTGCACGGCAGCGTGCGGTTCGTGTTCCAGCCCGCGGAAGAAGAGGCAGCCGGCGGCAAGGCCCTCATCGAGAAGGGCCTGCTGGAGGCGGGCCCGCGCCCGGACATGGCCTTCGCCCTGCACGGCTGGCCCGGTCTCCCCCTGGGATGCGTGAGCTCGGCTGCCGGCCCCGCCATGGCCGCGGCGGACAGCTTCCGTCTCACGGTGCGCGGCCGCGGCGGCCACGCGGCCATGCCCCACCGTGCGGTGGACCCCGTGCTCGCCGCGGCGCAGATCGTCACCCTGGTGCAGTCTGCCGTGTCCCGGTCCGTGGACCCCCAGCAGGCCGCCGTGCTTTCCGTCTGCCGCATCGAGGGAGGGAAGGCGACGAACGTCATTCCCGACGAGGTGGTGATGGAAGGCACGACACGCTCGTTCGACCGCTCCGTGCAGGACCAGCTCCGCGAGCGCCTGGAGCGCACGGCGGCCGGAGTCTGCGCGGCCTCCGGGTGCACCTGGGACATCGCCTGGGAAGTGGGCTATGTTCCCTTGGTGAATCACGCCTCCGCCGTGGACCTCGCCCGGCGCGTCGTCGACTCGTACCTGGGCCCCGAGCGCTGGCTCGCGGAGCACCCGCCCACCATGGGCGCGGAGGATTTCGCCTTCTACCTCGAGCACGTGCCGGGGGCGCTCCTGCGCCTGGGCCTCGGGGAGGAATGGCCGCCCCTGCACTCGCCGGGGTTCGATTTCAACGACCAGGCGCTGGAGGCGGGGATCACGGCCCTCGCCGGCCTGGCCGTGGAGCTGTGCGGAATCTAGAGAGGAAAGGTGCATGGCAAAAGCGCGGATCATGGTGGTGGAAGATGAAGGGGTCGTAGCGATGCAGGTAGCGGAGACGCTGAAGGGCCTGGGCTACGAGGTCCCCCTGGTCGTGATGAGCGGCGAGGAGGCCGTTGCCAAGCTCCTCGAGACCGAGCCCGACCTCGTGCTCATGGACATCCACCTGCGGGGCGGGGTGAGCGGCATCGAGGCGGCCCACCGCATCCGCCAGCGGCTGGACGTGCCCATCGTGTACCTCACCGCCTTCTCGGACGCGGAGACCCTGGACCAGGCCCAGCTCACCGAGCCCTACGGCTACGTGCTGAAGCCCTTCGAGGAGAAGAGCCTGCACGCCATCCTGCAGATGTCTCTCATGAAGCACCGCCGAGCCCGGCGCACGCGGGAGGACGGCTGGTGGATGTCCGCAGTGGCCGAGAGCATGATGGAGGCGGTGGTCATCTGCGACCCCAAGGGCTACGTGAAGTTCGCCAACCCCTCAGCGGAGAATCTGCTGGGCAGGAAGCGCCAGGAGCTGCAGGAAGCGCGCATGTCGGAGCTCGTGCAGCTCGTGGACGCCGAAACGCACGCGCCGGTGACCTTCCCCGTGACCGAGCCGTTCCTGGAAGGCCGCAGCACCGTGCGCGCCAACTGCCGCCTCGTCTTCGGGGACGCCCGGGAGATCCCGGTGGAGATCAGCGCCTCTCCCTTGCGAAGCCCCGAGGGCACCCTGTTCGGCATCCTGTACGTCATCCGGGAATCGGGCGAGCGTGACCGCATCCAGAACGTCGTGCTTCGGCAGCTGGAAGAGCTTTCCATCATGCAGAAGCGGCTCCTGCCGTCCCGGGAGATTTCGATCCCCGGCATCCGCTGCGACTGGCTGTACCTTCCGACCGCCCTTGGTGGAGGAGACGCGCTGGGATTCTTCCGCCTGGACGCCTCCCATGCCGCCTTCTATGCCATTGACGTGATAGGACAGGGGATCATTCCCGCGCTGTTCTCCCTGGTGCTGCACATGTTCCTCACCCCGCAGCCGGACACCGGCGGGATTCTCGTGGAGAAGACCCGGGAGGCGGGAGGGCTGCGCGCCCTCTCTCCTGCCGAGGTGGTGCGCAAGCTGAACTCCCGGTTCTACCTTCGCGACGATGCCAACCCCTACTTCACGATGGGCTACGCCACGATCGAGCCCGCCACGGGGCGGCTGCGGCTGGCCCGCGCGGGCCATCCCTTTCCGCTGCTGCAGCGCGCGGACGGCACCATCTCCCAGTTGAAGGTGGAAGGCTACGCGGTGGGGCTCTTCCCGGGGGCGGACGTCGCCTCCGAGGAGCTGGAGCTCGCAAGCGGGGACCGTCTCTTCCTGTACTCCGACGGCCTCCTGGACTGCGCCAATCCCAAGGGCGCGAGCTTCGGCGTGCGCCGCCTGGAGGATGCGGTCAAGGCCGCCCGGACCACGCCGCTCTCCGACGCGGTGAAGAACCTGCGGGCTCAGATCATCTCGTGGCGGGAATCCGAGGTGTTCTCTGACGACGTGTCGCTGATCGCCCTGGAGAAGGAATAGGCCCCGGCATGAACGGCGAGGCGCCTGGCGGCCTCACCTCCCGGCTCCAGGGCCTGCTGGGGCAGGAGGCGCGCCTCGAGGGGGAGCTGCGGCGTGTCGAGGAGAGCCTGTCGGGGCTTCGCGACATCGACCTCGTCCTTTCCCTGGCTGCCGTGAAGCTCTCAGTCTGCGTCGAGATGCTGGGGCATCCGCGGGAAGGCATGAGCGGCCTGGTCCGCGAAAAAGCGCACGCCGCCCTGCGGCTCGTGGAAGGCCTGCAGGCGGAGAGCATTTCCGAGGACCAGCGCGGCATCGTGCAGTCCGATCCCCGCTACGCCGAGGTCCGTGAGCGCCTGCAGGAGTTCCTCCTGGCCGGCGGGTCGGGCCTGCTCGATGCCGAGCCGGCGAGCGCCCGGGCGCGCCGTATTCTCTCCCGGACCATCGTGTCGGCCGTTCGCAAGTTCACCGGAGTGGATGATCGCTACGCGCCGCTGGACCTGGACGACTATCCCCCCCTGGTCCGCAAGGTTCTCTTGTACCTCTTTCCAGTGTTCGTGAGGGAGAACCCCGAACAGCCGCCCTACGGGATCGAGGAAGGACAGGAGCTGACCTATTCCTCCCCGCGGATGAAGCTCCCGCTCTCCCAGGCGGTCTTCTACCTGGAGCAGGAGGTGATTCCCGAGCTGGAGCGGCGCCTCGCGGAGAGCCCGGGGGACTCCGGGCTGCAGGAAGAAATCCGCGGCACGCGGGAGCGCCTGGAGGAGTACCGCAAGCTGCGGTTCTTTCCCCGCTCCACGCCGGTCCTGCTCGAAAAGGGCTACTACACGGAAGGACTCACCGGCTACACGGTGGACGGCGAGATGCTTGTACCGATCCCCCTGCCGGTGAGCTTCCGAAGCGGCACGAACCTGGACCGGGTCATGGAGCAGGTGCGCATGGATGTCGTGCGGCGCATCGCAGGGCGAGGCGTGAGCCGGGAGGTGGACCGGGAATACCGGCGCCTGCGCAGCCTGGAAAGCGGCATGCGCGGCAGCTCGCGCACGGCCAGCATGAAGCTGGACGCGGCCTGGGGATACCGGGTGCTGCGGCAGGATTTCCCGTTCCTGGCGCGCCTTGCGGACAAGGGCGGGTTCGTGCGGCTCGTGGAGGAAATCCGCTCGGCCGGGGGCTCCGCGGAACGCCGCGTGGAGAAGCTCATCCAGACCGAGCAGGGAGACCGGTCTACGCTCCCGGGAATGTGACCGTGAACGAGGCGCCCGGTGCGCGCTGCACCGTGAGCGATCCGTGCAGCTGGGCCACCAGGGAGTTCACGATCCGAAGGCCCAGCGTGTGCGGGCTGGCCATGTCCACGGTCTCCGGCAGGCCGATGCCGTCATCGCCTATCGTCAGCACGAGGCTGGCGGCCGGCTCCCGGTGCATCCGGACGCGGATCGTGCCGGCCCGTCCGCCGGGGAAGGCGTACTTCAGCGAGTTGGACAGCAGCTCATTGATGATGAGGCCGCAGGGCACCAGGACGTCCATGTCCAGGGTGATCTCCGTCACGTCGATGTCCATGGTGACGGACTCCGAGTTGCCCGCGTAGGAATGACGCAGATGGGCCGCCAGGTCCCGCACGTACCCGGAGAAGCTGATCCCGCGCTCGTCGGTGGACTGGTACAGCTTCTCGTGGATCAGTGCCATGGAGTGAACCCGGTTTCGGCTCTCGTACAGCAGTCCCCGCGTGGCGGCATCCTCCGTGGCTCCGGCCTGCAGGGCGAGGAGACTGGAGATGACCTGCAGGTTGTTCTTCACCCGGTGGTGGATCTCCTTCAGCAGTATCTCCTTGCGCCGGGCTTCCTCCGCCTGCCGGAGGTCCGTCACCTCGCGCACGAGCACCATGACTTCCTTGTCGGAGCTGGCCACGAAGCGCTCCTCGAACCACCGCCGGCCGGTCTCCGTGTCCACGTGGAACGTCATCCTCTGCGCTTCCCCGGTATCCAGCGCCGCCTCGGTGGCCGCGACGGACTTGTCGAACAGGTCGGGAGAGAGGAAGGAGTACAAGGGAAGAATCATCTCCCGGTCCTTCCCCACGAGATCATTGGAGGTCTCCAGGAGCGGAAGCCGACGCGGGGAGCGGGCGTCCAGGATCGTGCCGTCGCGGGTCACGCGGAAGATCGCGTCGGGCACGGCGTCCAGGAAGGCCTCGTTGCGGCGCTCGATGGCGCGAAGCTCCTCGGTGGCCCTGGCTTGCGCGTCCAGCATCCCGTTGACGGCCGCGCCGATGTAGGCGATCTGGTCCTTGCCCGAGATCTGGATGCGCTTCGTGGAGTCCCCGCTCGTGCCGATGGCCAGAAGGCTGCGGCCGAGGCGCATCAGGCGGGAAAGGACGGTGAGCTCGATCGTGAGCAGGACGACCCCGCAGAATGCGACGCCGATGACCAGGAGCCAGATGAAAAGAAACCGCAGCGTCCGCTGTCCCTGCCCCTGGATGTCACGGGGTGTATCCACCTGGAGCACGGCAATGGGGACGCCTTCCACGTCGTGCAGGGCCGCGTACATGGAGGCCACCTGCGGATGGGAGGTGTCCAGGAATCGCTCGCTCTCGGGATCCAGCTTCTGCTGCGCACGTGCCACGGGATCCGGGAGAGACGCCGCGCCCAGCTGGAATACTCCCATAGAGACAAGGAGGTGGCGGCCCAGCTGCTGCACGGCCTCCGCGTCGAACAGCCGGCCCATGACGAGGGTTCCCTTCACCGGCTGCGTGCGAGAATCATCCTGGATGGGACGTGACGCCACGATGAGCAGCCCCCGCGGGAGGCTCACGAGGCCCTCCGAGCGGCCGGCCGGGTCGGAGATCAGCAGCCCGTGGGGATGGTCGGCGATCCAGCGCAGGAGGACCGCGTCCAGGTCCGCCCGGGCGCTGCCGGACCCAAAATGGCGTCCGAACACGACCCGGCGCGCGTTGTCCAGGACCAGGACGACGTCAACGCGGAGATTTGCGGCGCCCTCCTCCGCGAAGTTGCTGTCCGAGAATGCCTTGGTAGGGTGCTGCACGAACTGGTACATCTCGGTCCAGGCTGCGTAGTCCTCCACGGTCATGCCGAGACTGGTCGCATTGTCCTTGATTTCCCCCAGGACCCGGTCGACGTCGCGCGCGATGTACTGCCGTTCGAGGCGGCCGTAGCTGTCCCGGAGAAGCGCGCGGGACGAGAACGAGATGCTGACGAGCATCACGAGGAGCGCTCCGCCGATGACGAGGAAAATGCGCCTGCGCATGTTCAGCAACGAGCGTACACCAGCAGGGCACCGGGATCAACACCACGGGTGTTCGGGGTTCAGCGGGAGATCATCACCACGAGGGACCGGCCCTCCAGCAGCCGCGTCTGCTCCGCAACGCGCTCCTCCTGTCCCGCCGGCACGATGTCCATGGGCGAGGCCAGCGCGGTGTCAATGGAGCGGTACCACGCTTCCTTTCCCTGCGGCACGGGAGGCAGGGTGAAGCGCACAGCGCTCTCGGAGGCGTTCAGCAATATGACGATGTCATTGTCGTCCCGGTCCGCGTCGGTTTCGGACTTGTTCCCGTCGATCACCAGCGCCAGCGTGCGCCGCTCCTCCGCCCAGTCCTGGGGCTCGGCGTCCTCGGTGAGCCAGGCAATGTCCGGGATTCGATCGTGGCGTTCGGTGCGACCGCTGTAGAACTCGGGCCGCAGGAATGCCGGGTGCCGGCGGCGGAAAGCCAGGAGCTCGCGGCAGAAGCGGTGCACGTCGGCGTGTCTTTGCAGCCCGCGCCAGTCGTACCAGGAGATCTCGTTGTTCTGGCACCAGGGATTGCTGTTGCCACGCTGGGTTCGGCGAAGCTCGTCCCCCCCGAGAATCATCGGCGTGCCGAGGGACAGCAGGAGAGTGGCGAGCAGGTTCTTCACCTGGCGGTTTCTCACGGCCTCGATCTGCCGTTCCCGGCTGGGCCCCTCCACCCCGTAGTTGGCGGACTCCTCCGGGGTCAGGCCGTCGGCGTTGCCCTCCCCGTTTTCCTCGTTGTGCTTGCGCGAGTAACTCACGAGGTCGTTGAGGGTGAGCCCGTCGTGGGAAGTCACGAAGTTGACGCTGTGGAAAGGCTTTCGGCCGTCCCGAAGGTACAGGTCGGAGCTGCCGGCGATCCTGGTTGCCAGGCGCGGGACCATGCCCGGGTCCCCGCGCCAGAACCGACGCGCGTCGCTTCTGAACTTGTCGTTCCATTCCGCCCACCTGCCGCCGGGAAAGGACCCCACCTGGTAGGCGCCGGCCGCGTCCCAGGCCTCCGCGATGATCTTGGTCTGGCGCAGCACCGGGTCCTCCGCGATGCGCTCCAGGATGGGCGGGTTGGCCATGATTCGCCCGTCGCGGTCGCGGCCGAGCACCGAACCCAGGTCGAAGCGGAACCCGTCCACGTGCATCTCCACCACCCAGTAGCGCAGGCAGTCTGCGATGAGGCCGCGCACGATGGGGTGGTTGCAGTTCAGGGTGTTGCCGCAGGCGGTGTAGTTGCGGTAGATCTTCGGGTCCTCGTCGTCCAGCATGTAGTAGATGGAGTTGTCCCAGCCGCGGAAGCACAGCGTGGGACCGCTTGCGTCTCCTTCCGCGGTGTGGTTGAACACGATGTCCAGGATCACCTCGATGCCGGCCGCGTGCAGCGCGCGCACCATCTCCTTGAACTCGGTGACCTGCTGTCCCAGGGCGCCAGAGGAGGAGTAGCGCCCCTTGGGCGCGAAAAAGCTGATCGTGTTGTAGCCCCAGTAGTTCTGCAGCCGCTCGCCCGTGCGGGGATTCACCCGCGGGTTCTCCAGCTCGTCGAACTCCTGCACGGGCAGCAGCTCCAGGGCGGTGATTCCCAGGTCCACGAGGTAGGGAATCTTCTCCACCACGCCGCGGAAAGTGCCCGGGTGCGCTGCGCCGGACGTGGGGCTCAGCGTGAGGCTGCGCACGTGGGTCTCGTAGATCGTGGTGAACCGCATGGGCCGGGCCAGCGGACGATCTCCCTGCCAGTCGAAGTCGTCCGCGAGCACGATGCCCTTCGGCATGCCGGCGACGTCCTCGGAGTGCGGGGTCCATTCGAAGCTGCCGGTGACGGCCTTCACGTACGGATCGAGCAGGAGCCGGTTCGGGTTGAAGCGGTGGCCGGCCTCCGGCTGCCAGGGACCGTCCACGCGGTAGAGGTAGTAGGCGCCCGGGCCCACGCCGTCTACCTGGACATGCCACGCGTCCCCCGTGCGGTTCAGCCGGGGATCCAGCTCGATCTCCCGGGCGGGCCGTGAGCTCTGGGGAGTGTCGAACAGCAGGAGGGTGACCGCCGTGGCGTGCCGGCTGAACGCGGAGAACTGCGTCCCCGTGCCATTGGGCGTGGCCCCGAACGGCAGCGGCTTGCCGGGGGAGGCGCGGACGGCGGCGATGGCGGCCTTCCTCATGCCCCGATCGTAGGAGCGGCGCGGACCGAGGTCAAGGCGGAAGGTCAGGGCTGCCACCGTCCCGCGCGCGGCTGCCACCGCTTGCTTGACCGCCGTGGCGCGAGCACGGAGAATGGCCCCCATCATGGACATTGCTGCCCTCGCCCGCGAGATCGATCACTCCCTGGAGGATGTCCCGGTGCTGGACGTGCACACGCACCTCGACGCCGAGCACCTGTGTGCCCGCGGGCTGCACGACGTCCTGCTGTACCACATGGTGGTGAGCGATCTCGTGAGTGCCGGTTGCCCGGACCGGGGCCGCCTGCCGGAAGCGCCGGCCGAGGCGGAAGCGGCTGCCCGCATCGAGCGCGCCCTGCCGTTCCTTCCCGGGATCGCCAACACGAGCTGCGCGTGGGGGGTTCGCATCATCCTGGAGGACCTGTTCGGCTGGCGAAAACCGGTGACGGCGGAGAGCTGGAAGAAGCTGGACGGGCTCATCCGGGAACAGGCCGGTCGGAAGGGCAGGGCGCGCGAGATCCAGCGCCGTGCCGGCATCGCTCGCAGCGTCACCGAGCTGTGGCGGCGTCACGACGGGAGCGCCGACGACCTGCTGCAGTACTCGCTGGAGTGGGCGTTCTTCGGCCGGGCGCAATGGGGGGAATACGACACTGCCCTGTGGGAGCTGGAGAAGGCGTGGTCCGAGGGGGCGCCCGCGGCACCGACGCCCATTGGACCCGAGCGCGCGCGGCCCGTGCCCGCAAAGGCCATCCGCTCGGTGCGGGACGTGCACGAGGCACTGGACGCCTACGTGGCCGCCATCCCCTCCGTGGTGCTGGGCACCGCGCAGCACCTTTCCACCGACATTGACTTCACGCTCGTGGACGAGCGGACCATGACCTCCGCCCTTCGGCGGCGCTCCCGGGCGGGCCGGCCCGAGCGCGACATCTATGCTTCCTACATCATGGAGCAGTTCTTCACGCGCCTGGAGACCCGGGCTCCCGGGGTGATGTTCCAGTTCTCCCTTGGTGCGGAGCCGCTGCCCGCGGAGACCGCCAGCCGGCTCTCCCAGGCCACGCTCGCCAGCCTCGCCGAGATGGTGGCTCGTCACCCCGGCATCCGATTCCAGTGCTACCTGTCCAGCGCCCACGCCAATCAGACCCTGTGCACGATCGCCCGGGAGCTTCCCAACTTCTCCCTGGCCGGCTACTGGTGGCACAACTTCTTCCCCTCGTTCACCGAGCGGGTGATCCGTGAGCGGCTGGACATGCTGGCCGCCTCGAGGCAGGTCGGGTTCTTCTCGGACGCCTACACGATGGAGTGGAGCTATGCCAAGGCGGTTATTGTCCGGCGCATGCTTTCGCGCGTGCTCGCGGACAAGGTGGCCCACGGGCAGTACGACCGGCAGACCGCCCTCGCCGTGGCTCGCGAGATCTTCTTCGAGGCTCCGCGGCGTCTGATGGGAGTGCAGCCAGCCGAAAAGCCCGGCACTCGCCCGCGCACCGTGCGCTCATCCAAGAGGTAGAGATGGACGCCCCGCTGGACATTCTCGGCCTGGGGGCCGTGGCCGTGGACGACCTGCTCTACCTGGACCACTACCCCGAGGCGGACTCCAAGATGCCCGTGCAGCGCCGGGAGCGGCGCGCGGGCGGCAACGCGGGCACGGCGCTGGTGGCCGCGCGCCGCATGGGAAGAGCCTGCGACTACGCCGGCTCCCTGGACGAGACCGACCCGCTTTCGCGGTTCATCATCTCCGCCTTCGAGGCCGAGGGTGTCTCCGTTCGGCACCTCGCGCGGCGCCCGGGCACCCGGCCTGTCTATTCCACCATACTGATGGACACCGCGGCCGGGACGCGAACCATCCTGTTCGATGCTCAGAACGCGGTGGGCGCCGATCCCGAGCTTCCCGCGGAAGCGGTGATCCGCTCTGCCCGGGTCCTCCTGGCGGACCATATCGGCATTTCCGGGACGACCCGGGCGGCCCGCATTGCCCGCGAGGCCCGCATCCCGATCGTCGCGGACCTGGAAAGAGACGATGGAGAGCTTTTCGGAGAGCTTCTCGCCCTCTGCGACCACCTGATTCTGCCCTACGGCTTCGCCCAGCACCTCACCGGCGGGCGAAGCGGCCCGGAAATCGTCCGTGCGCTTTGGCGCGAGGGACGCGCCGCGGTGGCAGTCACCCGGGGCGCCGAGGGATCGTGGTACCTCACGTCGGAAGAGCCCGGCGCCGTGTATCACCAGCCGGGGTTCCGTGTCAGGGAAGTGGACACCAACGGCTGCGGCGACATCTTCCACGGCGTGTACGCAGCAGGGCTGAGCGAGGGCATGTCCGCCGAGGCGCGCATCCGGTTCGCTTCCGCGGTGGCCGCGTTGAAAGCGATGCGCCAGGGCGGGCAGACTGCAATCCCGCTGAGAGCCGGCGCGGAACGGTTTCTCCGCGAGCGGTCGTCGGAAGCGCCCCGTCGCCTGGCCTGAGCGCCTGGCCTGATCCGGATCAGCCCAGGGAACCCGCCAGACCGATCTCTTTCGCCACGGGGCGCATGCCCAGGATGGTCTGGGCGATGAGGTCACCGATCTCTACACCCATCAGTCCCGCCCCCTTTTCTATGATGGAGCGGTTCACCCCCGCCGCGAACCTCGCGTCCTTCCACTTCTTCTTCACGGACGAGGCTTCCATGTCGAGGATGCTCTTCGACGGCCGCATGAGCGCGGAGGCTTTCACGAGGCCGGTGAGCTCGTCCACCGCGTAGAGCACCTTCTCCATGCGCTCGGTGGGTTGCACGTCGGAGCAGATTCCCCACCCGTGGCTGACCACGGCGTGGATGTACTCCGGGGGGAACCCCGCCTCCGAGAGGATCTCGGGGCTCTTCTTGCAGTGCAGCTCGGGAAACTTCTCGTAGTCGATGTCGTGCACGAGGCCAATGATCCCCCACTTCTCCTCCTCCTCGCCGTACAAGCGCGCGTAGTGCCGCATCACGGCCTCCACGGACAGCGCGTGAGCGAGAAGGCTCTCGCTGGAGTTGTGCGCCAGGAAGAGTTGAAGGGCCTCGGCCCGGGTGGGTACGTGCGTGGGTGCTGACATGGGCGGAGTGTACTCACGCGGCCGCCGCGGAGCAAGCTTGCGGGGCGAGCGCCCACGGCATAACCGCGGATTTCCGGCCGCCCCGCTCCGCCCCTTGCGAAAGCACGCAAAACCGCAAGCAACTTGCGCTTTTTGCGGTTTTTCAAGGGTGACATGGTCCGTTCCCGGAATGTCCGTCGGACAGGAGGTCCGGCCCGCGGCAGGCCGGCGCAGGGGCTGGTACGGTGCGTCAGGCGTGAGTATCTTTGGCTGGATGGATTCAGGCCAGGCGAACGGGCTCCCCGGGTCGTTTTTCGAGCTCGTGCGCGTTTCCCAGATGCCGGTGCTCGTGGACTTCTGGGCCGAGTGGTGCGGCCCGTGCCGCATCGTGTCTCCGACCATCGAACGCCTGGCACGGGAAAACCTCGGCCGCATCCTCACGGTGAAGGTAAACGTGGACCGCCGCCCCCAGGTGGCACAGGCCTTCGAGATCCAGGGCGTTCCCACCATCATGCTGTTCTGGAAGGGCGAGCCGCGCATGCGGCTCACCGGCGCCTACCCCTACGAGGCCATTCTGCAGAACATCCTGGAGAACTGGCCCCGCGGCGCGGGCGTCACCCCGGTGCCGGCGCCAGGGACCTGATCTCCGCCAACACGAGCCTCGCGCCCTCGGGCTGCCCAAAGGACTGAAGCCACTCCTGCAGGAACGGGCGCGTGCCGATCCGCAGGTCCAGCACGTGATCACTGCCCTCCGCGCGGCAGGTTCCCGCAAGCACCAGGCGCTTCTTCCGCGATTTCTCCGGCACCGTGAATGCGCTGCCGGCGGCCGGGCCGGTGATCGTCACCGGCGCGTGCGCATCTCGAAGGAACTCGGCGAGCCTCCGTGCAGGGTCAGGGAAGAGATCCGCCGGCAACCGGACCCGGACCTCCAGCTCGCGGATCTCCGCGGCGTCGCTCTGCGGCTCCGCGGGGCACAGGGGCTCATCGCCAGGGGCCAGGCTTTCCAGGAAGCTCTTCGCATCCCAGGCGATGACGGCAGCGATCGTCTTCCCGCACCAGCGCAGATCCTCCCCGATCACGCCGGTGCGTGCCGCGAAAGCCTCGGTGACCGACAGGACGTTGTCCACCTGCCCGGGGTGCCGCCGGAGGAACGCGCGCAGGAGCCAGGCGTCGATCCACGGCGACCCCATGCCCGCCGTTTCCGGGGGAACCCGGGCGCTCACGAGCACCGGCGCGAGCCGGCGCTTGCGCCTCACCAGCTCACCGACGGAATCGATCTCCGCGCGTGCGACTTCCTCCCCTGCGCCCACGAACGGCGCGTCGGTCCGCTCCCGCGCGCGCTGGTACTGGCGAAAGAAGAACCGCCGCCTGCCCTCGTCGTCCAGGAACGCGAAGGGGAATGGGTAGTCTTCCGGCCTTTCGGATTCCTGCTCGGCACGATTCGCCGCCAGCCACTCTTCCACCGTTCGCCGTGCCGGCTCGGAAAGGCCGGTGTCGGTGACGCACCCGGCCGCGGCCATCCGCTCCAGCAGGACGTGCAGGGTGTAGCCGCCCCGGGCGAGCGCCTGGGAGGCGATGAACTCGGGCCAGCTCGCGGAGAGCCGGAACTCGAATCCGTTGGTCTCGCAGATGGACTTGGCCCTGCCCACGGCCGCGCGCCACGGACGCTCGTCCATGCTCAGCGAATCGTGGCGCAGAGGCGTGAAGGGCATGCGCACGAGGTACCCGAAGCTGAACACGGTCCTCGGCGGGGCGTGCGCCCGGAGCCGGGCCCGCTTGAGGTCCTTGACGAACCGGGCGAACTCCTCGAAGTCGGCTTCCGTTTCCCGGCCGGTGAGGATGTAGAACAGCTTCACCTCCCGGGCGCTCCGCTCGTGGACGAGCTCCAGGACGCGCCGGATATCCGCCTCCCCCAGGCTCTTGTGGAGGAACCGTCGAAGCCCCTGGCTGATCCCCTCCACGCCCAGCGTGAAGGCGTGCTTGTCCGCGGCGTACTCCAATGCCAGGAGCCCCGGCGTGCGGGCCAGGATGTCCACGCGCTGGCTCATGAGGTTCACCCGCAGGTACATCCGGTGCAGCCCTTCCAGCACGGCGCCCAGCTCGGAATGCGTGTTGAAATTGAAGCTCTCCACTTCCAGGGTGGAGGCGCCGCTTGCTGCCTTCAGCTCACGGGCCCGGCGGAGGATCTCCTCGGCGGGAACCTCGCGGAACGGCCGGCGGTCGTGGCCCTCGAAGCAGAACGAGCACAGGCACGGACACCCGAGCGTGATGGCAACACGCGCGGTTGCTGCCTCGGGTCCCGGGAGAACCGGCGCCGGCCCGGTGGGAAGGCCGTCGGTCCGGGCGCGAGCTCTCGTCATCGCCTGCGGCAGCTCGCCGGCCGCCCAGAGCCCCGGCACCTCGGAGGCGATCTTCTGCAGGCGCTCCCGTTTCGGGAGGCCAGCGAGCCCGGCCCACAACTGGACGATCTTCCCCGCGCTTCCTTCCCCTTCCCCGAAGAAGATGGCATCCGCCATGCAGTCGCCGGTCTCGGAGACGAGCGCATGAGCCGCGCTCGCGTTCGATCCGCCCAGGATGATCGGCGGCCACCGCTCTCGGCTGGAGGCCCAGGCCGGCACCCCGGAGTGCGAGAGCAGGAAGGGCAGGTTCACCTGCTCAAGGAGCCAGGAATTGGAGACGAGGACGAGATGGAATTCGGCGAGGCCCCGATGTGACTGCGTCCCCAGGACCAGGGGGAGGCCCGCGCCTTCCAGGATGGCCGCATCCGATGGCCGGGGGAGGAAGGCCATGTCGATGAATGCGAGCGGCATCGCGGACCGCACCTCGGAGGCGAGGAAGAGGTGCGGCGTGGACTTCTGCACGTCCGTGAACGGGGAGAGCCGCAGGATCAGCACCCGGCAGGCCGCATCCTCCCAGCCGGGGTTGCCGAAGCCGGGGTTGGGCACGTACAAGCGCCAGTCACGGAGGAGGTGAAGGCGGTCGCGAAGAGGGGATGCCATGGGTCGTTCCCCCAGTATTGCGTCTCAGGTGATTCACGTCTACGATCCCTGCATGAAATACACCCTCGCGGGCACAGTGCCCGTGATCCTGGCTCTCGTGCTGGTCGGCTGCGCACCGGCGACGGTGTCCAGCAAGCACATGGTCCAGATGTCCTACAAGGGCACCCTCGCGGACGGCACGGTCTTCAGCCAGTCGCAGGAGGGAAAGCCGCTGGAGTTCCTCGTCGGCGGAGCCACGATCATTCCCGCCCTGGAGAAGGGCATGCTCGGCATGAAGGTGGGAGAGAAGCGCTCGATCCAGGTGAAGGCGGCCGACGCCTACGGCGAGTACGACAAGACCGCGGTGCAGCGCATGCCCCGCAGCCAGCTCCCCAAGAACCTCGAGCTGAAAGTGGGCGGCCAGTACCAGTTCAACAGCCCCGGCGGGCCTATCGTCGTCACGGTGACTGCCCTGGACGACGCCTCGGTGACGCTGGATTTCAACCATCCCCTGGCGGGCAAGGACCTCACCTTCGAGGTGACCATCGTGAAGATCCGGGCCGCCACCAAGGACGAGCTGGCCAAGACCGAGGGCGCCGCGCAGGCGGCTCCGCAGGCACCGCCGCGGTAGGAGGCCCATGGCGCTTCGGGTCTTCCTGACCTCGGACCTGCACCTCGGCATGAAGTTCGCCGGCTACCCCGAGGCGGCCCGCGCGGCGCTGGTGGAGGCGAGGTTCACGTGCCTGGACCGGGTGGTGGCCGCGGCCAACGAGGCGGGGAGCGACCTGCTGGTGGTCGCCGGCGATCTTTTCGAGAGCGTGAATGTCGCGCACCGCGACATCGTGCGCGCGGCGAAATCCCTCGGCGCCTTCCGCGGCCGGCTCGCGGCGGTGATGCCGGGAAACCACGACTTCATCTCGGGGGACGACAAGCTGTGGACCCGGTTCCGGGACTCGGCGGGGGACGCGGTTCTCCTGCTGGACTCCCCCCGGCCCTGGCCCCTCACCGGGTACGACATGGACGCCTGCCTGTACCCCGGCCCCTGCACGATGAAGCACTCCCCCGGCAATGCCATCGGGTGGGTGCGGGCCGCGCCAAAGGACGGCGGGATCCGTCACCATGTCGGTGTTGCGCACGGGAGCCTGGAAGGCCTTTCCCTGGACAAGGAAGGCTTGTACTACCCCATGCGACGGCAGGAGCTTGCTGACACCGGCGTGAAGCCCTGGCTGATCGGCCACACCCACCTGCCGTTTCCCAGCGAGCCCGGGCCGAAGGACGCCGTCTTCATCGCCGGTACACCCGAGCCGGATGGGTTCGACTGCACCCACCGGGGCTCGGCGTGGGCGCTGGAGCTGCGGGACGACGGGACCGTGGCAGCGGAATCCCGGGCCACGGGAGAGCTTCGCTTCCTGGACGAGAGCCGCGAGGTGCACTCGCACGCCGATCTCGAGCGCCTGGAGCGCGACCTCGCCGGGCCGGCGGCCCGGCGCACCCTCCTGCGCGTGCGTCTCACCGGGCGCGCTCCGCGCGAGACGCTGGACGAGATCGACCCTCTGCAGGCCCGCCTTTCCGCGGCGCTGCTGCACCTGGATCTTCGGGCGGATCAGCTTCGGGAGGAAATCACCGCAGAGGCCATCGACCGCGAGTATCCGGCCGGATCGTTCCCGCACACGCTGCTTTCCGAGCTGGCCCGCGAGGATGACCAGGAGGCGCTCGAGATCGCCCACGACTTCCTGCAGGAGCTGAGATCGTGAGGCTCGGAAAGCTCTACCTGGCAAGCTTCGGCGCACTGGCTAAGAAACGTCTGGATTTCTCCCCGGGAATGAACGTGGTGCTCGGGCCCAACGAGACGGGCAAGTCCACGGTGTTCAACGCGGTGCGCCTCGCCTTGATCGTCTCCACGGACCTGCCCAAGCGGGAGAAGGAGAAACGCATCGACCCCTACCTCCCCGCCGCGGGAGGGGACTTCATCGAGGTTCACCTGGAGCTTCTCCGGGGAGACGAAACCTGGATCCTCAGGCGGAGATGGGGGACGAACTCGTTCTCCAAGCTGGAGCTGCAGGGCGGCGGCACCTTCGGGGACGAGGAGAAAGTACGGGAGAAGCTCGACGAGCTTCTCCCGGCCCGGCCCGGCACCATGGAGCACGTGCTCATGACCCGGCAGTCGATGCTCGGGAGCACGCTGGAATCGTTCAGTGAAGAGGCGCGGGAGTCGATTGCCGATCTTTCCGACATCCTGCGGCGCGCGGTCCTGGAGACGGGGGGAGTCTCGGTGGACCGGTTCCTGGAAAAGGTGAAGGCCGAACGGGACAGTGCGTTCCTCCGCTGGGACCGGCAGGCCGGCGGGCCGGAGAAGAGCAAGGGGGCGCCCAAGCGGTGGGCCAAGGGGTTCGGGACCGTGCTGGGCGCGTGGTACGAGCTGGACGATGCGCGCGAGCTGGCAAAGAAGGCCGCGGCCTGGGAGGCGGAGCTGGATTCCGTGAAGGAGGAGCTTCGCCGGGCGGCCTCCGACGCGGCGGCGTTGAAGGCGTTCCTGGGGGGTTCCGAAGCTGCCGCGCGGGATGCCCGGGAGCGGCGGAGCCTGGAAGCGGACCTTCGCGCGGTGAGGGCGGAAGCGGATGCGCTGGGCAAGGTCGTGGAGAGATGGCCGGTTGCCGCGGATCGTGCCCGCAAGCTGGAGCAGGCCCTGTCGGGAGCGGACTCGCGGCGCCGATCCCTGGAGGAAGAGCAGCGCCGGGCGAAGAAGGCGGAGGAGGCCGGCCGACTGAAGGAGCGGCACGCGCGGGTCATGCGCCACAAGAAGGCCGTGGATGACGCGCAGGCGGCGTTGAAGGCAGCGCCCCGGCTGGACACGAAAGCACTTGCCGAGATTCGGACCGCCGCGGATGTGCTGACCCGTCTGGAGGCGGGGCTGGAAGCGGGAAGGATATCCGTCACCGTGGCCGGCCGTTCCGCTGGAGAGCTCCTTACGCAGGAGGACTTCTCGCCGGAGAAGCGCCAGGGAGTCGCACCGGGCCGCACGCTCAGTCTCGCCGCGACCGGCCGGATCCGCATCGTCCACAAGGACCTGGAGATCGAGGTCCGCTCGGGCGATGCGGACGCCCAGGCGCGCGCGGAAAAAGCCGCGGCCGCCCGGCGCGCCCGGGATGAGCTTCTGAAGAAGCACGGGGTCCGCGACCAGGAGGAAGCGGGAGAGCGGAACCGTGAATGGGAACGGCTGTCCGAGCGCCTGGCTGCAGCCGAGAAGAGCCTTTCCGAGGAGCTGGCAGGCGAGAGCCTGGCGGATCTGATGGCGGGTGCCGCCGCCGCGGGAGAGATCGCGCCGGCCCGCGGCCTGCAGGAAGTGACCGCGGAGCTTGCCGGTTTCCAGAACCAGGAGAAGACCGACCGCGGCGAGCTGGCCGAGCTCCACCGGCAGATCGCGGAGTGGCAGGCGGCCCACTCCACGCTGGAAAAGCTCGTCCTGTCACTGGCCGCGGCGAAGGGCAGGGAGGGTGACCTGCAGGCACGAATATCGCGCGCACGCGCGCTGCCCGCGGGCTTTTCGGACGCCGAGTCCTTCCTGGCTGCCGTGGAGAAAGCGCAGGCGGACCTGGGAGAGCTGCAGCGAAGGCACGATGTGCTCGCCGAGAGGGCACGCAACCTCGAGGAGCAGGCCCGGGAGTGGGGCGGCCAGTCCGCGGAGGAGCTCGGCGCCCAGGTTTCGGATGCGCAGGAAGCGTTCGACGCCGTGCTTCGCCGTGCCGAGGCGCTGGACCGGGTAGCCCAGCGCAGTGCCGCGCTGCTGGGCTCGACGGACGGCGCCATTACCTCCGGCCTGGCCACGCGGTTGTCGGAGATGCTTTCCGCCATGACCGGGGGGCGGCACGCCGGGCTCGTCATGGAAGGGCCGCTGCCGGTGGCCCTTTCGGATGGGGATGGCGCGCCGCTGGGCTGGGAGCAGCTCTCCGCGGGGACCCGTGACACGCTGGCCCTCGCCCTGCGCCTGGCGATGGCGGACTACTTCCTGGGCGAGTCGGATGGGTTCATGCTGCTGGACGATCCC
>Ga0153915_10001353_pt1 | contig 22567 bp, 18 predicted proteins | sample Opewatmetagenome_2_FD_107003 | JGI IMG/M metagenome (GOLD analysis project Ga0153915, IMG submission 107003) | Freshwater wetland microbial communities from Ohio, USA - Open water 3 Core 3 Depth 3 metaG | ecosystem: Environmental > Aquatic > Freshwater > Wetlands | place: USA: Ohio, Lake Erie...
AGGGAATCTCAGGGCAACACGGCTTACTCCTTTATGAATAATCCTTTCAACTATCACATTTTTCATATTATGCAGCGAGCAAAATATTGATAATCAAAGATAGTATATTATTCCGATTATAGCACAGCCTCGTCAGTCACATTTGAATATATCATCAACGTATTATAATACTTACTGACATAATGCGTATAGAAACCTTTCACAATAACTAACTAAGTTATACGAAATCTTTCAAAGAGAGATAGAAGTATATTATGTATTTCGATTGATACTGCTTATTCCCAACTCGTTCAATACTCAATTATACCTCCATAAAGAATTATAAATGCTGTTTTGACCTTTATATCCAAAAGACTATGTGTAATTTTAATCCACTGCCATCTCTGTGAGGAAAACTCTTCTTTTGTCAGTCAAACACAAAAGACTTCTTTTTAAGAAAATAGCTATAAAGATTTAAAGGATAAATAAACGAATTCTTCCCGTATAAAGTAGGCAATGTTATTATATTGGCTAAGGATTTCTTTATCTATAGTGTCAAGCAATGATAATCCTTGTTCCGATTTTTTATACTCTTCCGAATTCTTATCGATTTTTTATCTAATATGGTTGTTTTTACCCTCGGGTGGTACTCAGGTACAACTTTAACCTTTTCCTTTACTCCTTGCATTAATTTAGCGGTCCAGCGGTCAAAATATTCCTCAGCCTCAGCTAGGTTTTGAAAATGGCAATCAGGTTTACTTTTACCAAATTCTTCATTAGAAGGTATTGCTTCTCTATTTCCATACTTATCAATCCTGATTCTTATTGCCATAACTTCATAATGGGCAATTTTATCTGTATAAGTTTTGGAAACACCATATATGCAAAGCTTATCATTACGTTTCTGAAGTGTATAACTTAATTCTTTTCTCCTGTAATTTTCCTTTAATTTTTCCATAGTTTCATTTTATTATAAACCCATCACGCTGACTAGACCTGATCCACATCTCCATGTCGGGTTTTATTATCTTTGATCCATGTAAGATATAACCGGTTTTATGTCTCTAGCATTGAATTTTGAAATATGATTTTCGTTATTTATCATCTTCATCAATTATTAATCATGAAAATCAGATCATTTAAATAAAAACATTGATTCCCATCTTTCCTTTCTTAGTTTGGGTAAATACCCGACATAGTTAAGTAGAGTATCGTTTATTATTTTCTCTACCTGCCCGGTATATTCATCAGTAGTTGCAATGCTATCATGAATAGTATACAAGGGTATATTTGAATCGATTCTCGCAATTTTTTTGCATATAATATCAATTACTAAATAGGATTCAATTCTTTGTAATATAATTGCTAAACTGTTATGATGGTCCATTTTAATTATTTTAAATAATTCATAAACATTAGGGAACAATTCAATAAAGAGTTGCTTAAACCGAGAAGGTCTTAGTTTCCATCTTTTATCATTTGAAAAAATCAACACAAATACAGCATTTTTAGCCTTTTCACGATTTGATGTGTCTTTAATTTCACGTTTTTGTGATTCTAATGCTAGATAATCATATAATTGCCCCCCAGATACGAGTTTTGTGAAGAAATTTATATCTAGAATATTAGAAGTATTTTGAAGGTTTTCTAACATAATGGTAGCTCTTTCTGAGATTTTCTTGATTTCTGAAAATCTTATTGACCCTATATTCAATTGATTTATGTTAAATCCTTTTCCTCTGCTATAGAAGCTGCTTTTAAGTAGACTTAAGAAAAGGTATAGTTGTGAATTCTTTATATCAAAGGATATAAGTGGTTTGAACTGAAAGCTAATAAATTTTCGGAGTTCGCTATTTAAATTTGTGAGGTTAGTATGTAGTCTTTGTGAAGTGTTATCAATGCTTATGTAAAATTCTTTATCAGCAATCCTACTTATACTTATAATGCCACTATTGTAAGAGTTCAATATTTTTTTAGTCTTATTTTCTCCACAATTTATTAACTGCGAATCTAAGTATTCCTTTGCTGCTCCATAGTCAATAGTAATGTGCTCAATCCATTTAGTAATATATTTATGATCAAATAAAATCCGAGCTTCTTTTAAGGTCCCTCCTTTATATTTTCTTCTTCTCTGGTTTTTTATCTCTATTTCATATTCGACGACTACAGAATCATATTCCTTGGTAAATCTGTATCCTCTACATTTTGTGCCAACAATATATTGATTGTTTACCTCAATTATGTTATTATCTTTTAGATAGTTGAGATATCGTTTATAATCATGAACGTATGATTGAAGTATTTCTGAATGCAGCCTCACAAAGCCTTCTGGAGTTACATTTTCTTCATTGTTTATAGCAACTTCTGAAACGAAATTAAGTACTAGTAGTAGTTTAGTCTTAGAGAAATCTTTAATATCTGGTCGATTAGTTTCAATCAATGTATTAATATTTAGCGATTTAGGTATAAATATTCGTTTAAGCATAGAACTTAATTTATGATTCATCGATTTCCAGAAGGCTTAAGGCTGCTTCTCTCACTCAAAACTCGGTCTATATCACTCTTCCTATAAAGAACTACCTTGCCAATTCTTATACAGGGAATTATCTTTTCCTTATTCAATTTCCATAAAGTGACCTTAGATATCCTTAAATAATCAGCTGCTTCAGCAGGAGTAAAATTCTTGTCGTTATTTGTTTGATAAGATGAAAGATATTTCTCAAGGATACTGGTAAGTGTTTTCTCCATGTACCCTTGTAAATCAGAAAAAGAAATTGACAACTTAAGGTGATCCTCCATAATTACTAGCCTTTTAGGCAAAAATACCTTCAATAATTATGGGGGTAAGTCTGGGGTAAACCCTAGTTTATGGAAGCTTTATTGTAATTGGTTTATCCTATCTTGAATAGCCTTTTCCAGATTATTGATTTTTAGCAATTTAATGACATCCAGAACCTTAAGCAAATTATTAATTCTCGGTTTCAATTGGCTTTCTGTTAATTTGCGAGATTTAATACGTTCCAAATTTTTGTACTTATTCTTTAACGTTTCATAAGTAACGTCAAACAAAATCGCAATAAATCTATCATAATCTTTTCTATTCCTGGAACTATCATTAGCTGGAAATTTATCAAAATCCTGAAGATAACTTATTATTAGCATCTTCTCTGTAAGATCTAATTCAATCTCTGGTCTTTTCTTTGAAGGCTTATTTTCTTTACCTGGTTTTAAGTGCTCCTCTAAATATTGGTAGTATTTATAGTAGACTTCTGTCCAGATCTGGTTCACTAATTGAGGAGGCTTGTTAGGTACCGGAAGATTTAATAATGCTTCAATGTCTTCGTGATCCACTAAAGAATAATTATAAGGGCTTCCATTAAGTCTAGAAATGAAAATATCTTTAATCTGGACCCAGATATCTTCCTTACATGAACCCCATTCCTGGTGCCGTAGTGCTCTAATCCGAGGTATTAACTGAGGTTCGATCTTTGGTTCATTAAAGACAAGATTTAATTCATTAAAATCCATCCTCATTTTTTGATAAGGATCTACACTTTTCTCAACTTTTGAAATAAGGTCTTCATATCTCCTAAAAACAGCCTGATTAAATAATGATTTTTGTTTATCAGGATCAAGAACCATTACTGGTAAAATAAACTCTTCCATAGCTTAACTAATCAATTAAGTAAAGGTATTAACTATTGAAAAAAAAGTAATTATTTTCTAAAGAAACTATCTAATTTCCTAGATCATTATCGGAGTTAAACTGGATGACAACTTATAATCTTTTTTAATTTATTATCTAGAAACCTAGGATAATTGAGGAGATAATAATAATATACTACGCAAGAAAATATAATTAATCACTATTAATTATTCTTTATTAACTTTAAGGATAAAGGCCAAATATTGCTTGAATTAAGAAGAATTTTGTGCAAAATATGTATGAATACCGCAACCGCTACCGCACCCAAAAGAAGAAGCTCTGTCTATAAATCTGACAGACAGAGCTTTTGTGAAATATTTCGAGGTCGGTGGCGGATTCGAACCGCCGTTCCCGGTTTTGCAGACCGATTCCTAGCCACTCGGACAACCGACCATTACATATCTAATTCCTAAAGAACACCAAATTACTGTCCAAACATTCCATCGGCGGCGGATTGTTTGTCCCCGTTATCACGCGGCCTCACGAGCTCGTTCACTTCGTTTCGTTGGTTCGAACCGCCTTTTACCCTCCTCAGCTTTAGCGGAGGAGGAGTCATTGACCACCGTAGCCCTGGCGAAGGTGGTAAACGGTTTTGTCCCGCCCTGCGGGACTACCTCCACCTCCGTTAACCGACCCTCTACGCCGTAGCCTTGGCGCAGGTGTATTATGTACACTTAATCCACTACCTGCCAAAGAAAGGGAGCCAATATTTTGAAGGCAAAAGTAATAAAATCCTGCAATTCAAAACAAATTTTGTACCCCGATACCAGGATATATTAACCCTACCCCCAGCCCCTTCCCTTAAACGATAAGGGCAGGGGAGCAGCATTTTCTATTTAGTTATGTCAATTTTTCGATTCATCAGGATCATCTTAAGTTTTGAAATAACTGAATTTACATCTTGTAACTCTTCATTAAGGATTCTAACCACCAGAATTCCCTTTGTGCTGAGTTTTAAATCTCTTTCAGAATCATAATCCTTGTTATTTTCATGTATGGGACCATCTAACTCGATGACAAGCCTTAGTTTGGCGCAATAAAAATCAGCTATGAAAAATTCAATCCATTCCCTGTCAATCCTGTAGAACAAAGGATGTTGCTTTAAGAACTTAAAGTTCATAAAATTCCTCCTTCGCAGTACTTCCCAGAGTAATTCCTCATAAGGTGTCTGATTACTCCTTAAATTTCTTGCCAATAAGGTAATTTCCCTGTAATTCCTGTAATGAAAACGAGGCATGACTAATTTATTCCGATAATAAAAATACAAAAACTGCCTCTATTAATATTTCTCCCTCAATAAATATTATGCTATTGTATATGAAATACTATCAATCCTTCCAATAGATTTCTTAATTCTTTCATACAATTATCGAAAGATACTCCTCTTCCCTTATTGTTTAAGGGAAGAGGTCGGGAAATGGGTTAAGGTTAATAAAAAAACCCGCCTCATCAGCGGGTTTCTAAGAAGAATTGATTAACAACTATTGTTTTTTTGGCAAAACAAAGTCCAGTTTGGTCATGTTGCCAGCAACAATTTTTACATCATTAACAGTAACTTTTTCGTAATTTTCTTTCGATCAAATGTAAAACTGCGGAAATGAATTTTTGATGAATTTTTTATTTGTAAGCGCTAAATTTTCAGTATCATTTTATAATATTATCTGATCCATCTATATTACGTGTTACTGGCTGCTGGTTTCGCGGATTAACTAGCAACCAGCAACAAACAACTAGTAACAAGCCACTTATGTTAATTAACTGCTTCTAAGAGTTCCCTCGATATAAAAACTATGAATTCCCGGGGAAAATGAAGGAAAATGAGGTGCCTTTGTCAATTTCTGAGGTGACAGATACTACTATTTTATGAAAATCGGCAATTGTTTTCGCAATTGCTAATCCGATCCCTGTCCCGTCATCCTGTGAGCTCATTTTTGCTTTAAACCGTGAGAAGAGCTTATCGATCTGTTCTTTCGACATGCCACGACCGTTATCGGAAATAGTTACGTTGAAATAATTACCTGAAATTAAGCTCTTTATGGTTACTTTGCCTCCATTTGAGGTGTTTTTAATTGCATTGTTTATTACATTTGAGAACATAGAGAATATAAGGGATTTGTTGGCATCCTTCAACTGGAAATCCTGGTTAATTTCTTCATTAATGACAATACCTTTATCCTCTGCAACAGGTTTTATTTCACTTATAATTTCCCTTAATACCTCATTTGTATTAAATGAATCCTCCAGAAGGTACTGACGGCTTTCAATGCGGGCAATAAACAATAATGAATTTACCAGACTTTGCAGCCTGTAGAGGGTTTTCAGCGATTCCTCAATTTTCCCGGTTAATTCGGGATCAACATCTTCCCTCATAAGCAGGTTTTCAAGCTTGCTTCTCAATACTGAAACGGGAGTAAGAAGCTCGTGGGAAACATTGTCCGTGATCTCCTTTTCTTTTTCGAACAGCTCCCCGATATTCTTCATCAGTTCTCTCAGAGCATTATCGAGCCTGTAAAAATCGGATGTTAATGTTTTAACAGGAGTCCGGTCAAAAGAAGAGGGATCTGATATGCCTTTAAGCTTGTCTGTTATCTTTTCAAGAGGCCTCAACAGAAACCGGTTATACTGCAGATCGGTGATAAAAGTGATCAGGATAATTAAAATTAAAAACACCAGAATGACCCTGTTAATATTCTTTTGAGCAAACTGGATACTGTTCAGGCTTCTGCCGATTTCGAGAAGATATTTCTGGCCATCAACCATGATTGTATAATTCAAAACACGGTAAGAAATTTCTTCATTTTCGATTATACGGTCTGAAACTTCAATATCATTCAACTCTTCCTTCAGGTTTGTCTTTTCGAGACTGATGAATTCCTCCTTAAGAATATTATAACTGCCAAAAGCGACCGTGGTGTCTGATGAAATGAACGGCTCTATACCTATCCTCCCGATCAGACCAATAATTTTTTCCCGTTTACCAACAAGATCGTTGTCCACCTGCCTTAAATTTATCCTTTCAATGATCCATGGCAGAATAACAATAAACAGCAAGGTCACACCTGCCTTTGACAGCAGGTTAAATAAAGCGAGCCTTGTTTTTAGCCTGATCATTCCAGGTTATTGCTTATCTATTTGCTAAGAGTAACTCTGTAACCAACTCCTCTTACTGTTTCCAGCCAGGGAGTCAGTGCATGATTATTCAGCTTCTTTCGTAAATTCTTAATATGAACATCAATGAAATTACTATCATACTGATCATCAAGAATATTCCCCCAGATATGTTCATATAGCTGTTGCCGGGTAAGTACCTTATCATGATTGAAGACCAGGTATTGCAAAAGGTCATATTCTTTTTTTGTAAGATCAACTTCTTCCTCATTGCAAATCAATCTGCGCGATTGCACCTGCATGACAAAATCACCCAGATTAACATCCTGGTTACCTATATTGAATTTTCTTCTTGCAACGGCGTGGATGCGTGAAAGGAGTTCAATGAGTGCAAAAGGCTTTGCCAGGTAGTCATCTGCACCAAGGTCAAGTCCTTTTACCTTATCTTCAACAGCTCCACGTGCAGTTATGATAATAAATGATGTATCACTACCTGAACGTTTTGCTTCACTGATAAGATCGAGGCCATCATAATCGGGCAGACCCAGATCAAGAAGAACAAAATCATAAAGGTTAACGGCAATCTTTTCTGATGCTTCTCTGCCGGTAAAGGCAAGGTCACAAAGAATATTCTCCGATTTCAGGAACAAGGCAATTTCCTTTGCCAGACTTTGTTCGTCCTCAATAATCAAAACATTCATCGATGCAAAATTAGAAAATCCTGAAAATACCGCTCAACATGAAAACAAATCCCTTAGGACCGTGAATGCCAGGGTCATTATAAACTGGTAGGATATAATCAAGCTCGGCCTCAATAGTCATGAAATCAGTATTAAGAGCAACGGGAAGCCCGAAGTCAAATTCTATGAGTCCGAATCGTTTTGAAGTTGATGTTACCGTTGAAGTCCCGTATCTCCTTTTTTTCCAGCTGCGGCCCGGAGATGAAACCACATAGGTGGTATTGGTGGAGGTCTTTACTTCCGTCGTTGTTCCGAACAGCAGGTTTGCATAAGGATCAAATGATATGTCGGCCTTGCCGTGAAAGAATTCGGGTGTCTGAAAGTACCTCGAGTTTCTAAGTTGAAAATAGATTTGGTTTTCTTCCGACAATAGTCCTCCAGCAGAGATCTTTGTATAGATTAGCTTCCAGTCGACTCCAAGAGTTAGGTCTCCGTAATAAAAACTATCGAATAAAGTGTCGGACAGCGATGGGGCAATCTGGTACCTGTAAGCACCTGCAGCAATGTCAAACCATGAGCTAAAAACATGGTTATAATTCAATGCCCCGATATAAAATGCCAGAAATGGACTGTACCCTGAGAGATGAACAGCTGATGCGGATGCGTAAAGTTTGTTCTTAAAGCCATAGGCCAGGGTTCCGTAACAATATGGTTGATTTTGTGAAATCGTCGATCCAAGGTAGACCATGTTGCTCCCGAATCCGGAACCTGCGTAAAATGAATGATTCGAACGTGCAGATCCTTTTGTTATGGTGTCACTTACTCCTGAAGATTTGTCAGCATGTAGTTGAGCCTGAGTGTTTAATGGCAGCAATACAGATAAAAGGCTAAATAACCATAACCGCGAATTGAAAACTGAATGGCGCATAGGATCACTTCTTCGTTTACCTTCCCACTTTGCGACCGGCACCACCTGGCTTGCCGACTCCTTTTGGTATACCTGATCCTGATGGCCTTACAATTAATGGCGGACGTGCACCTCTTGCTTTTGTCATATCCGGGCGTCCTGATCTCACCCGCTTAACAGACTGAATTCCATTGCCCTGGCTCTTTTGAGCGTTCCCCTGTGTTTTGTTTTTCTGCAAATTTGACTGCGAGACGGACTGATTCTTTTGTACCTGTGACTGCAAAGTATCTACCTGTGGCATATCAGTCTGTGCCGATATTCTGTACCCGGTAAACACCATCAATAACAGAACTGTAATTATCTTCGCTGATCTGCTCATTACTTCTTAAGTTCCTGTTACCTTTTAATTCCCTTCTTTCATTGAAAAAAGTGAAATTATTAATTTTTACCTGAATAACTGCAAAGATATCTGTTAATTATGAAGAAACCATGAAGAATGATATTTGGGAATTTATTTCTTCGTAATCACTTTCGCAGATTTATCTCATCTTTCCATTACAACGCTTACTGATCCTATTTTACCTCCCATCGGAGGATTCATCTTTGAAACTTTGACTGTTGCTTTCTTTATCCCGGACATTTCAGAATAAATCGCATCCAGTATCCGGCCTGCAATGTGTTCAAGAAGATGAGATTTCTTTTCCATCTCATCTTTTACGATCTGGTATGCTTTCTGGTAATTGACAGCATCCCTTAGATTATCGCTTTCCCTTGGTTTTTGCATATCCGTTTCAATAGTCAGGTTAACAAGGAATTTGTTTCCCACTATCTGCTCTTCCTTAAAATGCCCGTGAAAAGCATAGAATTCCATGTTTTCAATCTGAATGAGACCCATAAACGATTCTTTTATATTGTCTTATTTGATGTTGAGTCAAAAACTTACACTGAGATCCACAGAGTTCACACTGAGTTCCAAAGAGAAGAATCTCACGTTTACTGTTGTAAAAGGCATTTTAAATAATCCAATCTTTAAATCCCCCCTTGGGCTTACCCTGACCATAGCATCAGGGGAGGTTAGTTTAATCAATTGTTAAATAATTAACAATCATTTAATTAGACTTCAATCAAAAAATAATTATAAAATTATTTGGTTTATATTATAAAGTAGTTTATATTTGTAATAAGTTTATATTTATTTTAAACCAAACTTAAAATTAAACATAATTATGGAAATCAACGAAAAAATCATGACTGGTGAAGAGAGCCTGAAGATCATTTCGGAAATGATAAACAAGGCCAAAGTCAATATCCGTCAGGGCAGCTTTCACCTCCTGTTCTGGGGATGGCTGATATTTATATGCAGCCTCTCTGAATACATTCTCTACAAGCTCACCGATCTTGCTAATCCATGGATCGTCTGGCTGTTAGTAATACCCGGAGCATTTGTTTCAATGATATACGGCTATGTGACGGGACGAAAAGCCAAGGTACATACATATGCAGAAATGATATATGTCTGGACATGGATGGGATTTCTGGTTTCAGCGATAGTGCTCTTTATTTTACTTTCGGAAGATATGGGATCAGTTGCCCCTTTCATACTGACCCTTGCTGCAGTACCGACATTTATTTCCGGATTTATTATCAAATTTAAACCCCTGATAATTGGTGGCATCACCTTCTGGATTTTTGCTCTGGTAGCTCATTTCGGCGGGCATGAGATCGCCCCTCTTGCTGTGCCTGTCGCAATGCTGACAGGTTATCTTATCCCCGGCTATCTCTTAAAAAGGAAAGTTGATCATGACACGCTTTAAGGAGCTCGATCCGGTCCTGCATTCGCAGCTGCGTCTTGCAGTGATCTCCCTTCTTGTTAGCACAGAGGTTGCTGAGTTTACATGGTTACAGGAGCAGTCAGGAGCAACTGCAGGTAATCTCAGCATACAGTTAACCAAACTCAAGGAGGCAGGATACATTGAGGTTACAAAAAAGTTTCACAATAATTATCCTCAAACCAGTTGCCACATCACTTCTCTTGGAAAGCAAAAGTTTGCAGAATATGTGAAAGATCTTAAAGATTATCTGGATATCGGTAATAAAGACTAAGAAGTTACACAGAGTTGACCTGAGGTTTCTCAGAGTTCCAAGTTTTTCCTCTATGTTCTCTGTGCCTTCTCTGTGGGCTCTGTGTAAGTTTTTTCCGTTTCAAGCATTGAAGAAAACCGAACGCAGAACACCTTTCGCTCACAAATTCATCCTATTTTTGTAATCTTAAAATTAATCAGGGATGAGTGAAGAGAACATTGCCAGAAAAGGAGAATCAAAACCGTCGGTCAATTTCATCGAGCAATTTATTATTGACGATCTGAATGAGGGTAAGACCGGAGGAAGGGTACATACCAGGTTTCCTCCTGAACCAAATGGTTATCTTCACATAGGTCATGCAAAAGCCATTTGCCTCAATTTTGGAATGGCCCGGAAATACGGCGGCAAGTGCAATCTTCGTTTCGACGACACCAATCCTGTCAGGGAGGAAGTAGAGTATATCGATTCAATTAAAGAAGACATCCGCTGGCTCGGATTCGACTGGGAGGATCGGGAATACTATGCATCCGATTATTTCGGGAAGCTGTATGATTTTGCAGTTGACCTTATCAGGCGAGGGCTTGCTTATGTCGATGATCAGCCTGCCGAAGTTATATCCTCACAAAAAGGAACCCCTTCGCAACCAGGTACTGAGAGTCCTTTCCGCAATCGGACTATAACGCAAAGTCTGGATCTTTTTGAGAGAATGAACCTGGGAGAGTTTGAGGAAGGAAGCAGGGTCCTCAGGGCTAAAATTACCATGTCCTCTCCCAATATGCAGATGCGCGATCCAATAATCTACAGGATCATAAAAGCAGCTCATCATCGCACCGGAGAAAAATGGAAGATATATCCGATGTATGATTTCGCTCACGGACAGTGTGACTATTTTGAAGGGATAACACATTCGCTTTGCACCCTTGAATTTGAGATACACCGCCCATTATATGACTGGCTGATTGACCAGCTGAAAACAGGCGATTACAGACCCAGGCAAATTGAATTTAACAGGCTCAACCTTACTTATACAATGATGAGCAAGCGCAAATTGCTGGAGCTTGTTGAGTAGGGAAAAGTGTCAGGATGGGACGATCCAAGAATGCCAACGCTATGCGGCCTAAGGCGAAGAGGTTATACCCCTGAAGCCATAAGAAAGTTTATTGATCTTATCGGATATACGAAGTTTGAAGCTATAAATGATGTCTCTCTACTTGAGCATGCTATCCGGGAAGATCTTAACCTGCGGACATCCAGGGTGTTCGGAGTGTTAAACCCGTTAAAGGTCATAATTACAAATTATCCCGAAGGCAAATGTGAAGAAGTGGAGCTGATTAACAATCCGGAGGATGAGAGTGTGGGGAAAAGAGTCGTTCCTTTCTGCAGGGAGCTGTATATTGAACAGGACGATTTCATGGAAAATCCGCCAAATAAATTTTTCCGCCTTGCACCGGAAATGGAAGTTCGACTGAAAGGTGCATATATTATTAGATGTGAAGGTTTCCGGAAGGATGATAAGTCAGGGGAAGTAATTGAGGTTCATTGTACATATGACCCTTCAACAAGAAGCGGAGGCCATGCTTCCGGTAAAAAGGTCAAAGGGACATTGCACTGGGTGTCAGCCCGGCATGCAGTTAACGCAGAAGTCAGAATGTATGACCGTCTGTTCAATCATGAAGACCCAGCCGGACAAAAGGATGAAGATTACCGGGAATTCCTCAATCCTGACTCACTTAAAATATTAAAGGACTGCAAAGTCGAACCTTCACTCAAATCAGCAAAGCATCTCGACAAGTTCCAGTTCCAGCGACTGGGATATTTTTGCGTCGACTATGATTCCACAGAGGATCACCTCGTTTTTAACCGTACAGTCTCGCTAAAGGATACATGGGCCAAAATTAACAAGTAGTTATGCAAGTTGTGCAAGTTGTGCAGGTTATTCTGGTTGAACTTGCAGAACCGCACAACAGCAAAACTTGAATAGCTACCTTTTGGCATACTATTTGTCTCTGAATGAGATATAACCTGTTTTTTTCGTAGAATTTAATACACGAATTATGAAAGCATTAATCAAATATTTTTTTGGTTTTATGTCTTTCCTTACCGTTTTTGCTTTATCCTCATGTGAAAGGAAATTTAACGACAGATTCGGTAAAGGAAAGGCTGAGTTTACTTTAAGCATGCCTGAGGAGATGTCCAAGTCCTCAGGTGCTTCTCTTGACGAAGGGATTCCCTCCTACCATATTCTTGTATCGATAGAGGATATGGAGGGTAATGCTGTAATTACAGATTCTCTCATACCGGTATATGCATTTGGTCCTGCATTTACCAGTGAAAACCTTGAACTTCAGGCTGGAGATTACAATCTCACTAAATTTCTTGTAATAGCCCCATCAGGTGAGGTTATTTATGCAGCACCTCTGGAAGGTTCACCCCTGGCATATCTGGTAAATGATCCTCTCCCGTTAAGCTTCACTATTCACGCAAATGTGGTAACAAGGGTTGCCCCTGAGGTGATTACGGTTGGCGATCATACACCAGGTGATTTTGGCTATGCAAGTTTTGGGATGCAGATCATAAAACCACTCGATTTCTGGACTATCTGTATTCTTGATTGTCCAATGTGCGCATCACCAACCCAGCTTACAACAGCTAAACTTACAGTTTATGGAAGCAATAACTGGCACTATACATTTAAGCTTGAAGCAGCGGTTAACCATCTTGTTATAAGAGGCGGTTCAGCGATTTATTACTTCCTTCTTGAAAAAGAAGGTTATATGCCTCAAAAGTTGGAATTCACGGCGGGTGAACTGATGGCAACAACAAAAGAGAATCCGCTGGTCCTTAAAATTCCATGGGACAGCAACCAGTGGATTACACTTGTTCTCCAGCCTGGTCCGGATGAAGGAAAGGATGCAATGATCTCCAATCTCGATGGGGATAAGAATTTCGGGGATTACAAGTATTTTGAAGCCACCTTCCTTTCAGAACCTGTTTTGACAGTAATGCGTTCTAACAGGAGCCTTATATGGTTCAATATGAATGCGCTACCCAAATCAGCTAATATAAGGAAGGTTACACTTCAGCTCTTCTATGATATTCCTGTTCCATGGGATATAAATGCGTTCATTACATGGCCTGTTACAAGCTCAGTATGGTACGGAGGTGTTTTGCAACAGATTGTAGAGCCATGGGAGGAAGACAAGGTTACCTGGAATAATCAGCCTCAAAGCATTACAGCCAACCAGGTTTTTATATCCCCGTTTATCAGGAATGTCAATTTTATCACAGTTGATGTGACCACTCTTTTTGTTCCGGTGAATGAGATAGCAGCTGCTAACTACGGGATGTTTTTCAAGCTCTGGCCGACCGAAAAATTCCCTGGATTCAGGTTTGCGTCAAGTGATAATCCGGATGCAACCATCAGGCCGAAGCTAACGATCTATTATACTATTAATTAAAATTGTCATGCAGGTCGTGCAAGTCATGCAGGTCGTGCAAGTCAGTTCTTAGTATAATTTTGACCTGCAAGACAAGCATGACTGGCATGACTGGCATGACTTTTTAATAGGGTTTGTGATTTTTCCAGAATAGATTTATATTTGCAGCCTCCAAACTGCTCTGTGGTGTAATTGGCAACACGTCTGACTCTGGATCAGAAAAGTCGAGGTTCGAGCCCTCGCAGAGCAACAAGATTATCAAATATTTACACTCTCAGTCATGAGGGTGTTTTTTATTTCTTGCTAGGTTCTTGCTAGGTTTTAATGGAATTTTTGGCAATTCGTAAAAATTTAAACGAAGGTTAGTAGTAGTTAACACCATACTTTTCCTAATCCGATCATCTAAGTCTTTAGAATCCTGATTAAAGGGAAATCAATTAAGGATCCTGTCCAACCATTGCAAATTAATAATTGCATTTTGTTTAGCTTAGGTTTAACTTTGATACTGAAATAAATAGTACTCAGATGTCAAGCATTATTGAAGGATATAACTACGACATCTTCATCTCCTACCGCCAGAAGGACAACAAACATGATGGCTGGGTAACTGAGTTTGTTGAAAACCTGAAAGGGGAGCTTGAGTCAACATTCAAAGAGGATATTTCAATATATTTTGATGAGAATCCGCACGATGGATTGCTGGAAACTGATAGCGTTGACAAAAGTCTGCAGGACAAATTAAAATGCTTGATATTCATTCCAATAATTTCACAAACATACTGTGACTCAAAAAGTTTTGCTTGGCAACATGAGTTTTGTGCCTTTAATAAATTATCAAAGGAAGATCAGTTTGGAAGAGACATAAAACTTGTCAGGGGGAATGTGACAAGCAGGATATTACCAATTAAAATTCATGATCTTGATCCAGAGGATAAAACACTGTTAGAAACTGAACTGGGTGGAGTTCTTCGTTGCATAGAATTTATTTATAAATCAGCAGGTGTTAACCGTCCCTTGAGAGCGAATGAAGATCATCCTCATAACAATCTAAACAAAACTTACTATCGAGATCAAATTAATAAAGTCGCAAATGCAGTTAAAGAAATTATTGCTGCATTAAAAAAACAGAGTCAGCATTCAGAAGTAGTTTCAAAACAAGAATTTGAAGCAAAACCTGTAATTCAAAAGGACCTGAGAACGAAAATCATTACTGGATCTCTAACCCTCCTTGTATTAATAGTTTTAGGGTATTTTTTTCTTCCAAAACTGTTAAAATCCACTGATAAACTTGATAAATCAGTTGCTGTATTGCCCTTTACTAACCTGAGCAATGATCCAGAGCAGGAGTATTTCAGCGATGGGATGGTGGACGCAATTCTGGATCATCTATTCAAAATAGGTGAATTGAAAGTAATTGCCCGTACTTCATCGATGAGATATAAAAACACAAAACTCACTTTAAAAGAAATTGCTCATGAATTAGATGTTTCAGCACTTTTAGAGGGTAGTGTGCAAAAAAGTGGAAACAAAGTTAGAATTACGACTCAGCTAATCGACCCCAAGACAGGTTTTCATTTATGGTCCGAAACATTTGATAGAGATCTATCAGATGTTTTTTCAATTCAGTCAGAAGTGGCTCAGAATGTTGCCAAAGGATTGAAAGCAACCTTAACCGCTAAGGAGACCAGTATGATTCAGAATGCATTAGATACCACCAATCAGATGGCCTACGATTTCTATCTGAAGGGGAAGGATTACTTTTCAAGATTTGAAAATCTCCTTGCCTTAGAAATGTATTCAAAAGCCATCGAGAAAGATTCACTATTTACTGCAGCTTATGCTCAAAGGGCAAAAACTCATTTATATATTTTTTGGAACAAGGATCAGGGATGGGAAGGTCATGATTTATTAGGGAAGGAGGATATAAAGAAAGGATTAAAATTAAATCCCGAATCATCTGAAATAAGATTTGCAGAAGCAGTGGCTTATTACATGTTAGATCGTGACTATGACAAATCTTTAAAAATTCTTACAGAATTAAAGGCTGTTGCACCTAATATGGCCGACTTGTATGCTTATACTAGTTACGTTTTAAGGCGGCAAGGCAAGCATGAAGAATCAATAAGCGAATTAAAAAAAGGAATACAATTGGATCCATTTAATGCGAATTATATCGATAATTTATTATTTACATATCAACTTTTACACCAATATGATAATCAAATTAAATGGGCCAGACAAGGATTATCATTAATCCCTGACTATAAAGATTTTAATCGACATATTTTCGGTGCATATCTCGATAATACTGGTGATTTGGAAATTTCACTGAAAGAATCAAAACTTAAGGAAGAAGATATTGGGTATGGGACTTATTACTATACTCAGCCTAAAGAAGTTAATCAATATGGGATTTATTACTTAACCAGACAATACGATAAGTTAATTGAATTCATGAGTAAAGATACCTTAACTGAAACTGAACAAACAACTTATCACCCTAAAACATATGAGCTTGCTTTAATTTATTACTTAAATGGAAACTCCTCTCTGTCCAAAATCTATGCAGATTCTGCAATTACACAGTTAAAGAGAGAAATAAATGAAAATCCTAATGATGATAGGCTTTTCGCTACCTTAGGTAAATGCTATGCTTTCAGTGGAAATGATAAAGAAGCGATTGCCTGTGGCAAGAAAGCAGTGGATCTCAAACCGATTAAGTTAGACGCCTATCAGGGTGTAGCTAAAGAACAAGATTTGATGGAAATCTATATATTCATTGGCAAGTATAATGATGCTTTAGATAAGATCGAGTTCTTATTATCTGTCCCAAGTTGGTTATCCATAGGGAAGCTAAAGATCGACCCTGTATTTGACAACCTTCGAAGTTTGCCACGGTTTCAAAAAATAATCGAAAATGAACATAGGGAAATTCTCTAAAATCTTATTCAAATGTCAAGCATCATTGAAGGATATAATTACGACATCTTCATCTCCTACCGCCAGAAAGACAACAAACATGATGGCTGGGTGACAAAGTTTGTTGAAAACCTAAAGGGAGAGCTTGAAGCTACTTTTAAGGAAGATGTATCAGTATATTTCGATGAAAATCCCCATGACCGCCTTCAGGAAACCCATAATGTTGACAAGAGTCTTGAAGGAAAACTGAATTGTCTCATCTTTATCCCTATTCTTTCCCAAACCTATTGTGATCCTAAAAGCTATGCATGGCAGAATGAATTTCTGGCCTTTATTAAAACGGCAGAAAATGATCGGTTTGGTAAAGATATCAAATTAAGGAGTGGTAATGTAGCAAGCAGGATACTTCCCGTAAGGATACACGATCTTGAACCAGAAGATGTGAAACTATTTGAAAAAGAGACAGGAAGTGTGCTTCGGGCAATTGATTTTATCTTCAAAACAACAACTGGTGTAAGCAGACCATTACTGTCAATTGAAGACCATCCTAATGATAATCTTAATAAAACTTTTTATCGTGACCAGATAAACAAAGTGGCTCATGCAATCAAAGAGATCATTCTTGGAATGAAGATAGAGCCAGTTTTGGAGGTGAAAGAGAAAGTTCAGCAAAGAGAATCAGTCAAGGAAAGTAGGGAAGATGAGAGAAGGATTGATCTGGAGAAACCTGCTAAAGCTGTAAGAAGCAAAATTCTTATCCCAGTAGCTATAGTCGCACTCTTAATAGTTGCTGGAATAATTGCTTATCCGAAATTATTCAAACGGGATACTCTGGAAAGTTTAAGAGAAATAGGGAAAATTTCTGTTGCAGTAATCCCATTCCAGAACATGACTAATGATACCACATGGAATGTATGGCAGGATGGGATACAAAATGAATTAATAACTTATCTGACGAACTCTGAAGAATTAAAAGTACGACAAACAGAATCAGTAAACACTCTGATTCAAAGCAAAGGATTTACTAATTATGCTTCAATAACACCATCTGTTGCGAGTAAAATCTCGCAAAAACTTGATGCTAATATCTTTATCTATGGCAGTATAAAACAGGTAGGCACTACACTACGGGTTAATGCACAACTGATTGATTCAAAATCAGAAGAAATCTTTAAGTCTTTTCAAATTGATGGGACAGAGGAGAAGATCTTAAATATCACTGATTCCCTTTCAGTCATGTTAAGGGACTTCATATTAATATCAATATTGGAAAAAGACATAATAAAGGACTTTCGCCCCCTGATTTCAACCAGTTCATCTAAAGCCTATAGGTATTACCTGTATGGCAACCAGGCTTTTTATAAATATGATTATCCAACTTCAAGGGAGTGGTATAGAAAAGCAATAGATATTGATTCAAGTTTTGCTGAAGCTATCAGAATGCTTATCTATTCAAATCTTAATCAGGATTATTTTGAAGAAAGTAAAAAATGGTGTCTCAAGTATTATCAAAAAAGAGATCAAATGCCAGAACAGGAGAAGCTTTGGGCAGATATCATTTATGCTAGATTGCTGGAAACTCCAAATGAAGAAATTAAATATTTAAAACTATTAATAGGATATGATGATGAAATGCCAGTCCCTCATTTCAATCTTGGTATTGCGTACCTCAGATTTGGATTATATGATCTAGCGATTACTGAATTTGAGAAGGAGTTAGAAATATATAAGAAGTGGGAATCAAAACCTAGGTGGAGTTTAAGCTATATTCAGCTGGGAAATGCATACCATAAAATGGGTATGTACATGAAAGAGAGGGAACTTTATAGGAAAGCAGAACAGGACTTCCCTGATGATCCTGAAATAATAGCACATCAATCTGTCCTTTCTTTTTCTCTGGGAGATACTGTTAAAGCTAAACGGTATATTGAGAAATATGTAACCATTGGTAAAAAGAACTCAGTATCTGATACAACTATAAGAACAGACCTGGTTTGGATTTACAATGAAGGGGGAGTATTGGATAAAGCAGAGGCAATTCTTCGTGAAGCTCTATCATTTGAACCAGAAAATCCAGATAGGCAGAATAATCTTGCTTACTTCCTCATTGATAAAGATCAAAATATAAGTGAAGGTATAGAACTCGTTGATAAGGCACTTGAATCAAGTCCCGAGAATTTTAGCTACCTGCATACAAAAGGACTGGGATTATACAAGCAGGGCAAATTTCAGGAGGCCCTGGAAGTACTACAAAAAAGCTGGGACATAAGACGAGAGAAGGCTGTTTATGATCACGAAGCATTCCTTCATCTCGAAGCAGCAAAAAAGGCTGTTGCCAATCTGAAGAATAATTGAATTATAATTGGGAAAATAAGCTATTCTGCCCACTTAAGCATATCAGCCTGACCACCCCAATTCAGAGTTAACTGCTTGTTGTTTTGTTATGTATGTTAAGTGTTCTCAGACCTTCTTTTGAATTGGTCAAAGAAGGACGGATTTTTTTTACCGAAAAATAAGTTGGTATTTCTGAAATCTGACTTGGTGGCATCTCTTTCCTATATAGACATTGACCAACATGTCAACGCAGCGAGAAATTAAGTATGGAGATGCTGCTTTCTATTTTAATTATCTATACCAATCCTTCTTTTCTTGCAGGAGACATGATACACCCAGAACATTAACTTTAACATCATCATCAAGTGTCGCCTTCTTTTAAATTCTTTCATTGGTCCGGGGTGACCATAAGGTGGTATATCAAAACCCCATAAACAGGGTAGAAATGCAGCGAGTTTCTTGATATGAACGTAACCTGCCTTTTGATACTCTGGAATCATTCAGAACCAATCTGATAATAAAAATGCCGGGGCAGGGAGTTGCCTGGTTTGTGATATGAAAGTTTACGAAGAAAAACATTAATATTGACATTGACAGAAGAAAGTCACATGAAAACATATGTGGAATCAATAAAATTTAAAAAAATATTCAAGATCTTATTTAAGCATCCAGTCAGTAATCAGGTCTTTTATGTTAATCTCATGTCATTGTACATTTCAGAATTGGCACAATAATAAACCAGATCTACCCTTAATAAATTTTAAACTATATAATTCACCAATCATGTTAAAAAATCTTTTCAAGACAGCTGTCAGACATATATTGAAACACTCTGGCTATAGCTTTCTGAATGTATTTGGACTTACCCTGGGAATCTCCAGCGCTTTATTCCTTATTATTTATGTAGCCGACGAACTGAGCTATGACCGTTATCATGAGAAAGCTGACCGGATCTATCGGGTTTCATCCAAAATAACTACGTCTGATGATCAATTTACATTGAATGTCGCCATGATACCTTTTGGGCCACAGGCTGCTCATGACTATCCTGAAATTCAGGCCTTTGTCAGATTTTTTAATATACAGCCTGGCGCATTTTTCAAATATGAGGATAGAGGGTTTTATGAGGATAATTTTTATTATGCCGATTCTACTCTGTTTGACGTTTTTACATATAAAGTTATCAAAGGGGACGTTAAATCGGCGCTTCTGGGACCAAATAAAATTGTACTTACTGAAAAGATTGCAGCCAAATACTTCGGGAAAACTAACCCAATTGGAAAAACGCTCACAACCAGTACAAACACTTTTGAAGTAACAGGTGTTATCAAAGATATTCCCTTCAATTCGCATTTTCGTTTTGATGCTGTAGCCTCAAGGAATAACTTACCAAGGGATTATGGATCATGGGGCAGTTTCGGTGTATTCACCTATTTTTTGTTCCCGGAAAACTTCGATGTAAAGGCATTTGAAATAAAAATGCAGGCAATGTATAGTACCTATATAAAACCTTTACTCGGGCCACTAAATCTTAACATAGAATTTATCCTTGAACCGATTACCAGGATCCATCTATATTCAACAAATGCAGGTGAACCCGAACCTACCGGTAGTATTATCTATGTTTATATTTTCTCTTTAGTGGCATTGTTCATTGTACTTATTGCTGCAATGAATTATATAAATCTGGCTACAGCACGTTCAACCGGGCGTGCACGGGAGGTTGGCCTAAGAAAAGCCATGGGATCGAGACGGGGACCAATGATACTTCAATTCCTGACAGAATCTGTTTTGTTTACTTTCATTTCACTTATATTCAGCATAATAATTCTAATAATATTATTACCAAAATTCAATCTGCTTGCAGCTAAATCATTCGACCTTCATGTTATTTACAGCCCTGTAGTGTTGCTGACCTTATTGGGGGTAATACTGGCAATTGGCATCTTTGGTGGGAGTTATCCAGCCTTTTTACTTTCACGGTTCACTCCTGCTACAGTTCTTAAAGGTGAAATAATACATGGTTCAGGAGGAAGCAATTTCCGTAAAATACTTGTTGTAATTCAGTTTACTGTTTCAGTGATCATGATAATCTGCACACTGGTAGTATTTAGGCAGTTAAATTACATGAAGACAATGGAACAGGGGTTTGATCAGAAAAATGTGATCAGTCTTCAGCTTAAACAGATAATGAACCAAAAATATCCGGCCTTGAAACAGGTTCTTCTTGATAATCCGGATATTAAGTATGTCGCTGCAACTGATACCTATATTGGTGAAGGATCTTCAAAATCATTGTTTGGTGTGGAAACTGACCAGGGGGGGATGACTCAGAAAACAGTAAACTTTGCTTTTGTTGATCATGATTTTGCAAAAACTCTTGGAATTAAAATCCTTAAAGGACGTGATTTTCAGCAAGATATGCCATCTGACACACTGACCGGAGTTATCGTTAATGAGACCTTTGTTAATCGTATGGGCTGGAATGACGCAATAGGCAAGAAGGTTGTGCTGGGTGAAAACACACTTCGCGCCAGGGTCATTGGTGTTATGGCAGATTATCATCAGACAGGCATGTATAATGAGGTTGAATCACTGATTTTGGCTTACCGTATCACAAATAACATTATATATATAAAACTAAGTGGCAATAATATTCGTCAGACAATTGGCTATATTGAAGCAAAGTGGAAAGAAGTATTTCCTGACCAGCCTTTTGCATACACATTTCTTACCGAAAGATTTAACAGGCAATTTGAAGCTGATGAAAAACGCGGACTGATCTTTACACTTTTTACTGTACTCGCAATTCTTATCGCATGTCTAGGTCTGTTTGGATTAGCTTCATTTATGGTAGAACAAAGAACTAAAGAGATAGGAATAAGAAAAGTTTTCGGGGCTGATAATATTACAATTCTGAGGCTGATCTCCAGAGATTTTCTTATACTTGTATCAATTTCAATAGTAATAGCCTTTCCGTTTGCCTGGTATTTTATGAGCAGATGGCTTGAAAATTATGTTTACCACAATAAACTTGGAGCATCCTTGTTTATTCTTTCTGCAGTGCTGACCATACTTATAACATTCATTACAATAAGTGTCAAGGCTTACCAGGCTTCAGTAATGAATCCTGCTCAATCAATTAGAACTGAATAAAAGACAACACAAACTCACCCAACTGTCACCTTTATTGTATTTCTGGCGGCAGCTGATGAAGATGTCATATTTATAACCTTCTATGATGCTTGACATCTGAGGTCTATTTATTTCAATATCAAAATTAATCTTTAAAAAGGTTCATTACAATTTTATTTACTTAGGTGGGGATGTCAATACCTTTGTCCTTAGTAGGCTAGAATGAATTGACCACCCAAAAGTCGGAGTTAAATCCTCGTTGTTTCCAAATGTATGTTAA
>Ga0153915_10001354_pt1 | contig 22550 bp, 22 predicted proteins | sample Opewatmetagenome_2_FD_107003 | JGI IMG/M metagenome (GOLD analysis project Ga0153915, IMG submission 107003) | Freshwater wetland microbial communities from Ohio, USA - Open water 3 Core 3 Depth 3 metaG | ecosystem: Environmental > Aquatic > Freshwater > Wetlands | place: USA: Ohio, Lake Erie...
CGAAGCGCTATATGAACATGGATCTGTTGCTAGGAGGTGCGATCGGCTACGAAGTGCTCGAGGCGTAGGCGAGTACTAGATGAGGGCGCCACGACAATTGTGCGAAAAAAGCTTGACGCTACCTGAAGCAATCGATTGCATTATATTGTTGGATAATTACTTGCTTGAGGCTTTTCTTGCCTCTTTTGCTGTTGATCTACCATTGTAATAGATACTATCCCAGTCAAATAAATACTGTACAAAGTCGACATACTTTTTCTTGACAGGATAGATAATGCATGCATTTAATAGTTGCAATCGATTGCAGGTAATGGGGTGCGAGGCAATGATCTATTCAAGCATTTTTGCTCAAGACAATTACGCGAAATACCCTGAAGCCATTCAGAGGGCGCTTTCGTACATCGCAGGGAAGAACTTTGCGTCAATGGCTCCGGGGGAATATCCGATTGTCGGAGATCAAATTTTCGCGAAAGTATTCGATATAACGTCAAAGCCTGTTTCTGAGATAAAGCCGGAAATTCATCGGAAGTACATCGATTTGCAGTTCTGGCCATGCGGCGAAGAAAAGGTAGGTATCGCTCCGGCCATAGGAACGGTCGGCGGTATCGAATCGCATGAAGACTCTGACCTGTACTACTGCAAGGAACCGGAAAACGAAAGCTTCATTAATGCAAGAGAAGGCGATTTTTTGATTCTTTTCACGAATGATATACATCGTCCGGGTATCGCGATGCGCTCGCCGATTTCCTACAGGAAGGTCGTCGTCAAAATACTTCAATCGCTCGTGTCCGAATAGCGTCCGCAGTCAATATCGGGGGGATATGTAATGAGAATTGCGGTGTTGGGCGCCGGAGCCATGGGCTCTCTTTTTGGCGGATACTTGTCGCGTTGTAACGATGTCTGGCTGGTCGATGTGAACGCCGATCTCGTCGATGCTATTAATGCTCAGGGAGTTCGAATTCTAGAGAAGGGCGAGGAAATCAACCTGCGCCCAAGGGCTGTCTGCGCTTCGAGCGACATTGATGCCATGGATCTAGTCATTGTTTTCGTAAAGTCGTTGTTCTCCGAGGGCGCATTGAAGAGCAACGCGAATCTTATCGGGAAGAATACCTATGTAATGACGCTGCAGAATGGAGCCGGGCATGAGGCCATTCTTGAGAAGTATATCGATCGGGGACGAATCATCATTGGTACTACGATGCATAACAGTTCTATCGTCGAGCCGGGTCGGGTCAACCATGGCGGCGGCGGCAAGACGACCATCGGATTGCTCGATGGCGGCAGCTCTAGCCTTCAGCGTATCGCCGATAATTTCTCCCGATGCGGAATAGAGACTGAGACATCCGACAATGTCAAGAAATCGATATGGAATAAGCTTTTCGTGAATGCTTCCGCGAGTATCGTGACTGCCGTCCTTCAGACGAACCTGGATTATATCGCCGTAAACAAGAGCGCATGGGAGTTAACGGAGAGGCTCGCTAGGGAAGCCGTCGGGGTGGCCAACGCCGATGGAATGGGATTCGATGTAGACATCGTTCTGGGCGATATCAGCAAACTCGTATCGAACGCGAGGAATGGCTTCACCTCGATATACGCAGACATCCGAGACGGTAGAAAGACCGAGGTCGATACCATAAGCGGCTTCGTCGTGCGCGAGGCGAAACGGCTCGGTGTCGAGGCGCCAGGCCAAGAGCTCATTGCCTGTCTTTGCCATGCGCTGGAAGGCAGGTCGAGATGAAATTCCTCGGCGAATGGTCCTGGAATGAACGAAGGAGTCGTGAATGAGCGCCTATGAACTGAATGGGAATCTTCGCCTGATTGACTTGACGAAACCGCTTGATCCATCGACCGAGTCGAGGAGATGCCACCTGTTCCGGTTCAATACCGGCGGACCCATACCCGATTTCCATACGATCATCGATATCACGAGCCATCTCGGGACACATTGCGAGTGTCCTTACCACCATCGTAATGATTGGCCCTCCGTCGCCGATCTCCCGCTTTCAACTTTCGTCGGCCGCGCGATCTATGTCGATTTCGCCGCTGTTGCCCCTAATTCATATATAACTGCCGATATGCTCGAGAAGCACTGCGCGCCGATCATGCGCCCGCAGGATATCGTCATTGTCGACTCTCCCTACAAGATGGAGCCCTTTACCCCCAAGACGAACAGCGCGGACGATAGGCGCCTCCTCGTCAATGGAGAAACGGCTACGTGGTTCAGGGATCATAGGGCGAAATGCATAGGCTTCGGCGATGGAGTATCAATCGAGAATAGGGATGAGGATGTACGTCCGTTCCATGACATCCTGCTCGCGGAAAACATCGTCTTCCTTGAAGTGCTGAAGAATCTTGATCAGCTGACTTCTCGCGTATTCTTCATGTCCTATGCGCCTTTGCCGATAAAGGGCCTCGATTCATGCCCGATACGGGCCTATGCCATCGAAGGCCTTCCGGGATTCACGGAGGCGGGTTATTAAGGCCGTGAGCCTTTCCAATATTCGGATGAACATCATCCAAGCTTGATCAGGAGGGTGTGAAATGAAAAAGGGCGGGATTTTTGCTTTGCTTATCCTCATCTGCCTAAGTCTTCCGGCCTTCGGCGCTTCCGGATCGAAAAAGGCCTCGAAAGACGGTTCTTTCGTAGTCGGAGTCTTGACCGAATGCTCGAATGTAGCCGCATGGCGCCTGCGGAGCAGCCAGGAGAGAGTCGCTTTTGCGCCGATATACGAGACACTGTTCAAGATGAGCGATAAGGGCGATATCGAAGGATATCTGGCGGAGAAGATAACGAGCAATCGCGATAAACTGACTTACACGGTAACGCTAAGGAAAGACGTGAATTTCTCCGATGGCTCGAAACTCGATGCTGATGTGCTTTTGTGGAACTTCAAGAACTTCAAGGAGAACTCGCAGTACTCTTCCACCGAATTCGGGATGGTCGAGTCGTTCGAGAAGGCCGACGACTATACGGTAGTCATCCGCCTGAAGCAGTGGACTTCCCAGGTGCCGTTCGCGCTCGCCAGGAACGCGGGTTTGATGTACTCGAAAAAAGCCTTCGACGATAACGGCTACAACTGGTGCTTGCAGCATCCGGTCGGGACGGGACCTTACGTCCTGGACAAATGGGTGAACGACGAATACAAGACCTATGTGCGGAACGCGAAGTATTGGAACAAGGCGGCGAAGCCGTTCTTCAACGAACTAAAAGTAGTCGTTATCGGCGACGAGGCGGCCGCGCAGAACGCACTCATGAGCGGCGAGATAGACGGCTACCATGGATTCTCCTCGGCTTCCCAGGCGGCGATGCTGAAGAGGGGCGGCTATGTGCAATACGCCAATAAGCTCGGATACGGGGTATACATCGTGGTCTTCGCCAGCGATGTCAAGAGCTCGCCGTTAAGCGATGTCAGAGTAAGGAAGGCTATTTGCTACGCGATCGACAATGCGACCATGTCGAAGAAGCTGGGCTTCGGCATGACGATCGCTAATAACCAATACGGAATACCCGGTACGAAATTCTATGATGAAAGCATCAAGGGCTATCCGTATGATCCCGCGAAGGCGAAGGCGCTGCTTGCGGAGGCCGGTTACTCGAAGGGATTCACCACGACTATCTATACCGGAAACGATATGGATATGACGAACTGGCTCGTCGGAATCCAGGGTTACCTGAAGGCGGTCGGCATTACTCTGAGGATCGAGATACTCGACGTCGCCGAATGGGTCAGCACGTATATGTACGACATCCCGGAAGGCATGATCTTCGGCCCGAGGCATAGTTTCAGCTCGAACATCGTCAACCAGGCCCTGAGCAACTTCTCGTTCAACGCGATAGGCGGAGTCGGCATGCTGAATAAATGCATGTTGCATCCCGCGGATGTGAACGATGCGCTTCAGAAGGCCGTCTCATCGGACAACGATAGCGACATGCTGAGCAACTTCAAGAATGCCTGCAAGCTGATATTCGATGAGTATTGCCTTGCCTATCCGCTGGCAAATTCAAGCTCGAGCGTGGTTATTTGCAAGGATAACATCGTCGACAAGGGATGCTTCAATGCCGGGTGCGAATTCCCTGATTACAATCTGATATCCAGGAAGTAAAGACGCTGGTCTCGCGAAAGAGCGTTTCGAGTGTTCCTGGGCATATCTCGAGTGCGGGGTATGCCCGGGAACCGATTCTTGAGGAGCGTCCATGAATTCCTTTGCCCGATTCGTTATTAAGAGGATCCTAATATCCTTCTTGATAATATTCGTAATAGCCGTTTTCATTTTCAGCGTAATGCGCATAATGCCCGGCGATCCGGTCAGGGTAATGCTCGGGAGCGAAGCGGATCCGGCCATAGTTGAAAAGATTCGAGAAGAACTTAACCTGAACAAGCCAATAATCGCGCAGTTCGTCATATGGATCGAGGATATGCTGAAAGGCGATTTCGGCAGGTCTCTGATACTTAATCAAGATATCGGAGAGATGATTGCAATCCGCCTTCCTGTGACACTGTCGCTAACTATACCTGCCCTGATACTCGCTACGATTTTTGGAATAATCGTAGGAATACTCTGCGCTACGTACAGGGGCAAGTTAATCGACCAGGTCCTCACGGTTATCGTCGCGACGGCAAACGGGCTTCCGGTCTTCTGGATCGGAATAGTGCTGATGTACCTATTCGGGACCATCCTGGGCTGGCTGCCGACGATCGGATACGCGAATCCTTTCGAGGATTTTTTCGGATATATACGAAAAGGAATACTGCCGATGACCGTACTTTCTTTCCGGCCCTTCTCCCTGGTCGCGCGCCAGGTGCGCACGGCGATGTTGGAAGTACTGAGGCAGGACTACATCAGAACGGAAAAGGCCTACGGTATTTCGCACAGAAGAATAAAGTACCGCTACGCGCTGAAGAATGCCCTTATTCCGGTAGTGACGGTGCTCGCTCTTGAAGTAAGGACGGTCGTCGGAGGCTCGCTGATTGTCGAGCAGATATTCTCCATCGGCGGAATGGGCCGATTGATCATGACTTCGGTCTTGTCCAAGGATTATTTAGTCATTCAAGCATTGGTCTTGGTTACTTCGCTGTTCGTGATCCTGTGCAATCTGCTCTTGGATATATCCTACGGCTGGATAGATCCTAGAATACGCTTGGCCGAAGGAAAGTGAGAAAATGAGGACACAAGACGCCGGCGTTTCTCAGTTTAGACAATTCACGAGACGTTTTTTTAGCCGAGGGATTATTATAAATATTTCCCTCTGTTTTCTGATGGTCTTCATCCTTTCCGCGGTCTTCGCGCCGCTGATCACGCGCTATGATCCGAATGAGAACGATATCATGGCTTCCATGGAGACGCCGTCCAGGGCGCACTTGCTTGGGACGGATGTCCTCGGTCGCGACGTGTTGACCCGCCTCATATACGGCGCACGTGTCTCGTTGGTAGCGAGCATCCTGTCTTGCTTGTTAGCCGGAGCTATGGGAATGCTCCTCGGCTTCATGGCGGCATATTACGGCGGGGTCGCCGAGAAGATCATCATGAGGTATGTGGACGTACAATTGGCGATTCCGCCGCTGATATTCACGATAATCATAGGATTGCTGGTGGGGCGCGGCTTGGGAGGGCTCGTATTCGCCATAGCCTTCGGCCTTCTGCCAGGCTTCATCCGTATGATGTACGGCGTTGTCCTGTCGTTGAAGCAGAGCGATTATATCCTTGCCCTGAAATTAGCGAACATAAAGAATTGGAAGATATTCTACAGGCATCTGCTACCCAACAGTTTTCCGCCTATGATCGTCATGTTCGCGATGAACCTCGGCGCGGGAATAATGACGGAATCGACCTTGAGCTTCCTGGGTATCGGAATCCAGAGCCCGACGGCGTCCTGGGGGAATATGGTCTCGGAAGGGTATAAGTACATTTTCACGAGCTCATTGCTGACATTCATGCCTGGTATCTGCATAACGCTGGTCGTTGTCGCCGTTAACATCATCAGCGATGGCCTGCGCGACGCACTGGATCCAAGGTTGAGGGGGAAGCTCTAACATGTCGGATAATCCCAGCGTCGCGAAAGCCGGCAATGGAAGAATGCTGGAAGTAAAGAATCTACGCATCTCCTTCTTCACGCAAGATGAAGAGGTCAAGGCCGTTAACGACATATCCTACTATGTTGACGAGCAGGAAGTGGTAGCCATAGTGGGAGAGAGCGGATGCGGGAAGTCCGTTTCCCAGCTTGCCACGATACAACTGTTGCAGAGCCCTCCAGGCAAGATTCTCGGCGGGGAAGTCCTGTTCGAAGGAGTCAATCTCCTAAAGTACCAGGCCGATTCGAGGGAAATGCAGGGGATGCGCGGCCCGAAGATATCGATGATTTTCCAAGAGCCGATGACGTCGCTCAACCCCGTCTTTACCATCGGAAGGCAGTTGGTGGACGTAATCCGGGCGCATAAGGATATCGGAGAAAAAGAGGCGTGGAAGCTCGGCGTAGAGTCTCTCCGGGTAGTCAAGATACCCGATCCTGAGACGAGGATGCAAAGCTATCCATTCGAGATCAGCGGCGGCATGCGCCAAAGAGTATTGATAGCGTTTACAGTCGCCTGTAGTTCGAAGCTGATCATCGCTGATGAACCGACGACCGCGCTGGATGTGACTACTCAGTCGCAGGTGATGGAACTGTTGCTTAAGATCGTGGATAAGAATAGATCCTCGTTGATTATTGTGACGCACAATCTCGGACTCGTTTCCAGGTACGCGAATCGAATCTACGTTATGTACGCTGGACAGATCGTTGAATCCGGTCGATCGGAAGACTTGCTAGTCAGGCCGAAGCACCCTTATACGCTGGGATTACTGAAATCAGTACCTACCTTGAACGCGGGGAAAGAGGAGAAGCTCGTTCCGATCAAGGGTTCGACGCCGAACTTGGCGAGACTGTCCGATAAATGCGCCTTCATGGATCGGTGCGAATACGCGCGCGATATCTGCAGGGGGTCTCCCGGCCCAATGCTCAGGAGCGTCGGAACGGGACACGATCTCAGGTGCTACATTGACATCAAGGAGAATTCCTGATGACCGAGAATACTCCGTTGCTAGAGGTCAAGAATCTCAATAAGCAGTTTCCCTTGCGCAAGGGCATGTCTCATAGGAAGAATCAGGCGATAACCGCGATAGACGATGTCAGTTTCGCTGTGTACGAGGGCAAGACTATAGGACTAGTCGGAGAGAGCGGATGCGGGAAGACGACGACGGGGAAATGCATACTGAGCGTCTATCCGCCTACTTCGGGCAGCATCGTTTACCGCGGGATGAATTTGCTCGATTTGGACGGCAAGCGGAGAGGCGAATGCAGGAGAAAGATACAGATGATCTTCCAGGATCCGTATGGTTCATTGGATCCGAGGCAAAGCGTCTATTCGATTATCAAGGAAGTGTACGCAGAGGATGGGGAACGTCACAGGAAAAATGAAATCAACGAGAAAGTCGAAGAATTGCTCGAGACGGTAGGGCTTCCCAAGGAAATATCGGACAGGTATCCGCACGAGATGAGCGGAGGCCAGAGGCAGAGAATCGGAATCGCGAGGGCCTTGGCTTGCGATCCCGAGTTGATTGTCTGCGATGAGCCCGTCTCGGCGCTGGACGTATCGATTCAAGCGCAGATCATTAATCTGTTCATCGACTTGCAGAAGGCGAAGAACCTGACGTATGTGTTCATAGCCCATGACATAGCGGTGGTAAGGCATATCGCCGATACCATTGCCATCATGTATATGGGCAGGATTATGGAGACGATGAACGCCGACGATATCTACGTCAATCCGCTCCATCCGTATACGAAGGCCCTGTTATCCGCCATACCGGTCGTCGATTTCTATGAAGAAAAGAAGAGAAAGCGCATCGCCATCGAAGGCGAAGTCCCGAGCGCCATAGATAGGCCATCCGGCTGTCCATTCCATACGAGGTGCGATCGAGCGACCTCTGCGTGCAAGGAATCGGTAGCTCGGATGGCCGAGGTTGGCCCGGGACATTTCGTCGCATGCCATAACGTATAGGGCGAGAAACAGCATTCGTTTGGATGCTTTGTATTGCTGCGATAAAGGAGAGGGGATATGTCCGCAAAGAAAAGCTTCTATCAGTTGATCGGCGAGCGCAAAGAGATACTCTGGGCGCCGTGCATCTATGATTGCGTCTCCGCGAAATGCGCCGAGACGATCGGATTCGAGGCGCTTACGATCAGCAGCGTCGAGCAGGCGCACTCCTTCGTCGGGAAGCCGATGATGAGCATGGATGAAATGCTGATCTCGGCGACTAATATCATCGAGTGTACCGATTGCGCGGTCCTCGTCGACGGAGAAGACGGCGGCGGGACTCCGATGGAAGTCTATCACTACGTGAGGCGATTCGCCGAAGCCGGAGCGATGGCGATATCGATCGAAGACCAGTTCAAGGGGAACAAGATCGGCGTCACCGTTATCGGCAGGAAAAAATCGGGGAAATCGGTCGAGCTCAGGGATCCGTGGATGCCCGCCGAGCTCTGGGCGGCGAACGTGGAGGCCGCGCTCGACGCGTGCAAGGGAACGGATTGCATGGTCATAGCGAGGGTCGACAGCAAGGGAACCGAGAATGGGACCGGCCCGAAGAAATTCAAGGAATGGAAGGGCCTTGGCATCGAAGAAGCCATTCGCCGCGCTCAGATCGGCGTCGAGCTCGGCGCGAAGATGACGATGATCCAGAATATCTGCTATCGCGGCGGTCGTCCGGAGTGGGAGCAGATCCATAAACGCGTGCCCGGTTGGCATGCATTCCCTGACATCCATGCCGATGACAGAGTGAGCGACGTCGACGACGTGAAGGAGTTGTACGACCTCGGCTTCCAGCTGATAACCAATCATGCGTTCCAGAAGGCGGCCTGGAAGGGCATGCTCGAATACGGAACGCGGCTTTTCAAGGATAAGAATACCATCTATACGGAGAACGACGACTTCGGGCATCCGATTTGGCAGATCAGCCCCTTCACTTTTTCTGAATGGGGAGAGCGCTGCGATAAGTATGTCGATACGTATGAAAGGGTGAAGACTTTCAAGGCTCGCTGAATAACGCGGAACCTGCGGGACTGAGGGAGACGAATGCGGAGAAGCGAGTCATGCGATCGGCTTGCTTCTCCGCCGCTGGATATTGGATGGCTGTATGAAGATTGTCGGTGTTGATGTAATCCAGGTCTGCAATCCGACGAACCCCAATGTGAAGCCCGTAGTATGCCGAGTCTATACCGATAAAGGGCTATTCGGGGACGGCGAGGCCGCAATGGCTTATGGCGTCGGCTCGGGCGGGGCCTTTGGGATTCTGCAGGATTTGGCCAGGCTGATCATCGGGATGAATCCTCTCGAGAACGAAGTCGTCTGGCAGAAACTATTCAAGCAGACATTTTGGGGACAAAATGGAGGAGGCATATTCTCGGCCGGCATCAGTGCCATCGATATAGCGCTTTGGGACATAAGGGGCAAGCATTTCGGCGTACCAGTCTATACGTTGCTCGGAGGGAAGCTGAACGATAATCTGCGTACCTATGCGAGCCAGCTGCAATTCGGATGGCAGCCGGGAGTCCTGTCGATGCATACGCTCGACGACTATAAAAACGCGGCTCGAAAGGCGGTCTCGGAGGGGTATGACTGCGTAAAGATCGATTTCTTCACCTTCAAGGAAGACCCGGCCGAGGGTACTTTTTCGGATCACGAGCGTTCGACCCTGCTTCCTCCTGAGCGCCTTGGCTTAGTGGTCGATCGCGTCGAGGCGGTGAGAGAAGCTGTCGGACCAAGCGTCGATATCATCGTCGAGAATCATTCATTCCTCGATGCTCAGACGGCCATTCAGATCGGCAAGGCTGTTGAGAAGTTCAATATCCTCTATTTTGAAGAGCCGAACACCCCCGATCCCGATACGGCCAAGTTCATCGCGGCGAGATTGAGCATCCCGATCGCGAGCGGCGAGAGGATCTATACGCGCTGGCAATACTCGAAGTACTTCAGGGACTCGTCCTTGCAAGTAGTGCAGCCGGATCTCGGCACCTGCGGCGGTATCAGCGAGGCCAAGAAAATCTGCGATATGGCCTACGTCTACGATATCGAAGTCCAGATACACATATGCGCGAGCCCTCTGTGTACGGCTGCAGCGCTGCAGATCGAGGCGGCGATCCCGAATTTTCTCATCCATGAGCATCACATATGCAACTTGGACGATTTCAACAGAAGGATGTGCAAGTACGACTATCAACCCGTGAACGGCAGGTTCAAGGTTCCCGACCTGCCGGGGATCGGCAACGAATGGACCGATCTCGTGCTGAATCAGGAAAGGAAGATCACAATAGAAGGCGAACAAGTCGCCTGGAAGATGTGACGCTCCGGATTTCGGATCACCCGGGACTATATTGGCCGCTGCTCCTCCTGAGTTTACTGAAAAACGCCCTTGATGCGAACCATGCAATCGTGAAGTATCGACCGGGGACAGGCGACGTTTATTCGTTCAAAGCACTCACCGCCGTCGCCGAATATGCAGCCATCATCGAGGACTACGCCGGCCGATGCCCGTATCATTCTTTCCAGCTGCTTCGCGGAATAGCCATAGGCTCGGAAGTCGATCCAGGCGAAATAAGTGCCTTCTGGAATACTGTATTTCGCCTTCGGCAATTGCTCCGACAGGAACTGACCTACATATTCAAGATTTTCATCGACGTATCCGTTGACTTGATCGAGCCATGAAGCGCCCTGAGTGTATGCGGCCTCGGTCGCCACGATGCCCAGCGGATTCGAGCCGAACAGGCCCTCCCTCCCGATTATCTCGGACGACCATAAAGCGCGAAGCTCGTCGCCTTTGATGATGATATTCGCGGTTTGGAGGCCCGCGAGGTTAAAGCTCTTGCTGGCTGCGGTGCACGACACGATTCTCCCGTCGGACGATATCTTCCCGATAGGGGTATACGACGACCCCTCTCGGACGAGATCACAATGGATCTCGTCGGATATCAGGAAAACGTCGTTCGCTATGCAGATGTCAGCGACCTTCCGCAATTCTTCCTGGGTCCACACGCGCCCGACGGGGTTGTGGGGATTGCACAGGATCATCATAGTTGAGTCGCTGTCGGCAGCCTTTTGTTCCAGATCTGCGAAATTCATCGCATAGGCGCCGTCCCGCTCGACAAGGGCGTTGTTCACGACTCTTCGACCGTTGTTCTCGATCAGATACATGAAAGGATAATAAACAGGTTCCTGGACGATAATCCCGTCCCCTGGCTTCGTAAGGCTCCTTATCAAGGCGGCCAACGATGGAACGACGCCGGGCGCGACGTAGATATCCTCAAGCTCGAAGTGCCAATCATGTCGCTTTTCAAACCAGCCTTGGACGGCCTTGAGATATCCATCGGAATGGGCGTCGCTATAGCCGAATATCTTCCGGTCAACGCGCCGATGAAGAGCGTCCAGAATCGGCGCAGCACACGGGAAATCCATATCGGCGATCCAAAGAGGGAGTAGATCCGAGCTCGGTCTTCTTTCAACCGGAGGGATATGCTCCCATTTCACGGAGTGCGTGCCCATGCGAGGGATTATCTCGTTAAAATCATATCGCATATGTCCTCTCCTTCGATCAGAAAACCGAAACAGGGATTAGCTTGCTTTTGGAGAGCGTCTTCTTCAGGATAATTATTATCTTAGTTGGCAACTATCCAAGACCATGGCATCCGCGACGCGGCCATAATCATGGATATGGTTTGTATAGAGGCCCAATCCCTGGCGAATAGTTTATCATAGCAGTCAGGAAACTGCAATCGATTGCAATATCAATACGATCACTCCGCCCCAATTATCATTCCTAAACCGGATGGAGCGACATCACCTTGATGAAGGACAAGAGCCTCACAGGCTTTGACGGCCTACCTGAACCCGACGAACTCGCCAGGAGATCATCACAAGACCTCGAAGTGGTGATCGAGAGTCTCAGAGAGATTTGCGATATCGTGAAAGCAAAGCTCGGAGGGTTGAACAATCTTGGTCGGCTCCGCGGCCTTTCGACACAGCCTTGTGCCTCGTCCTAACGCTCGCTTTGCGTTCGGGACAGCGCCTCGGTTCTATTCCCCTATTTGCACCAGGCCGAAAAAATGAAACGGCCGCCCGCTCAGGACGACGTCTCGATCGTGGAGAATAGGGGATTCGGCTTGCGGCCCTCGTCATCCTGGCTCGGGCTTCCGGGCCGCCTCGGACTCCTCTCGGCGGATCATCCGCCTCGTCCTCGCTATGCGCTCGGATCGGAGTCCTCGGTTCGAATCCCCTATTCTCACTTTCGTCGGAAAAGCAAAACGGCCACCCGTTCAGAGTGGCCGTCGTAATCGTGGAGAATAGGGGATTCGAACCCCTGACCTATAGATTGCGAACCTATCGCTCTACCAACTGAGCTAATTCCCCATATGTCGCGCGGTTGCGACCGGGCTACTATACCTGAGGAGGCCGGTCGTTTTCAAGGGGAGCGCGTTTCCTCTGGCTTTCGCGGCGAGACGAGGTAGGTTTACAGTGGAGGACGCGCGGGGCAAAGTCCTCGCTCGCGCGGCTCGGGAGGTTCGATGGCACGGTTCGTTACGACGTTTATAGCGATCGGCGCGTTCGCCTCCCTCGCCTCCTGCGCGTGGGGGCAGGCTGCGGCCGCGAGCCGAACGATCACGTGCTACGTCGTCGTGGAAGAAGGCGCGTCCTCGGATGCTAATTCGTTATATTTACAGAAGATGGGCCTTGACCCCGAGCTGCTCCGGAGCTTCTGCCCCTCTACGTTCGCGCGCGGCCCGACGGGATTCGCGACTCGGGCCCAGGGGACTTTCTCCTATCAGGCGGATGCGCCTGTCCTGGTCGATCGGAGCGGTAAGCTCGCGATGTACGAGGTTCCCGTCAAGCTCAAGGCTGACGCGCCGCCCAGGTCGGGGACGAAGGTGACGGTCATCGTAGACTTCGCCGACATCCGGAAGGGCAAGGGACTCGTCCAGCCTTCGATCAAGGCGATGGACTACGCGGCGGATAAGGCGGGCCTTCGCTCGGGATGGGCGTGGATCATCTCCATGAAGCGGATAGGCGAGGGCAAGCTCGAGGCGGTCGTCGGAATTTCGAAGTAGGGCCGGCGGCCGAGGCTCGGCCCATCGCCTCGTCGCCCGCGGCTGCTATCGCTCAGGGGCCTTCGTCCCCATCGAGATCAGCTCGACCCTGCTCGAGATCCCCAGCTTCCGGTACAGCTTATTGTTATGGTTCGCCACGGTGGACGCGGAGATGCCGAGACTGTAGGCGATTTCCTTGTCGCTTGAGCCGCCGATGATGAGGCGCGCTACTTCGCTCTCCCGCTCGGATAGTCCCTTCTCGCGGAACAGCTCTTCGTAGTCCATCCGCCCTTCCCGCGGCGACGCTTTGTCCGCCCTCTCGTCCATCGAGTCGATGAGCTCGACGATGGAGTTCTTGAGCTGCGTCTTGACCTTCGCCGAGACGCTCCGCTTCAGCGCGATGAGGTTCTCCACCTTGGCGATCAGCTCCGGCGGCGAGAAGGGCTTCTCGATGTAGTCCAGGGCGCCGTCGCGCAGGGCCTGCTCCCTTTCCTCCGGGTCGGCGCGCGCGGTAAGGAAGACGAAGGGCAGGTCCGCTCCGCGGCTGTTGCTTCGGAGCGAGAGGAAGAGCTCGTGCCCGTCCATCACGGGCATCATGATGTCGCTCACCACGCAGTCGGGCGCTCTCTCTTCGATGGCCTTGAGCGCCTCGGCGCCGTTCGGGGCGACGCGCACATCGAAGCGCTCGGCGAGGATGGCGGTGAGCGTCGAGCGGAGGTCCTCGTTGTCCTCCGCGATGAGGACCGATCCTGCGCGGCCGCGCGCCGCCGCCGCGATCGGCGTGGCTGCCGCCGGACCCGCCTGGAGCTCGGCCTTGTACGAGGCGATCACGGCGTCGTCGGCGTATGTCGCTTCATCGCCGTCGGGAGACGGATCGGGATCGAGCGGGAGGACGAGGGCGAAGGTGCTTCCCTTGCCCCGCTCGCTCTCCGCCTCGGCGCGGCCGCCGTGGAGCTCGGCGATTTCCCTTACCAGGGCGAGGCCTATGCCCGCGCCCTCGTATTTGCGCTGGTTCCCGGCCTCCGCCCTGAAGAAGCGCCGGAAGATCTTCTCGCGCAGCTCAGGCGGCACGCCGATCCCCGTATCGGCGACTTCGATCCTCGCGAATCCTGCCTGGTCGTCCGCTCGAGCGCCTATCGTGACCGAGCCGCCGGGGGGCGTGAATTTGATGGCGTTGGTGACGAGGTTCAGCAGGGCCGTCTCGAGGAGGGCGCGATCCGCGCGCACGCGCAGGCCTTCGTCGGGCGGGGTCAGCGACAGCCGAAGCCCGCGGGCCTCGGCCAGCGAGGAGAATTCCGCGGTCAGGAGCGAGAGGAAAGGAGAGAGGGAGACGCTCGAGGCCTGCATCCCGCTCGAGCGGCGCTCGAGGCAGGAGAGCGCGAGGAGGTTGTCGATGTCCTTGCGAAGCTTCTGCGCGTTCCTCCGGATCATGGCGAGTTCGGCGCCCGAGAGCCGCTCGTCGTCGTCGTCCGCGCCCCCGCGCCCGGTCACGCCGAGGATGACCGACAGGGGCGTGCGCAGCTCGTGGGAAACGTTCATGATGAAGTCGGTCTTCTGGCGGTCCAGCTCGCGGAGCGATCGGTTCTCCACCTCCTCTCGCGTCTTCGCCGCCTTCATCGAGCCGAGGTGGGACCCCAGGTCGAGGGACAGGATGAGGGAGTTGAGGAGGCTGCCGAGCATGAGCAGATATCCCTGCGAGAAGACGTGCTCGAAGATCGTTCCCTTGATGGCGGGAAGATCGACGATCCCGAGCGATAGGAATCCCGAGACGAGGAGGACCGAGTTGAGCGCCAAGGCTATCCTTGCCTCGCGGTTGCGCCTGGCGGACTCGTAGACGAGGATGCCGAGTATCAGCACGATCGCGGCGATCGAGGGCAGGTCTGACGCGCGGATGCCCGCGTTTTTGTACTCCATCGGATTCAAGGCGATGCTCAGCGCCGACCAGCCGCTGGACGCGAGGGCGAGGATGCCCAGGACGCCGAGCGACGCGCGGACCCAGCCCCTCCATCCTGCCCGGCTGATGTAGTCCCGGGTGAACAGGATCAAGGCGCCGATGTACAGGCCCATCGTGACGTCCCAGCCGTCGATGTCGATGAAGAACCTGAAGTACGAGCGCTCGATGAAGAACAGGAACGCGCAGAGGTTGATGAGCCCGAGGAAGAGGAACTCCCGCTCCCGCGAGGTCGCGCCCACGACGAAGCCGTGGATCGCCAGCACCGCAAAGCATCCCAGGACGAAGGGGATGAGCCATGAGTCGAAGCCGCCGTCTGCCGCGTAGCGCGGGACGATCGGCCTCAGGATCCTCTCGGCGCGGGCGCGGTCCGCGCTCCGCCCGGGCAGGACCGTGGAGAAGCGGAGCAGCCTCCCGTTCGCGGAATCGTAGGCGTAGAGTTCGTCCCCCGAGGCGACGACCGCGCCGGGGCCGTTCATGAAGGAGCCCTCGGCGCCGTACATGTAGCCCTTGGCGCTCTTGGTAAGGAGCCGGTCTCCCCGGTACGCGACGAGATTGTCCGACCACCGGTTCGTCGCGTATATCAGGCCCGAGGCGTCGACCGCCACTCCCGTTGGGCAATCGAAGGCCCATTCTCCCGTGACGTAGCGGACGAAGCGAAGCTCGCGGTCGAGCACGAGTATGCCGTCGAAGGGCTCGCTCGCCATCTCGACGGCCAGGTAGTAATCGCCGTCCCGATAACAGAGGGCCGTGACCTTGAGCTTGCCCTCGGCCGACAGGGGAAGCTTGCCGCGGAAGGACTCGAGGTCCGCGGTCAGCGAGGGTTCCGCGCTCGCTGACGCGAGGAGATCGCTGTAGAGCGAGACGCCGCCCAGCTCGCGCTCGTCCGGGTCGGCCCAGGCGACCGCCGCGTCGCCGTCCTCGGCGACCGCTATGCCGACGGCGTAGGGCGCGTCGACGCTGTCCCGCGGGAAGGGCGAGCGGAGCCGGGCCCTGCCTATCGGCGCGTGGCCGCCGTCGTAGACCGAGAGCTCGTACTCGAGCGCGCCCGAGCGCGATGCCTCGGGCGCGCGGAGGACGGCCAGGTCGCCGGTCGCGGTCGCGGCGATGCGGAGCGCCCGGTCATCGCGGCCCAGGTCGTCGCGGAAGACGCCGCGGTATTCGCCGCCGGGGAGCGAGAACGAGAGGATCTGCCCCTGCCTGCCAGGCTCGTCCTCGCGGATCGGGACGCGGACGTACAGCGCAGAGGCCTCGGGGATCGGCGCTATGCTCACGTAGGGCGCGTCGCCCTCGTCGTCGGGCAGGAGCCCCCGGCCGATCTCGCCCCGGTATTCGAGGCGGTACGAGCAGGATGACAGGAAGGCGCAGGCCAGGCCGCAGGTCGCCAGGAGTGTACGCGAAGGTGCTCTCACGTTGAGGCGATTATAGATGCCCCCCGCGGGCCGGTCAAAGCCGGCCGCGGGGGACGGGGGCGGGGCGGCCGCGGCCCTGGAGCCGCGGCCGGGAGGCTCAATAGGTCGTGAAGGTCACTTTATCGATGCCATAGAGCCTCTTGTTGGCGCTCATGTCGTCTAACGCGGCGATCCACGCGCCCTCGTAGCTCCTGAAGTCGCCCCCGATGATCATGTAGGCGCCGTCGGTGGTCGCCGAGAGGCTCGCGATCACGATTTCCTGGGGGAAGGAGCCGCCGCCCATGAACGAGTTGATGTAGGCCTTGCTCTTCTCGAAGTCGTTGAACTCGACGGCCGCCCAGTGCAGCGCGTACTTGATCATGAGCTGCGACAGCACGACGGTCGTGTCCTGCCCGGTCGATCTCGAGACGCTCGCGACCTCGTCGTAGACGTGGTCGGCGATCGCGGAGGCGCTCCTGCCCGCGAGCGGTCCACCGAAATTCGGTGAGGTTATCTTCATTGCCGTTTTCTCCTTTACTATTGGACCCGTCCCGCGGCGGCGCTCGCGGCCGTCACGAGTTCGCCCACGCGATGACGTCCATCACGCCGGCATGGATCGTTCCTTAATGACCCGGCTGCATCCCGATGGATGCCAGGTATTTCTCCACGTTGCGCGACTCTCCGTTGCTCAGCGCCGCGTCCTTGAATGCCTTGACCGTCGCGGCGCAATCCTTCGCGTCGGCGCCCCTCGCGAGGAGCTTCTCGCAGATCGAGTCCCTGCCGCTCGACGCGGCCTTCCAGAGCGCCGAGAATCCGGTGCCCGTCTTCTTGTTCACGTCCGCGCCCTTCGAAAGCAGGTAGTCGACTATCGCCTCGTTTCCCGCCTCGCAGGCCGTCGTCAGGACGGTGGCGTTGCTGTTCGGACCCATGTCGGGGTCGACCTTGGCTCCTTTCTCGACGAAGAGCTTGACGAGGTCGAGAGAGCCCTGGGCGACCGCGATGTACAAGGGCGGAAGCCGATAGGGGCCGTTGAGGTCGACGCCTTTCTCGATACAGGTCCTCGCCTCGTCGATATCGTCGGCGAGGATGGCCTTCTGGAGCGTCTCGATGGTGTATTTCTTGCCGAACAATCCCATTGGTTTTGGCCTTTCCCCCCGCTGAGCGAGGGACTCTATTCCGTCAGGGCGCCGCGCCAACGGCGCCGCGGCGCCTTACATAAGCCAGATCTCGTTGCCGTTATCGTCCGCGAGGTGGTTCCACAGCAGGTCGAGGTACGTATACAGGTCGGTGCCGTCCGACCGGATATCCTTCATTATCGACCGAAGGCCGTCCATCCCGTCTTTTCGGTACGCGGCCTGTCCCAGCGCGCGGATATCGTCGTATTGGGGATACTCCTTTCCCCTCGGGTAGCCGTGCGCCTTTCCCCAGCTCGTCGCTTCCCCGAGTATCCTCCTCGTCGCCGAGGTGAAGTCCTTGCTCGAGCCGAGGAGTTTCCTCAGCGCCGCCTTTTCCTTCGCCTTCGCGAGGATGGCCCGGTCGCCTTCGCTCTGCGCCGCTCCCTTTGACGCGAGGTACGCGCCGACTTCGATTTTGCCGCGGGAAACCGCACGCGTGAGGGGCGTCAGCCCTTCCGCGTTCTTGGCGTCTATGTCGGCGCCCCGCTCGACGAGCAGCCGCACGGCCTTCAAGCGTCCCTCTCCCGCCGCGATGTGCAGCGGGCCGTTCCCGTCGCCGCCCGCCGCGGAGGTCGACGCGCCGGCGTCCAGCAGTCTCCGCGTGATATCGAGGTCGTCTTTGACCGTCGCGATCTCGAGCGCGCTGCGCCCGGAGCCGTCCCTGGCGTTAGGGTCCGCTTTCTTCCTGAAGAGAGAGCCGTTCAAGGCCTTGTCGACTTTTATGAAATCTATGGACTCGCATCCGTCGAGCAACATCTGGTTACTGTCTTTCATCGGGCGATTCCTTGCTTCAGGGAGCGGTGGCGTCGAGCGCCTCGCGCATGCTCGTCCCGAAGAGGATGGCCTCGGCGACGCTGCGCACGTGGTAGTTCTTCGTCTTGGACTCGAACCAGGCGTCCTCGAGGGCCTTGAGGGGCTCGTGCGTCGCCTTGACGGCGTAGGCCGCGAGCGCCGACGCGTAGGCGCCGAGGATGTACGCCTCGTCCTCCTTCTCCATGAACTTGACGAGGCGGAGCGCGACGGCCTCCTTCTCGCCTTCGTCCAGGACGGTCCGCTGCTTGCGGATCGCGTCGACCGCCATGGTCCTCGTATTGAGGTCAGGCTCGGAGAGGCTCGCGAAGAGCGGCTCGACGAAGTCGCGATCGGCCCACTCCCACGCGACTGAGGCCCCTCCCATCCTATAGGCGCCCTTCCCGGTCGTCAGGGAATCCGCGACGACGGGCCTCGCCTCGTCCTTGTTCTCGAGGATGAACTTCACGACTTCGGCGCGGTTCGCCTTCTCCTTGTCGTCGTCGGCGGACGCGCCGAGGTAGAGGACGAGCGACGCGAAATCCTTCTGCCCCTTGGCCTCGGCGACGTTCACCTTGGTCGTGGCGCAGCCGGCGAGCGCCAGGCCGACGGCCAGCGCCGCGGCGGCGCGGATGCATGCTTTCATGGTCCCTCCGTACTATGTCGATTCGATGATGTCCGGCCCCTCGGCCGGGCTAGTCGGCGGCTGAGCCGTCCTCCGCCTTGAGCTCGACGCCCTTGGCGAACAGCAGCTTGACCTTGTCCTCCGACATGGTCTTCTCCAGCTCGGGGATGGCGGCGTCGAGCCTGTCGCGGACAGATCCGGCGATCGCGTCTCCGTCGAGAACGAGGGACTTCAGCGAGGAGACCGTCGACTTCGTGGCGGCGTCGGGCTTGGAGGCGGAGAGCACGACCGCGAGGCCGAATTTCGTATAGCCGGCCTCGAGGTTGACGAAGTACTCCTTGCCCGCCGTGAGCTCGGCGGTGACCCACGCGTTCTTGCCCGAAGGCTTCGACGAGTCCTTGAGCCACGCGATCATGTCGTCGTCCGTCCAGCCGACGCCCGAGTAGAACAGATGGCGGCCGGCGGGGACCTTGGCGCGGAGCGCCGACTTGACCTGCACGTTTCCCAGGAACTCTTTGTCCGACCAGACCGCTATCGTCTTGTTGGACGCGAGGTTCTTGGCCCTGTAGAAGGTCACGACCGCGCTCTCGGCGTCCGGCTTCACCTCGGGGCCGCCCGCCTTCACGAGGTCGAGGCCCACGAGCGAGGGGTTGACGAGGGAGTCGGCGAGCGCGCTCGCGTCGAAGTCCTTCGTGAACGGCTTGCAGGGCGCGAGCTGCATTACCAGGGACTTGCCGAGGCCGGCCTCGACCTCGGAGAAGACTCCGCGGTCGTACTGGAAGTACAGGAAGATGATCTCGCCGGCGCGGCGGTCGACGCGGAGCCACTTAACGGGCGTGCTCTGTTCGACGCTTACGGTGTGGATGCCGTCCTTGACCTTGAAGTACGCATAGGTCCCGGCCTTCAGGTCGGCGACGATCTTGTCGTCGAGGCCGACGTAGAGCGGCATGCCCGCTCCCATCATCGTCTTCTGCCTGATCACGTACACGAGGGACTCGTCGCTCGCGATCTCCATGGCGGGGACGAAGGCGTCGGCGAGCTCGGGGCTGGACTTCGGTCCCGAGGCGCAGCCGGCCGCCAGCAGCGCGGCGAGGGCCGCGATAGGTATCGAGCGCGTTAGGCGAATCATTTCGCCCTCTTCCCGAATCCGAAGCGCAGGGCGGCGCTGACCGTGAAGCCGCCGGTCTCACCCTCGAGGCTTCCGCCCGCGTCCTCGGCCTTGCCCTTCAGGATCCCCGGGATGAATGTCTTCAGGTACATGCCGTTCACCTCGAGGGCAAGCTTCTCGCTGAAGCGCCAGCCCGCCGTGGCCCCTCCGCCGAATCCCAGCTGGGGGAAGTACGCAGTCACGAAGGGCTGCATGAGGGCGCTGGCGCCGACGACCGCGGCGACCCAGGGACCCGGCTCCCCGCTTCCCTTCGGGTAGAACTCGAACTCCACGCCGGTGAGGCCGTAGAGCGTGAGCAGGGGGTCGTCGTAGGGGATGACGTAGTCGCCGCGGTGGATGATCGAGTCGAAGGCGAAGGCCACCCGATTCGAGTAAGCGATCGCGAAGTTCGTCCCGATGGGCCAGCGGAGCATGTATACCGTGTTGATCGAGACCGGTGAAGAGGACGCGGGATACGGGGAATACTCGGACTGGCCGGCGTACGGGCTTACCCTCACGCCGTTGACCAAGATGTCCGGGCCGCTGTAGCTCCCGTCGATGTCGTACGAGGCGAGTCCTCCGCCTATGCCGAACTCGGTACGAGGGAGGCCCTGGGCTGTGGCCGGGGCCAGGGCGGATGCGAGGACGATTATCGCCGCCGCAAGGATGAAATTCGATTTCATGATGCTCTCCTTCTGTGTCGCTTTCCGTGCTGGCCGCGGACGCGCGCGGCGCCCGACGCGGGGACGTCGTAGCCGCGCGCCTTACGACGGCGCCGCTCCGATTCTCGGGCAGCCGGTCGCCGATGGGGATGGGGAAGAGGTCCCAGGCGGTATAGGTACTTTGACCCAGGGATGGGCCACGAAGGGGTATTTGGACGAGGAGGGCGGAGGAGAGACCTTTGAGAAAGGTCTCTCCTTCGCTCGGCTATTCCTTATTCATCTCCTGCGCGAGCTTGTAGAGGTCGTCGAAGCGCGCGCGGACAATCTTGAGCTCGTCCTGGTTGATCTCCTTGTCGGAGGAGATGTTGAGCATCGCCGCCTTCGCCTCTTCCATGGCCTGGATGTTCTGGGCCTTCTGGTCGGCGCTCAGGTCGCTGGCCTTGATCTGCGCGATGGCGTCGTCGAATTGCTTGGCGGTCTCGGGGTTCTCGCGCTCGACGGCGACGACGGCCGTGAGGTAGAAGGCGGTGCCGGACACGTAGGAGAAGCGCTCCAGCGTCCAGCCGCGCTTGGCGAGGAAGGCCGTGAATTCCTTGTCCGCGAAGACGGCGGTCGAGATCCCGCCGTCCGCGGCGGCCTCGAGCTGCTTGCCTTTCTTCTCGATCCACTCGACGACGGCCGGCCAGTCGGCCACGAGCTTCGTGACTTCTTTGTCGGTCAGCGGCTTGTCCTTCGCCTGGGCGAGGACCGCCGGCGCGAAGAGGACGAGGAGGGCGGCGAAAGCGATTACGACTTTATTACGCTTCATGGCGGGATTGTACCATCGCTTCGGCGCGATGGGGAGGAGGAAACGAGGCTCGCCGCGACGGCCGCGGGACGCCTGTCCCGACGGCCCGCCTCGACGCGACCGCGCGGCGCCGGCCTTTCTTTCCCGCTAGGCCGCGCGCAGCGCCTCGATCTCCTTGATCGAGAAGAGGCCCTCCGCCTCGACGAGGACGATCATGCGATTATCGGCGCGGACGATGCCCCGCACGTAGCGCTCCCAGAGGGCGGCCCCCTCGCCGCGGGATTCCTCCACGCTGCCCTCGTCAATCGTCATGACCTCCGAGACCTCGTCGACGAGGGCGCCCACCGTCAGGCTCTTCGCGCCCTCGCCCTCGCCCGCGACCGCGAAGACGATGACGACGGACCGGCCCTCGTCGGCGCGGGCCGGCAGGCCGAACTTCCTGCGCAGGTCGATGACCGGGATCACACGGCCGCGGAGGTCCATCACGCCCCGCATGTACTCGACCGGGGTAGGCACGGGCGTCGTATCGCCGCGCTCGACGACGGTTTCCACGATCTTGACGTCCACGGCATACTCGACGCCGTTCATTCGGAACGTGAGGTACTGCATCAGAACTCCTCGAACTCGGAGTCGCCGGTCTTCGGCGCGCCGACCGCCGCGATGGCCGTGCTCTTCGCGATGCGCGCCGCCCGCTTCGGCGCGGCCGCAGCCCTCGCGTCCGCGATCGCCGCCTGCGCCTTCGGGGCCGCCTTGGCCTTCGGAACGGACGCGGCCTCCCCGGCCTGAGCGTCCACCTTGAAGAACTCGATCGCCGCCGCCAGCTGCTCGGACTGGCCCGACAGCTCCTCCGACATGCTCGCCAGCTCCTCGCTCGCGCTCGCGTTCTGCTGCACGACCTGGTCGAGCTGCATC
>Ga0153915_10001355_pt1 | contig 22526 bp, 17 predicted proteins | sample Opewatmetagenome_2_FD_107003 | JGI IMG/M metagenome (GOLD analysis project Ga0153915, IMG submission 107003) | Freshwater wetland microbial communities from Ohio, USA - Open water 3 Core 3 Depth 3 metaG | ecosystem: Environmental > Aquatic > Freshwater > Wetlands | place: USA: Ohio, Lake Erie...
CGTTACTAACCTCCACGCCACACAAACTTCGCCTGATCGAGCAGTTGAACGTTGATGCTTGCCTGCTGCTCGCATTCGACAAACCGTTCTCTGAACAACCCCCTGAACAGTTCATCGAGTCGCTCGCCCGCCACACCCATCGTCTCCATGAGATTTGCGTTGGCGCGCGATTCCGCTTTGGGCACAACCGGACGGGCGACACGCGCCTGATCGAGAAACTTGCGCCTGCCTACGGTTATATCGCCAGGGTAATAGCTTCTGTGAAACTTGGCGAAGATATGATCAGTTCCACGGCCATTCGCCAGCACGTCCTGCACGGACGCCTGGACCGCGCCGCCGCCATGCTTGGCCGTCGATTCTCCATCCTTGGCGCGGTTGAACCGGGCGACGCCCGTGGTCGCACGCTCGGTTTCCCGACCGCCAACCTGAATCCAAGCAACGAAGTTCTGCCACCCAATGGCGTGTATGCCGCGCGGGCGTTGGTGGGACATGAGTCATTCGCTGGCGTCGTCAACATCGGCGCGCGTCCTACGTTTGAAACTCGCGACCGTCGCAGTCTTGTGGAACTGCACATATTCGATCTCGCCCGCGACCTGTACGGCCATGAGTTGGAAGTATTGTTCATCCAGAAACTACGGGACGAACGGAAGTTCGATTCCGCCGACGCCCTGAAACGCCAAATCGGCGCTGACATCGCCGAGGCGCGAAGCATCCTTGCCAAACGCTGAGCGGCGCCCCGCTACACTGTTCGCCCAAACTTCTTCTCAAGCTCGGCGTAGGAGATCTGGATCATTGTAGGACGCCCATGGGGACAGGTGTACGGCAGATCGCAGTGGTGGAGCTGCTCCAGTAACGCCCGAAGTTCCTCCCCTTTCAACAGGTCACGCGCCTTGACGGCGTGACGACAAACCGTGGTGGCGATCTTATCTTCACTCAATCGCCGCGCATGGATTTGTTCGCCCGTTTGGCGCAGTTCGTCCAGAATGTCGCGGAACACCTGCGGCAGGTTCGACAGCGGGAAAAATGGCGGCAATGCGTCCACAAGGAACGTCTTGTCTCCGAATTCGCTGAGGCCGATGCCGAGCTTGTGAAGCATGGCGAGGTTGCCGCGCAGGAACACCGCGTCGCGCGCGTCCAGTTCCAGCGTCATGGGCAACAGAAGTTTCTGGGATGGGGCAGTGTCCGTGGCCAGTTGTTTCAGCATCCTCTCGAACAACACGCGCTCATGGGCTGCGTGTTGATCTATCAACACCATTCCTTCGGGCGACTCCGCGACCACATAAAGCTGGTTGATGACGCCGATAATCCGCCAGCGCCCTTCCTCTTTCGTTTGAATCTCAGGGGAGGCGACCGAGGGCGTCAGCACATCGTGGAGATCGGCGTCGATGTATTCCGCTCTGAGCGGGACGGATTGCGGTTCAGTCCGCGGGAGCGCGCTCGACGGCGAAGTCGAGGTGAACGCAACGGTTCCTGCGGGACCCGGCATCGTCGTCGGCAACGGACGCGGGGTTGAGCCTTTCGGTTCGAGCGCCTGTCGCACAGCATCAATCACGCATTGCCGCACGGCATACTCGTCCCGGAACCGCACTTCTCGTTTTGTCGGGTGAACGTTCACATCCACCAATGCGGGATCAAGTTCGATGAATAGACACGTGATCGGGAACTGACCTTTCATCAACGCCGTGTGATAAGCTTCGAGCAGCGCGTAGTTGACGCCGCGGCTTTCGACGGGCCGACCGTTGACAAACACGTGCTGCCGGCTGCGGTCGGCTCGGCTGACTCCCGGTTTGCCAATGTAACCATGAACGCGGATGTGGGAGGGGCATTCTTGCCCCGACCGGATCGCGACAGGAATGTCGCTCCTACAATCCCCAATCGACACCAGTTGCTCGCAAAATTGTCCCCCGAACAGCTCGCGCACCCGGTCGAGCAGATGGGTGGCTGGCGCAAGGTGGAACACGTCCCGTTGGTCTGCCACAAGACGGAATGCAACTTGTGCATGTGCCAGCGCGCAGAGCGTTACAATGTGTTCGGTGTGCGCCATCTCGGTCTGCTCGGACCTGAGAAACTTGCGGCGGGCAGGCAGATTGAAAAACAGGTTACGCGCCTCGATGATTGTTCCCTCGGCGGTTCCAACATCGTTCACCGACACAATTCGTCCGCCGGCCATCTCAACCGCCGTGCCGCCAAGAGCGCCGCGTTCCCGTGTCGTCAGCGTAAACCGCGACACCGCCGCGATGCTGGGGATGGCTTCACCCCGAAAGCCAAGCGAATGGATGTTATACAGGTCTTCGGCACGCGTAATCTTGCTCGTGGCATGGCGTTCCAATGCCAGTAACGCGTCATCGCGGCTCATCCCGCAACCGTCGTCTGTTACCTGCACAACTGATCTGCCGCCGTTCTTGACGACAACGGTGATGTGTTGCGCCCCGGCATCGAGCGAGTTCTCCACCAACTCTTTCACGACGGAGGCAGGACGTTCGACAACCTCGCCCGCGGCGATCTGGTTGGCGACTTGCTCCGGAAGCAGGCGGATACGGTTCACAGGGAGGATTATAACGGACGTTAGAACCGTTAAAAGCGTTAAAACCGCCAACGAGAGGCGATGGCTTGACCCCCCACTGCGGCAATGCTAGAGTTTCGCGCTGTATTCGGAAATTGACGGTGGCCGTAGCTCAGCCTGCCCCGCCTCTGGCGGGGTAAAGTAGAGCTCAAGAAGCTGTCCAACGATTGATTTTGGCGAAATTTGACAACCGATTCCCAAGGGGTTACGAATGCAAAATCCGAAATTCGGCAATCGTTGGACAGCTTCTCAAGACTTGTCCCGCTTTGCGGGGTTGTGGATTTGCCCCGTCTGCGGCGGGGTTTACCACGCTCGGAGCGTGGTAAAGCTGCCGCGGCCCCGCTCCGATCCGGGTAGAATTGGCAAAGGTGAGTTATCCGACAAAAGATGGCCTGCTACGTTTACGTCCTCTGGTCACCAACGATGCGTCGCTACTGCGCTGGCATCACCAATGACCTTGATCGAAGACTCCAGGAGCACTGCCGGCGGCGGACGCGAACGACCAGTGCCGCCAGCGACTGGCAATGCGTTTGGTCTTTGCTAGTGCCTGATCACAAAAAAGCGAGAGCCATTGAGAAGCGCATTAAGGCACGGGGAGCGGATTCCTCAAAAATCCAACAACCGTGTCTTCACCACCAACTTGACCCCGCTGAACTTTGGTGATAGACGTTTGCACGCGCAGCGGATTTGTAATGGATGGTGGCCGTAGCTCAGCCTGGTAGAGCTCCAGATTGTGGATCTGGCTGTCGCGGGTTCAAATCCCGTCGGTCACCCCATTTCTTTTCGCCGAGGCGCTGTTACAGCCCGGAAATCGTGGCTTGTCCCGCCGCAGGCGGGATCCCGCCGGTCACCCCATCATTTCTCCGCCACTCAACTCGCGAGGGTTATCGCCTGGGTCGCCTGCGTCTATGACATTTTGTAGGCCGTGACGGCGCGGATGTACTGGGCGCGCTCGAATGCCGTCGGATCCGCGCATTGAATCTGGCTCATGCTTCCGCGCATCTGGCTGACCGACTCATACTCGTGTTTTTCCATCCAATTGCGCATCTCCTGCTCAACGGTGCGCAGGTGTTTGACGCCGTTCTTCAGGAGCGCTGAGCACAACATCGTCACGTTGGCGCCGACCATGAGCATTTTGATGACGTCTTCGCCGGTGTGAATACCGCTTGTGCCAGCCAAATCCGCCTTGATCCGTTTATGCAGGATCGCGATCCAACGGAGTGGCAACCGCATCGCCTGCGGCGTGCTCAACAGTATATTTGGCGTCACTTCCAGCGCGTCCAAATCAATATCGGGCTGATAGAACCGGTTGAACAATACCAGCCCGTTCGCACCGGCGTCATCGAGTTGCTTGGCCATGTTCGCCATGCTGCTGAACTGGGCGCTCAGCTTGACTGCAACCGGGATTTTTACCGCCGACTTCACCGCCTTGAGGACGTCAATATATGTCTTTTCAACCTTGGCGGCGCTGAGGTTCGGGTCCGCGGGAACATTGTATATGTTCAACTCCAATGCGTCTGCCCCGGCCTGCTCGATTTGCCTGGCGAAGCTGGTCCAGCCGCCAAGCGACGCGCCATTGAGACTGGCGATAACTGGAATCTTGACCGCCTTCTTCGCCTGCTGGATGTGTTTCAGGTAACCCTCCGGACCAAGATGAAACTCGCTCGGCTCCGGGAAATACGTCAACGATTCGGCGAAACTCTCGGTGCCAGCCGTCATGTGATGATCCAGCTCGCGCGCTTCCATTCGCAACTGCTCTTCAAACAGCGAGTACAACACCACGGCCGCCGCGCCAGCGTCCTCTGCGCGGCGCACATTATCAATTTCCTCCGACAGCGCCTGTGATGCCGACATCACCAGCGGATTGCGCAATTTCATTCCAAGATAAGTTGTTGTAATATCCATATTATTATCCCCCTTATTCGTTAAGCATTCACAGCCGGTGGCGTCGGTTCTGCCGGTTTATCCGGTGTCAGTTTTCGCGCCGCCATAAACTCGTAGAACCGGAACCGCGTCTCCACGTCTTCCTGTGCCATCTTGAATAGTAGTTTGGCGTGGTCCGGATTGATCTTCGTGAGCATCTTGAACCGGTTTTCCATCAGCAGGAACTCTTCGACCTTCTGCTTCGGCGGCCGCGAATCCAATTGCAGCGGGTTCTCGCCGCGCACCGTGCGCCGTGGATCGTACCGATACAATAACCACTGCCCTGAGTTGACTGCGGCCTTCTGATCCTGCATGCCGGTCGTCATGTTGATGCCGTGAGCAATGCAATGGCTATAGGCAATGATCAACGATGGGCCGTCGTACGATTCCGCTTCCAGGAACGCCCGCAGCGTGTGCTCGTCCCGCGCGCCCATCGCCACTGAAGCGACGTACACGTTGCCGTAACTCATTGCGATCAGTCCGAGGTCCTTTTTAAGCCCGGGCTTCCCGCCAGCCGCGAATTTTGCCACCGCGCCGCGCGGCGTGGACTTCGACATCTGCCCGCCGGTATTGGAATACACTTCGGTATCGAGCACGAGTACGTTGACGTCGTGTCCACTGGCCAGGACGTGGTCCAAACCACCGAACCCGATGTCGTAAGCCCAGCCGTCACCACCCATGATCCACACGCTCTTCCTGACCAGCATGTCAGCGACGGTGAGCAACTGCCGTGATTCAGGCGTGTTGACTTTTTGCAGCTTTGTTTTCAATGCCGCAACCCGATCCCGCTGCTCGTAAATGCCTGCTTCGTCTTTCTGGTCCGCCGTCAACAAGCCCTGCACAAGATCGTCGCCGATCTTTGGCGCAAGTTTCTTTACCAGTTCCGCCGCAAACTCTTTCTGCTTGTTAATGGACAACCGATAGCCAAACCCGAACTCCGCATTGTCCTCGAACAACGAGTTGCACCAAGCCGGCCCGCGTCCATCGGCGTTCTTCGCCCAGGGCGTCGTCGGCAGATTGCCGCCGTAAATTGACGTGCAACCAGTCGCGTTGGCGACGACCATGCGGTCGCCGAATAACTGGCTCGCCAGCTTGATGTACGGCGTCTCGCCACAGCCTCCGCACGCTCCGGAGAACTCGAACAACGGCCGTTCGAGTTGTTGCTGCGTAATGCTGCCAACCTTTAGTTTGCGACGGTCGGTGTCGGGGATCGACAGGAAGAAGTTCCAGTTGAGCCGCTCGGTCTCACGCACGGGCGCCTGCGGCGTCATGTTAATCGCCTTGAGCTTCGTCTGCGTCTTGTTCTTCGCTGGGCAGACTTCCACGCACAACCCGCACCCTGTGCAATCCTCTGGCGCCACCTGAACCGTGAATTTCATGCCTTTCCACTCGCGGTCGCGCGCGTCCACGGATTTGAACGTCGCTGGCGCCTTCGTTAGCAGCGCCGGGTCGTAAACCTTCGCCCGGATCGAGGCGTGCGGACACACCATAACGCACTTCAAACACTGGATGCAGACCGCGGAATCCCATGCAGGAATATCAAGCGCGATATTGCGCTTCTCCCATTGCGTTGTGCCCGTCGGGAACGTGCCGTCACATGGCAGTTTGCTGACCGGCAACTCGTCGCCACGACCGGCGATGATCTCGCCGAGCACGTCCCGCACGAATTCGGGCGCTTCCGGCGATACCACCGGCGGCAACTCAAACCCGCCATCTTTGCCCGCCGGAATCTTCATCTCGAACAGATGACTCAAGGTGCTGTCAACGGCCTTAAGGTTCATCTGCACGATTTCCTCGCCTTTCTTGCCGTAGGTCTTGCGGATCGATTTCTTGATCTCATCAACCGCATCCTCGCGCGACAGCACGCCGGAGATCGCAAAGAAACAGGTTTGCATGACCGTGTTGATCCGCCCGCCCATGCCGCTTTCCCGGGCGACCTTGACCGCATCTATGACGTAAACCTTCAATTTCTTGTTCACAATCTGGTGTTGCATCCGTAGCGGTAGATGTGACCACACCTCCTCCGGGCCGTGCGGTGTGTTCAACAGGAACACGCCGCCGGACACGATATCTTTCAGCATATCGTAGCGGTTGAGAAACACTGGTTGATGGCAAGCCACGAAGTTGGCTTTGTTGACCAGGTAAGTCGAGCGAATGGGATCCGGCCCGAACCGCAGGTGCGACACCGTTATTGAACCCGACTTCTTGGAATCGTACACGTAATAGCCCTGCGCGTAGTTCTTTGTGTTTTCGCCGATGATCTTGATCGAATTCTTGTTCGCCCCAACCGTGCCGTCGGCGCCCAATCCGTAAAACACGGCCCGCGTGACCTTCTCTGATTCCGCCGAAAACTCGGCGTCGTACGGCAAACTGGTGTGCGTCACGTCGTCGTTGATGCCCACCGTGAAATGGTTCTTCGGTTTCGCCTGTCCAAGATTGTCGAAAACCGCCTTGATCATCGCCGGCGTAAACTCCTTCGACGACAACCCGTAGCGGCCGCCAACGACCCTAATATTGCTGCGACCCTGTTCGCACAACGCAGTGACGCAATCGAGATACAGTGGCTCGCCCGTGCTGCCCGGTTCCTTGGTGCGATCCAGCACCCCGATGACTTTTGTCGTTGCAGGTAACGCTTCTGCGAACCGTTTCATGTCGAATGGCCGATACAACCGCACTTTGAGCACCCCTATCTTCGCTCCCTGTCGGTTCAGGTAGTCCACCGTCTCGTGCGCTGGTTCGCACCCGGAAGCCATGAGCACGATCACCCGTTCCGCGTCTGGCGCGCCGTGGTATTCAAACAGCCGATAACTCCGACCCACAAGTTTCGCAAAACGATCCATCGCTTTTTGTGTGATGTCCGGGCAAGCGAGATAGAAACTATTGCACGTCTCGCGCGCCTGAAAGAACACGTCGGGATTCTGCGCCGTCCCGCGCAGCACAGGCCGATCAGGTGTCAGGGCGCGGGCGCGATGCGCCGCGACAAGGTTATCATCAATCATCGCCCGCAAATCTTCTTCGGCAAGCACTTCGATCTTTGCTTCCTCGTGTGACGTCCGGAATCCGTCGAAGAAATGGAGGAATGGCACGCGCGACTCCAGCGTCGCTGCCTGCGCAATCAGCGCGAAGTCCATCGCTTCTTGTACAGATGCGGATGCCAGCATCGCCCAACCGGTGCTACGCACGCCCATTACGTCACTGTGATCGCCAAAGATGGACAGCGCATGCGTCGCCAACGTTCGCGCCGACACATGAAACACTGCCGACGTAAGTTCGCCGCCAACCTTGTACATGGTCGGGATCATCAACAACAGACCTTGAGATGCGGTAAACGTGGCGCTGAGCGCCCCGGTTTGCAGCGCGCCGTGCACCGCGCCTGCCGCGCCACCTTCGCTTTGCATTTCCGCTACCGTCGGAATCGTGCCCCAAATGTTTTTTACGCCTTCGGAGGACCATTGGTCAGCCCATTCACCCATGTTCGAAGACGGCGTGATTGGATATATCGCCATAACTTCGTTAACGCGGTACGCCACGTATGCCACCGCTTCGTTCCCGTCCATCGTCATGAATTTTCGGTTCGTCATTTTAAGTCTCCTAACAATCTATTCCTGTCATTCGGCGAATCCCGCCTTGCTGGAGGGATTCGCCGGCTTATTTTTTATTTCAACAAATTCTTGGCAAATCTTCGCCCGTTGGCACGTCCACAATCCGTTCGCCGCCGATCACCGTATGCAAAAGAGCCACACCTACCGGTTTTTCCATAACCTCGCCGATAACACAAGCATGCCGTCCAAGCGCATTAGACTTCATCGCGCTCAACACACGCTCAGCATCCGCGCCCCTGCAAAATACAACCACTTTACCTTCGTTGGCAATCGTCAGCGGATCCAACCCCAGCAGATCGCACGCGCCACGCACCTCGCGGCCAATCGGTAACGCCGTTTCTTGCAGCCGAATCCCGACACCCGATGCGCGAGCGATGTCGCACACCGTTGCGGCCAGGCCGCCACGGGTCGGGTCACGCATGGCGTGAATCTCGGCGCCAGCGTCGAGTACTACTTTTACCAGTTGCCACAACGTAGCGCAATCACTGACTACACTCGTATGAAACGCTATTCCTTCGCGCCGGCTCAGCACCGCTACGCCATGTTCTCCAAGGTTCCCGTTCACAATCACCGCATCGCCCGGTCTCACCTCTGCCACGCCCAACCGTCGCGGCGTGACAATCTCGCCGATGCCTGCCGTATTAATGTATATGCCCTCGCACTTGCCGCGTTCGACAACCTTCGTGTCGCCAGTCACAATCTCCACGCCGGCTTCAACTGCCGTTTCCCGAATTGAGGCGACAATCTTTCGTAGATCAGCCAACGGCAGTCCTTCCTCCAAAATCACACCGAGACTCAGCCATAATGGCCGGGCGCCTTGCACCGCCAAATCGTTCACCGTGCCGCACACCGCCAGCTTCCCAATGTCGCCACCAGGAAAGAAATACGGCTTCACTACATAACTATCCGTCGTGAACGCGTAATTCTGCGCTTTCAACGACAGCACGGCGCTGTCTTCGAGAGGTCGCAACCGTGGATTATCAAATGCCGGCAGAAACAATTCCTCGATCAGCTCGCGCGTCAGCGAACCGCCCCCGCCATGCGCCAATAAAATCCGGTCGCGCTCCATTACGTCGCCGCCTTTCTGTCGTACTTGAAAAATGCCGCGCAAGTCCCCTCGTTTGACACCATACATGGCCCAACGGGATTCGTAGGTGTGCAGGCTTTGCCATACAGTTTGCACTCCGGCGGCGTGATCACCCCGCGCAATACGTCGCCGCACCGGCATCCCGGATGCGGCCGAGCCGCCTCGAACTTCACGCCAAGCGATTTCGCGGCGTCGAACTGCGCGTATTTAGCGCGAATGGCCAAACCGCTGCGCGGGATGTTGCCAAAACCACGCCATCCCGCATCGCATTCCTCGAATACCTCCGCCAATAACTTCTGTGCTGCAATGTTACCGCGTTCATTGACCGACCGGCTGTACTCGATCTCGACCTCGGCTCGACCATCGGCAATCTGCGCCAGCAACATTTCAATCGCTTTCAGCATGTCCAACGCTTCGAAACCGGCGACGACACATGGGATCTTATACTTCTCGCAAATGAACCGATATATCGCTGCGCCGGTAATGACGCTGACGTGCCCGGGACATAGGAAACCATCAATCTTTATTTCCCGGTCATGCAACAACGCTTCCATCGCGCGCGGCATCGTCTTGTGCGCACAAAGCACGAAATAGTTTCGGATTCCATCCTTCGCCGCCTGCACGATGCTCGCGGCAACTGTTGGCGCGGTAGTCTCGAACCCGACGCCGAGGAACACCACCTGTTTTGCCGGGTTATCCCGCGCCAGCGCCACCGCATCGGTCGGCGAATAGACTACGCGCACGCCCGCTCCCGCCGCGCGCTCGCGCTCCAACGATCCACCGGCAGACGGACTCCCCGGCACCCGCACCAGATCGCCAAACGTTGTCATCATCACGCCGGGACGCCGACAGAGCGCAATAGCCGCGTCAATGTAATTGGTGTCTGTCACGCAAACCGGGCAACCGGGACCGGAAATCAGGCGGACATTGGATGGCAACAGTTGCCGCAATCCAGACCGAAAGGCCGACATCGTGTGCGTACCGCAAACCTCCATGAGACGCACATCCCGCCCAACGCGACGCGCAAGTTCGTTGATGGTGGACACCAACGCGTTCACGTCGTTACTCCCGACAAACCTGCCGCCGCGCGGATGGTCTCCCACTCCTCGACTTCGCTCTTTTCCCATTTGTGAATGGCGAACCCGGCATGTACCAACACAAAATCACCCAGCCGCGGCTCTTCGATCAGTGACACGTCAACCTTGCGCTGCGCGCCATCCACTGAAATGACCGCCGCAGTGCCGTTCAACTCAACAATCTTCGCTGGAATCGCTAAGCACATGGCCCTGCCTCCGCGCCGTTTCGCTCTTCGCTCTTCCCTCTTCCCTCTTCGATCCGTATCTGCGCTGCCGCCACCGCCGCCTGCCCAAGTGCCAAACCGCCGTCGTTTGGCGGCACAAGTGTATTGGTGAAAACCTTGAACCCTTGCGCCTGTAACACCTCAACAGCGCGGCACAGCAACAACTCGTTCTGGAAAACGCCGCCCGACAACGCCACGGTCCCGATCCCGCGCTCGTCGCGCAGCCACTGACAAGTCCGCAGAATCGCAGCGGCCACAGTATTATGGAACTTCGCCGCAATCACGCCGATGTCCTCGCCACGCCGTCTATCTTCAAGGATGGCGCGGATCATCCCGCCAAAATCCAAAACCCTCGCCGGACGTTGCGTCCCAATCTCAAACGGGTAACTATCATGCACCCGCGCATCCGCCAATGTCTCCAGCCTAATCGCCGCCTGCGCTTCGTAAGTGGCAACGTCACAGAGATCAAGAATGGCGGCGACCGCGTCGAAAAGGCGTCCCGCCGATGAAGTCAGCGGCGAATTGAAATTGGCTTCGATCATTTTCTGGATCGGGAGCAGCTTGGGCGTCACTTCACACAATCCTTCAACGATGAGCACGCTGGCTGCCATCCGCCACGGTTCTTCGATTGCCTTGTCGCCGCCGGGCAATGGATACGCCTTGAAATACGCGAGACGTTCGAATTCGGCGCGATCCGCCACAAGAAATTCTCCGCCCCAAATCGTGCCATCCGCGCCGTAACCTGTCCCATCGAGCGCAACTCCAATGACCGGTTTGTGCAAATCGTGTTCGGCCATGACGCTGACAATATGCGCGTGGTGATGTTGAATGCCGATCTTCTTCGCGGCGGGATGTTGCCCGGCATACTTGGTTGACAGATACGACGGATGCAGGTCGCAGGCGACAACCTCAGGCTGGACGCGCATCAGCCGTTGCCACTCGGCGATTTCGTGGGCAAAGTATTCGTTGGTCCGGTATTCTTTCAAATCACCAATGTGTTGCGATAGAAACGCGTACCCGTCGCGAGCAAGGCAGAACGTGTTTTTCAGTTCCCCGCCAACGGCCAAAATATGCGGAGATGCCGCCGCAAATCGGACTGGATTCGGCACAAACCCGCGAGCGCGCCGGAAAAACTGCCGCTGACCGTTGATAACGCGTACCACCGAATCATCGCATTTATGGACGATTGGCCGATTATGCGTAAGCGCGGCGTCGGCGACCGGGCCAAGTAGCGTAGGAAGCTCGTTTTCATCGCTGATGATCGGCTCGTCGGCGAGATTTCCACTTGTCATCACAAGAGCGTCGAAGCTCTGCATCAACAGATGATGCAATGGCGTGTACGGCAGGAACGCGCCGATGGTTGGGGTGTCGGGCGAAATAGTAACGCGGGCGTCTCGCCCGTTCCCCATTGCGCTCCCAAGCGGGCGAGACGCCCGCGCTACGACAATCGGGCGCGCCACGGACAACAACTCCGCTTCCTCTGCCTCGCTCACTTCGCAATGACGCTTCAGCGTCTCGATGTCACGGAACATCACGGCGAGCGGTTTATGCGGACGATGTTTGCGCTGGCGGAGGCGGGCGACGGCCTCCGGGTTCGCGGCATCACAAGCAAGATGATAACCACCGAGACTTTTGATGGCGATAATGTGGCCGGTGCGGAGGAGTTGCACTGCTCGCGCGATCACCTCCGCGTTGTCACCCTCATCCCGCAGGCGCGGGAGAAGGGCCTCACAATCGCTGCGATGCAGAGATTCTTCCCCCGCAACAGCGGGGTCAGAATGACAACTGTGGAGAAGACGCAGCTCAGGTCCGCACTTCTCGCATGCGTCCGGTTGCGCGTGAAATCGGCGATCGCGCGGATCGTGGTATTCATGATCGCACGGCGCGCACATCGTGAAACCGGCCATCGATGTCTTGTCGCGATCGTAGGGCAAATCGCGGATGATCGTGAAACGCGGACCGCAGTTGGTGCAATTGATGAACGGATAACCGTGACGTCGATCCTGTGGATCAAACAGCTCCCGCAGGCAATCGTCGCACGTCGCCAAGTCGGGCGAGATATGCACGGCAGCGTCGCCATCAGGCTCGGATTCCACAACCTCGAACCGGTCGTAGCCTTTTTCGGCAAGAACCTGCGTGCTGATGTCGGCAATCACCGCCTGCTGAGGCGGTTCACTGGTTAGATGATCGAAAAACGCGCTGACTTTCAGGGCGTCGCCTTCCACCTCGACCGTCACGCCGTGCGGGCCGTTACAAACAAAACCCCCAAGACCGAGTTGCGTGGCGTAACGATAAACAGTCGGACGAAACCCAACACCCTGAACGCGGCCAACGATCCTGGCACGCATGCACGTCTTCATCCGCCCTTTACCTCGGTATGATGTTGCCGGTGCGGATGCTGGTGCGGCTGGACGACGGCGTCGAGACCGGCGTGGCCCGTCCGCCGAAGCCCATCGGGCGAAGGCGGATGCGTGTGCGGCGCGATCTGAATTTCGCCCTCCGCCACGTGCTCCAGCCAGTGCCTCCATTCTTCAATCCCCTGCCCTGTGCGGCAAGAGACCTGGAATACCGGCGCGTCGGCGTTGAGTTTCCGGAAATCGCTGAGAAACTTGTCGAAATCAAAATCGGTGTACGGCAACAAATCCACCTTATTCAACACCAGCGCGCTGATTTCGTGGAACAGCAACGGGTATTTGGCGGGTTTATCGTGACCTTCGGTGACACTGAGAATGCCAACCTTGGCTTTCTCGCCAAGATCAAACTCGGCAGGACAAGCGATGTTGCCGACGTTCTCGATGAACAGTAAGTCGAGCGCATCCAGATCGAGTTCGCCCAAGCCGCGTTGCACCAGTGGGGCCTCGAGATGGCAGGCGCCGCCCGTAAGGAGTTGAACGACCGGCACGCCCAGCTTTGCGATACGGTCGGCGTCGCGCGTCGTGGCAATATCGCCTTCCAAAACGCCGATGCGATGATGCTGCTTGAGTGCGGGGATCGTTTTTTCCAGCAACGACGTTTTGCCGGCGCCCGGTCCGCTGATCAGATTGATGGATGCGATCTTCTTGGCTGCTAACTGGTTACGAATGCGCGACGCCAACTGGTCGTTGGCTTCCAAAACGTTGCGTAGCACTTTCACGTTCATGAAGAAGACGCGGTATCATCGGAGCGGCGCGGCGCCTTGTCAATCGCGCCGCAACGTGCGCAGAACGCTGCCCGAAACCGCGTCCCGGATCGTAACAATCATCGGTGTCTGGCCAATGGCATGCGTGGCGCAGCCCAAACATGGGTCGTATGCGCGGAATGCCATCTCGACCTTGTTGAGCAGACCCTGATCAATCGCGCCACCATGGATCAGTCCTTTGGCAGCTTTCTCGACGCTCATTGCCATGCGAGCGGCATTGCCCTGCGTCGCGACGATAAGATTGGCTTTACTGATGATCCCGTTTTCGTCGGTCTCGTACTGGTGAATCAACGTGCCACGCGGCGCTTCGACCACGCCGATGCCAACGGTCGGTTTGGCGGTTGGGATGACCCGCAGATCCTTGCTCGTAATCTCCGGATCGTTGATAAGCTCGTTCATCCGCTCGGCGGCGTACAACATCTCGATGACGCGCGCCCAATGGTTGGCCAGCGTGTGGTGGACGGGTTTGCCGCCCAGCGTCGCGAAGAATTCCTCGTACGCCTTCTGGGCCAGCGGCGTAGCCATGCCGTCCGACACGTTCAATCGCGCCAGCGGGGCCACCGAATAAATGCCGCTCTTCTCGCCCTCGGTGAACCCATTCCATCCAACGGGTTTCAAGTAGCAGAACTTCATGTAACTCCACGGCTCGACGTGTTCCGCCACGAAATCGCGGTACTGCTGCGCGGAAAACTTGGCGTACTCCTTGCCGTCCGGCGTGACAACGCGAATCTTGCCATCGTAGAAGTTGATCTTGTTGTTTGCGTCCACCGTGCCCATGTAATAGGTGCGATGGGTATAGGTGTCCGACGTGATAAGTTTCACGTAAGCTTCATTCTTCAGGACGATATCCTTGAATACCTGCAGTGTGAACTGCGCAAAATCCAAGCCGTCCTTGGCCAGTTGCTGGAACTGCGGCAGGTCAGCCGGTGACATCCCCTTCGCGACGCCGCCGGGCAGACCGAGCACTGGATGAATCACTTTGCCACCGAGATACGTGATCAACTCGCGCAAACGACGGCGCGTTGTGATGACTCGTTTGCCAATCTCAAGACCAACCTTTTGAATCACGCCGACGACGTTGCGCAGCTCGGGAGGCGCATCCGGACCCACGATGAAGTCCGGGCCGCCGAGGATGTAAACGTGCAACGCGTGGTCTTCGAGCATGAACGTGGTGTAAACCAACTCGCGGATCTTCCTCGCCGCCGAAGTCGGCTCGACTTTGTACAAATCGTCCAGCGCCTTTGTTCCAGCCATGTGATGCGCCGTCGGACAGACACCGCAAATGCGCGATGTGATCTGCGGCATGTCTTCGGCAGGACGGCCGATACTGAAAATCTCGAACCCGCGCAATTCAGGCACCTGAAAATACGCGCGCTCCACGTCGCCCTTCTGGTCGAGGAAAATATCAATCTTGCCGTGGCCTTCGAGGCGCGTGATCGGGTCAATGGCAACGTGCCGCGCTTTGGTGTACGCATTGGCTGCCTTCTGCTGGCCTTGATTCCAAAGTTGTTTAACTTGGTCATTCATGACTGGTGACCTTTCCGCGAAGCATGCACTTCGCCAAACCGTAACGATAAAATGTGCCGACCGGATCAGGGATCCCAGCCAGGGTCTTTTCGATATCCTTGTCTTCTTTGCCGGCCGCGGTTGAAGCCAAATAGCTCAGAATTTTCGCGCCGTGATCATGAACGCGACTGGTTGGGCCGAAACAGCCGGTGCACGGCATATTGCCCGTGATGCAGCGCGCTTCACAGCCACCCCTCGTGGCCGGCCCCATGCAGAGGAGCCCCTGAGCCAGCAGGCATTTGTCAGGATCAATGATGACCTGGTGCGGACGCTTGAACTCGGTCAGGCTCAGGTCCTGCGGTTTGCTGTCAATGCGCGGACATTGCTCGCACAGAGCCATGTCGGGGGCGAGCACACTGCCTTTCGGCGGCAGTTTACCGGACAACAACGCCAGCACCGCCTCTTTCAACAGTTTCGGCGTTGGCGGACAGCCGGGGATGTAATAGTCAACATCCACCACCTGATCGAGCGCGCGAACCACGTTACGAATCACTGGCAACGTCGGTTCACGACCATTGTCCTGACAAACCGTTACCGGGCGTGTTTTGGACGCGCCTGCCCCGACAGCGCTTGCGTTGGCGGGGTTCACCACCGTGGGCGCATCCTCGTACACGTACTTCATAATCTGTTCGTGGCTGAACTGGTTCGCGAGAGCAGGAATGCCACCCGTGTGGGCGCAAGAACCGTACGCGATAAGCACCTGGCTTTTGCGGCGCAACAAGCGCGCCATTTCTTCCTGTTCGGAAGAACGGATTGCGCCGTTGAGCAACGTCGCTACGATGGATTTGTCAGCCATCGCCTCGACGTCCTTCTTCTTGAAATCCATTGCCACGGGCCACAATACAATGTCCACGGCATCAAGCACCATGAGAACGTCTTCAGCAAGGTCCACCACGGATTCCTCACAGCCGCCGCAAGACGCGCACCAATAAAAAGCGATTTTAGGTTTAGTGGACATATTGTGAATCCTTTCTTAGCCACTGATGAACACAGATGGACACTGACGATTTCTCATATCCGTGATTATCAGTGTGCATCTGTGGCTACCTCTTCGGTTGCCGCAACCTTTGCTTCCAGTTCCTCAATTTCCTTGTCCCAATCCTTGAATTTCCCGGGCATGTCCAGCGGTCCAAGCGCGCGGACTTTCTCGACGATATCGTTGATGGCCCACTTGACCCTGTCGCCCTCACTGGCGCTGATCCATTCGAGGCGGACGCGGTTTTCCTCGATGCCCAAATCTTTCAACATCCGTTTCAGGAGATCCATCCGGCGGAGCGTCTTGTAATTGCCCTCGACGTAATGGCAATCGCCCGGATGACAACCGCCAATCAACACGCCGTCCGCCCCTTTTGCGAACGCCATCATGATAAATTGCGGGTCCAACCTGCCTGAGCACATCAGGCGTATGACGCGAACGTTGGGCGCGTATTTCATGCGCGAAACGCCGGCCAGGTCTGCGGCGGTGTAGGTGCACCAGTTGCAGAAGAACGCGACGATGCGCGGTTCCCAGTTACCATTGGTTTTACTCATGTGGTTTCTCCATCAGAATTTTCACCACGAAGAGCGGGAAGACCACGGAGAACGACAGGCGAGGCGCTCGCTCCGCAACTTCTTCGTGTCCCTTCGTGTGTTTCGTGGTTCAAGAATGTCGTTCCTCTCATCACAAGATTGCTTCAATTTCGCTGAAGATTTCTTCGTCCTCAAACAGGTTCTGGTGAATTGAACCGCTCGGGCAGGCCGCGACGCATACGCCGCAACCTTTGCACAACGCTTCGTTGATGACGGCCTTCTTGCTCACATCGTCGCGGCTGATCGCCGTGTACGGGCAAAGCGGTATACAGGTCTTGCAACCGCTGCAATCGTCAGCCACCACGAAGCTCGTGTTCGGTTCAAGCTCGATTACGCCGGCGTTGATCAACGCATATGCCTCCGCCGCGGCCGCGCCGGCCTGGGCGACCGTGTCGGGGATGTCTTTCGGTCCCTGACAACAACCCGCCAGGAAAATACCATCGGTAAAGGTGTTCACGGGCGCGAGTTTCGGGTGGCGCTCCAGGAACCAACCTTCGGTCGAGCAACTGATGTTGAACATCCGCCGCACGTCCTGTGAATCGGTTTGCGGTTCGAGACCGTTCGCCAAAACAACCATGTCAACCGGGATGCGCCGAACGAATCCGGCAAGCGTGTCCTCGACGCGGATTACGAGCCTGCCTTCCTCGTCTTTCCTTGTTGCCCAATCGGTGACTTCGGCAACGCGGCCGCGTATGAAATGCACGCCTTCCTCCTGCAACCGTTCGTAAAATTCCTCGTACCCCTTGCCGGGCGCGCGGATATCAATGTAGAAGTTGAACACCTCGGCATCGGTGTGCTGCTTGATGAGATGCGCCAGCTTCATCGAGTACATGCAGCAGACGCGCGAACACCAGCGGTGAGTCCGGTTATCGCGCGAACCGACGCAATGGATGATGCCAACCGCTTTCGGTTTGCTCCCGTCTTTCAACGTGATGTGACCTTCGGTCGGGCCGCTGGCATTAACCATGCGCTCGACTTGCAGCGCGGAGAACACATTCGGATGCGCGCCATAGCCGTACTGCGGCAGGCGTTTCCCGTCGAACGTCTTGAAACCAGTGGCAAGAATGATCGTGCCGACGTTGATCTCGATAAGCTCTTCTTTCTGGTCGAACTTGATCGCGTTGCGATCGCACGCCTCGACGCAGGTCTTCTTGCATTTGCCCGTCTTGAGCTGGATACAGGCTTCCGGATCGAACAACACAACCGGCGGCGTCGCCTGCGGGAACGGCATATACACGGGTTTGCGTTTGGATAGACCTTCATTGAAACCGTCCGGGGTCTTCCCTTCCTTGAACACGCACGCCTCAACGCATTTCATGCAGCCAACGCACAAATCCTCGATGATATATCGCGGCTTGCGTTTCACCGTCACCTTGTAGTTGCCGACGAAACCCTCGACCTTCACGATCTCCGAGTAGGTCCACAACTTGATGTTCTTGTTCTCGCCGACAGCCGACATCTTCGGCGTAAGAATGCACGCCGCGCAGTCGAGCGTCGGGAACGTCTTGTCGAACTTCGCCATGTGCCCGCCGATCGTCGCCTCGCGTTCGACGAGGTAAACGGTCATGCCGCCATTGGCCAGGGTCAGGGACGCGTGAATACCGGCGATACCGCCGCCGACCACCAGCACGTCGCGATTGATCTTGGTTTCCTTCTTCTCCAACGGTTTATGCAACGCTACGCGCTTGATCGCGGCGCGCACCAGCGCCCGCGCCTTCTCGGTCGCCGGCTCGCCCGGTTCGTGCACCCACGCGTCATGCTCGCGGATGTTGACCATCTGGAGACAGAACGGATTCAGCCCGCCGCCTTCCAGGGCGTTGCGGAACGTGTGCTCGTGCAACAGTGGCGAACATGACGCGACGACGATGCGGTTCAGCTTGTGTTCCTTGATGTCCTGCTGGATCAGCACCTGCCCCGGATCGGAGCACATATACTTGTAGTCGCGTGACACAACCACGCCCGGCAGTTTGGCGGCGTAGTCCGCCACTGCCTTAACGTTCACCACCCCGGCTATGTTCGTGCCGCAATGGCAGATGTAACACCCGATGCGGATATCGCCGTTGGATTGCTCTTTCATGCTACTACCTCTTGTTTCTTCAATAGCGGTTCAATGGAAATAATCCCACGCTGCAGACCCAGCGTTTTCGCGTCCAACCCGAACGCCAATCCCATCAACTGCGTGAAATAAACGATCGGCATGTGAACCGGCTCGAACTTGTTGGACATGTCCCTCTGGTAAGCATCGAGGTTGAACTGGCAAAGCGGGCATACCGTAGCCAGCACGTTCGCGCCACGCCGTTGCGCTTCACGCAAGATATGGAAACTCAGTCCAAGCCCGGCTTCCGGCAACGTACCGGTCAGACTGCCGCCGCAGCACCGCGTCTTCAGCGGATATTTCACCACTTCAGCGCCGAGCGCCTTGAACAACTTGTCCATCAGCACCGGGTCGTGCTGGTCGTCGAAGTCCGCGTATGGCCGCACGATCTGGCAACCGTAATACGGCGCAACCTTGAAACCTTTGAGCGGATTCTTAACCTGCTTCTTGATTGCATCGAGGCCGATGTCGTTGACCAATACATCGAGCGGATGACGAATCTTGGCCGTGCCGGCGTAGTTGAGTCCGCCACGCTTGAGCGCCTCGTGCACTTCCTGGCCAATCTTTGGATACTCGGCGACGTACTTCTGGGTTTTCTTCAGCACCATATAACAGGCGCTGCACGGCGCGATCAGTTCGTGCGGTTTCTGTTCCGCCAACGCGAGATTGCGCGCGGCCAGCCCGAACGCCTGGCGTTCGCTGACCGCCATGTAAGCGGTCGCGCCACAGCAGTTCCAGTCGTCCAATTCCTCCAGCTCCACGCCGAGCTGTTTGCAGACCACAAACAGCGATTCTTCGTAGGCGCGGCCAGAGCCTTTCAGTGAACAGCCGGGGAAATAAGTGAATTTCATCGCGGGCCTCCTTGGAACAGCGAAGCGAGCTTCTCAGGCCTATCCATGGATTCGGGTTTCATGGAAAATCGGCCGGTGCGCATCAGGTTCAGGCCGAGCCGCCACGTACTCACCATGGCGAACCAGTTCGATTGCAGGAACATCCTCACGGCAAGCTCGTTCTCGGTGACGCGGCCGCGGTTCTTCACCATCTTGAAGAACTCGCGCGCCAGTATCGGGATCGGGAACCGTTTCGGATAAACGCCTTCCTCAATCGCGTGGCGCTTTAGCGCATACATGATGTCGGTGATCTTGATTTCCTTGGGGCAATCAACCGTGCAAGCGTAACAGGAAGCGCAGAGCCAGATCGTCAGGCTGCTGAGCACTTCCTTCTTGAACCCCGCCCGCGTCAACGCCATCAATTGCCGTGGCGTGTGATCCATGTAACTGCTGACCGGGCAGGTCGCCGAGCACGTTCCGCACTGGATGCATCCATAGAGTTTTTCGCAGCCATGACGCGACATGATTTCCTTGGGGAAATTGCGGTCGCGTTCGGCGTCGTATTTGATGGTTTGCCGGATGGTAGTCATTTCACAGCCTCCACTTCCTGCAGTTCTTCCAGTTCAATGCTTGTCAGATCCAGTTCCTTACCGGTGAGCAACTCCGCGCCAACCGTCTGACAGCGCGGACACTCGAACCAGTTTTCTTCCACCGCAAATTCCGCCCGGCACTCCCGGCACCGCGCCGTAGCCGGTACATTCTCGATCTCCAATCGCGAGCCGGCCAGCGACGTGGCGCGCGTGGCGGCATCATAACAAAACTGTAGCGTCTCGGGGATGACCAAGCGCAACTTGCCAACACGAACATGCACCGCCAAGACCCGCGCATCGGAACGATTGCGCGACTCAAGCTGCACGGCTTCCAGCAGCGCCTCGACGATGGACATCTCATGCATAAACGGCCTGTTCCTTCTGCAACGACGGTACCAACTCCTGAATCTCCTTCACCACGGCGTTCGCCGCGTCTTCGACCGCGGGCGACACCGTCATACCGAACTCGAAATCGTGACCGCGAATGCTGAACAGCATCACCTGCGGTTCCTTCCTATACAACGCGCGACACAACGCCAGCACGTCAGCCGGTGTCATGTGGTGCGATACAGCGCGGAACTCCGGATTGCGATGCACCAACGTCCGTGTGACCGCGTGTGGGCTGTCCGTTACGGCGGCATCCACGAATATCACCACACCGAACCGGCTAATCGTCTCGGCGAGGTCCATTTCGAGCTGGTGAGCGACCTGGAGTTCAACATCAGGCAGACCGAGCGCAGCCAGCCGCTCGACGACAAGCCAACCGGCGCCGTCGTCGCGACGGCTCTGGTTGCCATATCCGATAACCAAAATCTTCATATACGTCTAGTTTTGCAGCGTCCGCAACCGCCCTACACCCCTGTCCGCCGTCTTGTCCGCCGTAGCTTCAGCGAAGGAGGAAGCCCTAGCGTAGGCGGATTCCGCATTCATCCTTCATCCTTCCGCCTTCATCCTTCGCCCTTAGGATACACACCTTCCGTTATCCTACTAGTTGTTGCTTGTACATCCTACAGGCAATCCTACCGAGGCTGCCATAAATTACAGTAAATCCCCCCGCTCTGCAATGGCAATTTCGGGCGGTTTGGTGGAGGGCCACGCTCCAGCGTGGCCGCTCGACCGGCTCGGATTTAATTGCCGCAAAGCCGAGTCGGACGAGACGCCGCCCGATGTCTGGCGGCAACGGCGCAAGAAGACTTACCGCAGATAACGCAGATGCACGCGGATAACGTCATTGGCAGAGACATCTGTTTCCTGAGCCGCTGAGTCCGCTGAGCGAGAAGCATTATCGCCATCGCGTGATGGCGATAACCTTGTGCCGCCTCTCTGAGTGCTCTGTGCCTCTGTGAGAGACATTTGTTTGTGTGCCGGAATCCGTGTGAATCTGCGGTTACACTTCAGTTAGCAACTCACGACCATCTCTTCCGGCACTTCCTCGGGTTTATCGTCGGTATTCTGATTCGTCTCAGTATCGGTTTCCAGAGGACGGAACCGTTCCGCCTTGAACCCGCGCTCCGGATACGGCGGTTTATCGCTGCAAGGATTGATCAATTCGATGAGATAAACGCACATCTCGCCCCCTTCGCCCGACGCGTCAATACCGGGCACCAAATCACGGATTGTGTATGTGACGCCCTTGACCGGCAGTTTCCAATAGAACTTCCTGATGCCTTCAGGAAAGACATCATCAACGCAAACCACTCTCTCGCCCGGTAAAAACATGGCCGCAGAGAATAATCGCCCTTTAGAATTTTGACAACACCGGACCAAGAACTTCACCACAGAGACACAGAGGGCGCAGAGTCTTTGCCGCAAAAACGCGCAAAAAGCACAAGAAGACCTGCCCGCCAAAGTCTTTAGGGCGGGTTTAACCGCTGATGAACGCAGATGCACGCGGATGTGATGATGGATTCCACTGGAACCCATCATAGCGGATCACGTTGAGAATTCAGGCGCGGCGAGAAAATGCCTTGCGTGAAAAGTTGATCCCGCCGACGCCAGCAACGGCGCATGGACCAAAAAACGGAATTGTCTTATGTCTCGACCTGACTCTATGCTCTTTCCATGCGGAAAACCTACAAGAACAAACGCCGCTCATGTTCCCTCTGCAAACCACACAAGCGGAAGCGTGCGAACCGCTGGAAGCCGAAAGATGCGGATGACCTGCCCCCTGTAACCGGCCAGTTGGTATGAGAGTCTGGATATGATCATAGCGTCTTTTTGTTA
>Ga0153915_10001356_pt1 | contig 22485 bp, 28 predicted proteins | sample Opewatmetagenome_2_FD_107003 | JGI IMG/M metagenome (GOLD analysis project Ga0153915, IMG submission 107003) | Freshwater wetland microbial communities from Ohio, USA - Open water 3 Core 3 Depth 3 metaG | ecosystem: Environmental > Aquatic > Freshwater > Wetlands | place: USA: Ohio, Lake Erie...
ATGTCTTTTGCCTCTTTTTACAATATTATCATTTTTGCATTTAGGACATTTCATTTGACACCTCCTTGCAAAATCAAGGAGATGTTTGTATATAAATCTACCTCACGTTAAGTAAACAGTATCAAAAATTAGATAAAAGTAAAAACTCAAACTTTCATTTTTCTGAATAAATATCCGCCAAGAATAATCATGACCAATCCAAATCCGCCAATAACTGCAAGGCACAGCAAGGGGTTTAGCGTTGAAGTTCCTAATAAACCGTAGCGAATTCCATCAACTCCATAGCTTAGAGGGTTAAAATATACAATTGTTTGCAGTATTTTTGAGGCATTAGTTAAAGGGAACAGTGCTCCTGATAAAAAATATACCGGCATGACTACAAAATTCATTACCAGTTGAAATCCCTGCATATCTTTCATTCTTGAGGCAACAGCAATTCCTGCAGCAGTAAATGAAACTGCGATTAAAATCATAAAAAGGATAGCAGTTAAAATTCCGGTGTTTATAGATAATCCCCCTATTGCCAATGAAAGAATAAGCATAAGAAAACCTTGTATTAAAGCAGTAGTTGTTCCTCCAAGGGTCTGCCCTACCATAATTGAAATTCTTGATACCGGAGCAATTAGTGTCTCTTTTAAAAATCCAAACTGCCTGTCCCAAATAATTTGAATTCCGGAAAAAATACTGCTAAATAGAATAGTCATTGCAATTATTCCTGGAGCAATATATTGAAGATAACTAAATCCTCCTGTGTTGGCTGTAGAAAATGAACTCAAGCCAAAACCCAAAGCCAAAAAGAATAAAACAGGCTGAGCCAAACTTCCTATTATTCTGGATGGGCTTCTGAAATATCTCTTTATATTTCTAAGCCAGACTGTATAAACAGCATTTGTCATTATCTGTGCATCCTTCTCATCATTCTCATGTGGTCTGCAGAAGAAGCCTCCTGTTCTCTTATTGTCTTTCCAGTATAATATAAAAAAACATCTTCTAAACTTGGTTTGTGAATTGTTATTGAACTAATCTTAATTTTGTCTTTTTCTGCAATTTTTATCACATCTGCAACTCTTTTATCCGCATTCTTTACATTTATTGTGACAGAACCGTCGTGTTTTCTCACATTTTCGCACCATTTGCATTTTTCAAGCAGATCTGAAAGATTTTTGGAATTTGAAGTTTCTAAAGTAATAATTTCTCCTCCAATCTTATTTTTCAGATTTTCAGGGGTGTCTATAACAATGATTTTCCCATTATCTATAATTGCTACTCTATGGCAAAGCTTGTCTGCCTCTTCCATATAGTGAGTAGTAAGGATTATAGTAAGTCCTTTTTCCTTATTCAATTTGTCAATATAATCCCAGAGGCTGTTTCTTGTTTGAGGGTCCAGTCCAAGAGTCGGCTCATCTAAAAAAAGAATCTTGGGTTCATGAAGCAATCCTCTTGCGATTTCCAATCTTCTTTTCATTCCTCCAGAAAAAGTCTTTACCTGAAAATTTTTTCTCGAATCCAATTCAACCAGTTTTAAGAGTTCAGTAATCTTTTTTTTCCTGATATCTCTTGGGACGCCATAAAGCCTTCCGTGAAAATCAAGATTTTCATAAGCAGTTAATTCATCATCCAGTGTTGGATCCTGAAAAACCATTCCTATAGAATTTCTAACTTTATCTCTTTGATGCACTATGTCAAAACTATTTATTGTTGCCTTTCCTCCAGAAGGATTTAGCAGGGTTGCAAACATGGAAAGGGTTGTGGATTTTCCTGCCCCATTTGGCCCCAAAAGCCCGAATATCTCGCCTTCTTTCACATCAAATGAAATATCATTAACCGCAGTTATATTCTGGAATTTTTTGATTAAATGCTCGACATGAATTATAAATTTCTCTTTCATCATTTAATTTCTCTTTTTATATATCAAATATTTTTAAGTGAATATTTAAACTTTATGAATCAAGAGGGGTCAATTAGAATCATATCATTTTTCTTGATATTATTAATTATCTGCTTCTTCTAAGAAACAAAGGGAATTTGTTTTGTTAATTAATAAAGTAGAATATAATAAGAAAAGAAAAAAACTACCTACTGCGTGAAACTCCTATTCGTGGACAAAAGTCTTTAACAGGACACATACTGCATTTAGGAGACAAAGTTATGCAAGTTTCTTTTCCAAATTGTATAAATATAGCGTTTACTTCGGTCCAATATCTTTTTGGAAGTATCTTTTCAAGTTCCTTTTCTGTTTGCTCTGGTGTTTTGGTATTTACCCATCCTAATCTATTAGATAGAACATGAACATGTACATCTACAGGTATAACCAATTTTCCGTATGCAAATGCAAGGACTATATTCGCTGTTTTAGGACCTATGCCTTTTATGCTCATCAGCTTCTCTCTCGTATCAGGAACTTTTCTGTTAAATTCTTCTATCAGGACTTTTGAAACATACTTTAGTGTTCTTGCTTTTTTTCTATAATGTCCTGAGGAGAAGATTAATTTTTCTAATTTTTTATCTGATAATTTTAATATTTCTTCTGGCGTGGTTGCAACTTCAAAAAGTCTCTTTGAGGCTATTTCTGTATTTTTATCCTGGGTTCTTAATGAAAGCAAGCAGGAGATAAGAATTTTAAACGCATCTGGTTTATCCCTCATTCTGTTAAGCGTAGTTTTATCATGAGTTGGATACTCTGCTTTAAGAATTTCCATTATTTTTGCTATTTTATTTTCCATTTTCATTTTGCGGATTTAAATCTCCTGCAAATAATTTAGTCAAGATAGTTCTTATTACTTCTTCTTTATGAGGATAAACACAATCAGAACAATCCCATATTCTGTTGCTTATTTCGTTCCCCGGCCTGTAAAACCATTTTCCTTTTCCAAGAGGATTTTCTATTTTGCATCCCCCTTCTGGATTAGAAGTTTCATACCAGGGACAATAGCAAAAAAAGCAGTTTAAATCATCGATTAAATGACAGGCACCAGAATGATTGCATGGACATTCTTCAGGATGTTCATATCTTCTATTTTCGAAAGAAAACTCGTTGATGATTATTTCTACTCTTTTTCTTATTCCATTTTTTATCTGCTCATTCATTCAGGAATTGCTTATTCTTTGTATATAAATTTTTGCAAAGAACTATTCCTTTTGCTAAACTAATTCACAAAATGATTTTCCAATAATGCCTGCAGCATTTCCCTCATCAGTATCCAGATGAAGTACCAATCTGTAATTATCAGAAACTCTTGCAATGATATTGCAAAAAATTACTTCTCTAATTCCGCTGATTTTTACAGAGACTTTCTGGTTATCTTTTATTTTTAACTTTTTAGCCTCGTCTGTTGAGCAATGAAGATGCCTCTTTGCAATTATGCACGGGATTTTCACAGAAGATTTCGGACCTTTCACTAAAATGCTTATTGTATTTGCAAGATCTCCTGAAATTTTTATTTCTGGCAGGGGGTTTAATTTCAAAGTATAGGCATCTGTAAGAGATATCTCCACTTGAGAATTTTTCCTGAAAGGACCGAGAATTCTCACATTATCTAATCTGTTCTTATCATTAATCAAAGATACTTTCTCATTTGAAGCAAATTCTCCTGGCTGGGATAATTCCTTCAAGGAAGTTAAGTTTTTGTTTTTTCCAAATAGTTTTTCAAAATCGCTTTGTGAAAGATGGACATGCCTTGCTGAAATTTCTATGGGTATTTTCATTTTATATTTTTAGTATTCCAATATTCATTTAAATAGGTGATTTTTTTACCCTTCATTTTTAATATCATAATCCCTACCATTTTTTCTTTTTTATTGTTATAAACATTAGTACATTCCCATTCTGCAAAACCTGTTTTTTTATCTTGGGAAATATAGCATTTTCTTATTTTAAATTTAATCTTCTTTGTATTATTTATAACTTCTTTCTTCCAGAATTGTGCAATTTCCTTATGCCCTTTGTAAGGTTTGGCTAAGGGACTCTCTTGATAGATTCCATCAACACTAAAACACTCTAAAATTAAATTAACATCTTGATTTTCCCAGGCCTTTCCATATTTCTTCATAACTAACTTCATTTGTTCTATTCTCATTTTAATATCTTTAAAACTTCCTCCACTGCCATCTTTTCCTCGTTGGTCTTTTTAACCCAGACTTTTACCCTCGAGTTATTTGAGGAGATTATCTCTGAATTAGAATTATTTTTTTCTGCATCAATTCTTATTCCAATGAATGAGAGGCTGTCACATATATCTTTTCTTAGTTGTGCAACATTCTCCCCGATTGCTGCTGTGAAGACCAAATTATCCAGGCCGTTTAATACAGAAACATAAGAGCCAATGGTCTTTATTATTTGATAAATAAACATATCATAAGCTAATTTGCAGTTCTTGTTTTTTTTCATATTCGAACGAATATCTCTGAAATCATTATACTTGCAAATTCCTTTTAATCCTGATTTGTTTGTCAGGATATCCTCTGCTTTGTACCCTCTTTTTTCAAGAAAGAAAATTATTCCTGGGTCAATAGTGCCTGAGCGTGTTCCCATTATCAAGCCTTCAAGAGGAGTAAATCCCATGCTTGTATCAACAGGTTTCCCGTTAAGAATTGCAGAAATGCTCGACCCAGAACCCAAATGGCAGGTAATCGTCTTCCCTTTCAAGCCCCTGGAAACAAACTCATGAGACAACCCATGAAACCCATATCTTCTTACTCCATATTTTTTTGTTATTTCTAAAGGAATTGCGTATGTCCTTGCAACTTCAGGAATATCAGAAAAGAACATAGTATCAAATACTGCATATTGCGGTTTTTTATAATGCCCGCATAATTCAATTACCATTAATTGTTTTGGATTATGAAGAGGAGCAAATTCAGAGAATTTTTTTATTAGTTTCTTTACTTCTTTTGTTATTCTTGTAGGTTTTTTCAGATTTCCGCCATGAACAACTCTGTGTGCGATTAAGTCAATTTTTTTTCCATTGAATTTTTCAAATATTTTTTTTACCGAATCACTGTAATCTTGTTTATCTTTTAGTCTTTCATAATTTCCGGATTCTATAAGCACAGAATTTTCAAAAAGGCTGTATTTCACGCTCGAACTTCCTACATTAAACACAAGAATCGTCTTGGCTCTCATTCTATATTATAATAAGCAGACTTTTTAATTCTTATTTTTTATGCGATAAGCCAAAAGAATAATTGAACATAAAAGAATATTTGCAATTATAAGAGTAAAAGAAATTGGATGATGAGAAATAATTTTTAAAAAAGAAACAACCGGTTCAAAAAGTATAAGGAAACTGACAATTATCACCATTATGAAAGTTAATAGAACAACTCCTGCCATTATGTCTTTAATTCTTCCAAAATCTTTGTTATATTCAGGAGAAATTAAGTCAATCAATTTTTCAAATCCACGATTGAACATCTCAAGAATTATCATGAGAAAGCAGACAATTACTATAGTTATCAGATAAGCTTTAGAGATATTAAGCAGTAAAGCAGTTGTTATCGCAGTTAAGGTAATTAGCAGTTGTATCTTAATATTTCTTTCATTTGATATTCCTCCAAAGAGCCCCCTCGTTGCACAAAGAACACTGTCTCTAAAACTCAGCTTGGTCATGCTACCTTCTCTGAAAAGGATTTTATAAGGATTATGGAATCTAACTATACCTTTTTTAACTGGAAAAGCTTGCTTATTGGGGGGGTTATAATAATTATGAAGCATAAGCATAAAAAAATTGCCCATAAACTGTTCAAGGCAAGTTTGCTCTTTAAAGGTCTTGACGGAGCACTGGAGACAATTGTAGCAATAATCTTGTTCTTCATAAGTCCGGTATATTTAGCGGGGATACTTCAGATATTTTCTCAGAGCAATTTCATTCAGGAATCTCAGGAAATTATCTTAAATAATTTAATCCAGATATTTCATGGATTATCTATAAGCATCTCTTTATTTATTGCAGTTTATCTCCTTATCCATGGAATCTTGAAAATAGGGCTTGTTTTTGCTTTATTAAAGAAAAAATCATGGGCTTTTCCTTTAGCAGAAATTGTACTTGGATTTTTTGTGATTTATCAATTCTATAAGTATACCAATACTCAATCTCTGCTTTTGCTTTTTCTGAGCTTATTTGATGTCTTGGTTATTTCTTTGGTTGGATTTGAATGGAGAGAAATGAAAGAGATAAATGATAAATTTAGGCTTAAGATATAAATAAAGAAAACCTTATTAACATTATGAATCTTTTCAGTTTGCATGTGGTATAGTCTGGATAAAAAGAGAGTGATTGAAGAGCTGAAAACTTCTGAAGAAGGATTAAGCAACGAAGAAGCATCAGCCCGCCTGAAGGAATACGGAAAAAACGAGCTTAAGCAGACTATGAAAGTGCATCCCATTCTTATTTTTTTGGAACAATTCAAATCGTTATTTATCTTAATCCTCCTTGCTGCAGTTATTTTTTCCCTGGTTATAAAATCTTATCTTGATGCAGGGGTAATTGGGGCAATAATTCTCATTAACTCTGCAATTGGTTTTTTTCAGCAGTTTCAGGCAGAGAAAACAATATTAAAAATGAAGCAATTGATGGTGCCGAAAGTAAAAGTTTTAAGAAATAATATAGTTTCGGAAATTTCATCTGCAGAAGTTGTTCCGGGGGATATAGTAATTATTTCAGAGGGTGATAAAATAATTGCAGATTGCAGGATTTTATCAGTAAATGAACTGCAGGCAGATGAATCTGTTCTTACAGGAGAGAGCATGCCGATAGACAAATCTTCTGAAAAAATTTCAGTCAAAATAGAACTTGCTGAAAGGAATAATATGCTCTATGCAGGAACCATAGTTGTCAGGGGAAATGCAAAAGCAGTTGTTGTTTCAACTGGGATGAATACAGAATTTGGAAGAATTGCCGGTTTAGTCCAGGGAATAAGAGAAGGTAAAACCCCACTTCAAAAAAAATTAGACATCTTTTCAGGGAAAGTTGCAGTTATTGCACTTGTCTTGGCAACAATTACAGCGATTGTCGGGATTGCATATGGGCAGGAGATATTTGAAATGATTCTTACTGGAGTTGCTCTTGCAGTCAGCGTAATCCCTGAAGGACTGCCTGCAGTAATATCCATAGCCCTTGCTTTTGGAATAAAAACAATGCAAAAATATAAGGCTCTTGTCAGAAGATTGCCGGCTGCAGAAACTCTTGGAAGAACTACAGTCATATGCACAGATAAAACAGGAACTTTAACAGAAGAAGAAATGTCAGTTACAGATGTTTATTGCGGAGGGCAGAATATCAAGATAGAAGATGATTCTTTCTTCATTAAAGGAAAAAAGATTTCACCAGAAAAAAATAATGATTTGCTAAATTTGATGAAAACAGGAATAATGTGCAATAATGCCCGATTGGAAATAAAGGGAAAAAAATTAGAAGTTTTCGGGGATCCAACTGAAAAAGCTTTTGTCCTTTCAGCTTACAAAGCAGGATTTATCAAAGAAATTGAATTAAAAAAAGAGCCAAGAATAAAAGAATATGCTTTCTCTTCGAGCAGAAAAATGATGTCTATAGTCAGGAAGAAAAATGGTAATCTTATGAGTTATGTCAAGGGAGCTCCTGATATTGTTTTAAGGCGCTGTACAAAAGAACTGATTAATGGAAGATTTGTTGTTCTTTCTGACAAAAGAAGAGCTCAGCTTTTAGCAACTTATACAGCGATGGCGTCTGATGCATTAAGAGTCCTCGCTTTCGCATGCAAGGAAATTTCCCCGAAGTTTAATCAGGAAATCGCTGAAAATGGACTGGTATTCCTTGGATTTCAGGGAATGCTGGATGTTCCAAGGAAAGAAGTTAGATTTGCAATTAAAGAGTGCAGGAATGCAGGAATAAAAATAAAAATGATTACAGGAGACTCTGTCATTACTGCAAGGGCTATTGCACAAAGAATTGGATTAGGGGGGGATTCTATTGAAATGCGTGACATTGAAAATCTTCCCCAGGAAGAATTTGACAGGATGGTAGTTGAAAAAACTATTTTCGCAAGGATTACACCCGAGATAAAACTTAGGATAATTCAATCTCTGAAAAAAATGAACGAAATTGTTGCTGTAACAGGAGATGGTGTTAATGACGTTCTCGCGTTAAAGGAAGCACATATAGGAATTTCTATGGGAATAAGGGGAACAGACGTTGCGAGAGATGTTTCAGATATGATTCTTCTGGACGATAATTTTAACACAATTATTGAAGCAGTAAAAGAAGGCAGAAGAGTTTATGATAATATAAAGAAAGCAATAAAATTTAATCTGTCTGCGAATATAGATGAATTGCTGGTTGTTTTGGTTGCTATACTTCTCTCTTTGCCTATCCCTCTTCTCCCATTGGCAATTCTTTGGATGAATCTTATTACTGACTCTCTTCCAAGTTTGGCACTGACAATGGAAAAGGAAGAGCCAAATATAATGAAAAGAAAACCACTGAATCCCAAAGAGGACATTCTAAAAGGAATTTTCAAATTTTCAACAATCGCAGGATTCCTTTCTGCTTTTGTTACGATTATTTTATTCCTTATCTTTTATCAGGCAGATTTAGATAAAGCAAGAACAATTGCAATTACTACGTCGGTTTTCAGTGAATTGTTTTTAGTTATTTCCTGCCGTTCAGAAAATGAAATTGTATGGAAAATTAAGTTCTTCAGCAATAAATACCTTATTTTATCGGTCTTAGCTGCCTCTGCTCTGCAGATAATTGCAATTTATACACCTATTTCATCCATCTTTGGATTTAAGGCTCTTTCAATTCCTGAACTTCTTATTGCAATTGGAGCAGGTTTAGCAGGATTCTTGTTCTTTGAAATTGTCAAATTTTTTAAGATAAAAGTATAAAAACAGAGAGGATAAATACCCCCGCCGAGATTTGAAAAAGGTGGAAGAAAAAGTAGCGGCGAGTAAATTTATGAAGGAAATTTTTAAGGATTGTCGAGATGGAGAGTGTTAAGATTCCAGCCATCCCAGTTTCTTATCCAATAGTTATTGTTTATCCTAAATTTCTTGCATGTTGCGCAATCATCGAAGTGCCTTGTGGAAGGATGGCAGAAAGAAGTATTTCTTACAAGGTTCACAAATTCTTTATGAGTCATTTGGTCTGCATTAACATTATCTTGGATTGTTAGCAGTTTATTATAACACTTCTTTCCAAACTCTTCTTGTTCTGAATCTATTTTCCCGCATTTAGCACAAAAATTTCCAAAATACCAATTGATTAAATGTTGAATTTTTGCCGGCTTCTTATCTGAGGTTTTTGAATCCATCTTTCTTTAATTTTTTATAATACGCCGGGTAATTTACCTTTATTCTGTTGAGCTTCATTTTAAGATATTTCTTCTTGCATTTTTCTGAACAGAATAACAGGACTTTTTCGTCTTTGAATTGAGGTGATAACCAAATCCCAGAATTAAATTCCTTACGGCAGGTTTTACAGGTCTCCATCTTTCTTTTCTTCTTCATATTCTTTAAAATTATTCATCATGTTTTCCATATTTTCTTTAGACATGTTTTTCATCTCTTTTTCAAGCTCTTCTGCTTTTTTATCCATCATCTTCAAATAGTCCAAGAATCCAAGTATGAAAGAGTACTTGCATGCTTCTCTCTTGCTGACTCCCTCTACTTCTTGCTTTATTTGTTTCCAGCTGTCTTCAAATATTTCAGTAGCAATAACAACTGCTTCTTCTTGGACTTCATCTAATTCATCTTCGTTCTCAATTTCTTCGGTCATTTTTCAAGCAGCCACTTCCAGACAGGCAGGACTTTTATTTTCTTTCCCTTTATTTCAAAATGGTCATCTTGATTATAGGTCAGGATTAATCCTTCATTCAGCTTAAACTTGTTCAATGCTTCAAATAGACCATTTAGTTCCCTATTTTTATTTTGCTCTGTTAAATGGTAACAAACCTGAATGGCTTGAGTAATTTTTTCTTTTTCTTTAATCAAAAAGTCGCATTCTTTCTTATCTTGAAAATAAAATATATCTTTGTGCGTTCTTCTTAAAGCCAAAAAAACCAGGTTTTCAAGCATCTTTCCATTATCCTTTGAAAATGATGCAGAATTAAAATTTGAAAATCCATTGTCTATTGAGTATGCTTTTTTGGGATTTACTTGTTGTTGCTTGAATGAATAGCTAAAACGAGGCACGCTAAACATTAAATAAGCATTTTCGAAAAAGCAGATATAATCAATAACACTCTGGACCGATTTAATCTCAAACATTTTCTTTATCGAGTTATAAGAAAACTCCTTCCCCACATTACTAATCAGAAAAATCGCTATTTTTCTTAGTGTCTCTATATTTTTTATGTTAAACCTAATTGCAATGTCTTTCATAATGATATCCGATAGCAAGTCATGAAAAATTGTGGGAGTATTCTTCTTAAGAAACTCGGGAAATCCCCCCTGAAAGAAGTATTCTTTAAATGATTCTAAAGAAGGCTCTAATTTTTTTAAATCAAGGAACTCTTTAAAGGAAAAGGGAAATAATTCGTAATCCAAATGCCTTCCTGTAAGCTTCGTTCCCAACTCTTTGCTTAATAACGCAGCATTAGAGCCAGTTAAAACTACTTTTTCCTTTTTATCAACCAAGTACCGTATATATCTTTCCCATTGAGGTATGACTTGAATTTCATCAAAGAAGTAAGTGCCTCCTTTTCCATACATCTCTTTCATTATGGCCTCAATTTTATTAAAATCGCCTAAGTCAAACCCTTCCAAACGAGGGTCTTCAAGATTGAGGTAATAGGCTTTTTTTTGCTTTTTTATCAATTGATGCAACAGAGTGCTTTTTCCGCATCTCCTTACCCCAGTAATTATTAAAGCAAATGAATCTAGAATAGTCAACTCTTTTTGTTCTTCTCGAGGAGTTCCTATCTCGGATTTATCCAGAGATTCTCTTTGGAGGTTTATCACTTCTGTTATCAATTCGTTATTTAGCATGTTTATCGTTAGTTCCCCATATTTTTAAATCTTTCTATTACCAGTAGAAGATAATGTCTATTACCAGTAGAAAATATTATGCCCTACTTTTAAACTTTCAGTTTAATGCCCCCGCCGTAAGGGGAATAGAATTGTCAGTGCCCTTTTCTATTTAGTAAAATTAATAAGGAATAAAGGTATATAAAACTTATGAATCTTCCTCAGATCTCTCCAGATATGCAGGCATATATAATCTTAGGAAGCCTATCCATCTTAATGATATATATCTTGATAATCCCCTTTATACCTTGGATTACTTTTCGAAAAAGTTCTCTCCTTAAATTAAGAAAGAGAAATTTTGAAATACTAAAAAAACTGTCCGAAAATATAGAAAAGGGAATAAAAATAAATGATTTTTTAAAAGATAAAAAGACTGAGAAGATTGCCCAAATAAAGTTATCTATAGAATGGTTAAAGCGTAGGGGAGTTATTTCTGGAAAAAGAACGATAAAAATTACAGATAAGGGTTTGCTTCAATTAAATAAAAATTATTATTATACTATGAAAGATTCTGATAAGAGACATGATAAGGCTATAACCATCCTTCTTACAATTCTTTCTATAATAATTCTTTATACTACCTTAAATGTACAAATTGTCCAAACGAAAATATTGGAAGGAACAAATGCACCGATACAAGCAACTTTAGAATTTATCCCAGATAAAAATGATTTGATTATTCCTGCATTTGAATTTTCTCGATCTGAGGATATCAAGCATTCCGAAAGTGGATGGGCGACAATTGAGTTGACTATACTTAACTTTGGTAAAATGGACTCTAATCATGTAAATTGTTATCAGACTGATTATAACAATGAATTTTTTGGATTTTTAACACCAAATCCTAATTTTCAAAATATTCTTGCTGGTTCATCAAATTTGTCTGTATTACATATAAGATATGATGAATGTTATAATGGTCATGAAGAGTACTGTGATAAACCAGAGTTAGTTCCAATAGGAGTACAGAATATCACCTTGAATTGTGAATGTTATGGTTGTAAAGACCAAAGAAGATTTGAAGAAAAGATAGAATTTTGTGTATATAACAAAGATAAATCCATTTGTAATGAATTCGAAAAAAGTTTAAAATGAGATTTGAAAAATCCTAATGCAGGTTGCAAAAGTTAGTAATTCTATATATTTCAGTTTCATACATATTTTTAAATAGACCTTTCTTTATATAATCGAACGTCCCTTTGGTGGAGTTCGAAGCCCCTTTAAAGAGGATTCGACCGACGAGAAGGTTGCCGAAAACGGAGAAACCCAAGGGCTCGAGTTCAAATGAATTTTGTATATGAGAACATAGAAGAGAAAGACTATAAAGAAATAAGATCTGTTTTATGTAAAAAGATAGGTGCTCCAAAAGAAGAAAGTATTGAACATTGCATTGAGGCTATAAAATTTTCTAATACTAAAGGTTCCTTGAATGTAAGATATTATAAAACTAAAAAATTAATGTTTCAGGGAAATTTAGAAGATATTGATAGTATCCTAAAAGATATCAAAGAAGATTTAGGAATTATGCCAAATGAGGCAAAGAATCTTTCTCAATCATCTTTTTCTGAACCCAAAAATAATAAAGATTTTTTCTTAGGTTTTGATGAAGCGGGAAAGGGAGAAACATTTGGTTCTTTATTTTTGGGAGGTGTTAAGATAGAAAAGAAAAATTTAGAATATCTGGGAGGAATGCTCGGTGGGAAAAATATTAAAAAGATGAATAAAATTCAAATAGAAAATTTGTTTAATGCAATAAGAGATAAATTTTCTTATGAGATAAAACAAAATCCGCCCAAACATATAGATTCTTTACAAATGAATACTCTATTGGATAGAGGATATATTGAATTAATAAAAAAATTAAATGAAGAACCTTCTAAGATGGCTTTATTTTTAGATGATTATGGAATTGGTTATGAACTTAAAAGTAAACTTACTGAATTAGAAAAAAACGGCTCCTATATTGTTGTTTCTTCAAATGCAGATGAAGAATATTTAGCCTGTTCTTTAGCATCTTTAATCTCGAGGAGAGCAAGACTTATAGAAATGGACTACTTATCTAAAGAAAATATTATCCTTGACCCCCAAACGGGAGAAAAAGTTTTTTTTAATAATGGTTCTCCGTCAAATCCTGAAACGGAGAAGTATTTGATAACTTATAGGAAATTGTATCCTTTTTCCGACTTTCCTCCTTTTATAAGAACAAAATGGGGAAATGTAAGGGAAATAGAAACAAGATTTCCAAAGCAAGTTAGTAATCTTTCTTTTAAATGTAAATATTGTAATGAAGAAGGATACAAAATATGTATGTTTTATGATAATGTTAATAAGATTACGGAATGTTTTTGTCCAAGATGTAGTAAAAAAATAGATGTAATGGAATTAAGAGGTTTTTTTAAAAATAAAGATATAATCATTGATACCTCCGTAATAATAAGCAGGATTATAAGTAAAGACTTAGAGACTGAGAAACACCTTGAAGGTTGTAAATTCGTGATTCCTTCTATGCTTTATGATGAACTTGATTCTAAGCAACCCACTATAAAATTGGGGGGAACCAGAGAGATAGAAAATCTAAGAAAATTGCATGAAAAGAAAGAGATAACTCTTATAGAATTTGATGTTGAGGATTATAGTGAAGTAAAAAATGATAAAAAATTTCTGAGGGTACTCAGAAACAAAAATGGAGTAATGCTGACTAAAGATAGTAATTTAGCAAATTTTTCCGAGATAAAAGAATTTGTTATACATATAATTGATGATAAAAACTCTTACATTAAAAAAATGGGATTGGTATGACTTTTTCTTTAACAAAAATTCTCTGTAGAATATGCTTGATTGTCTTCACTATAAGCAATTCCTATACCTTCTTTATCATATGTCGCAGTTAAGATATTTTCTCTATGTCCTGGACTTGTCATCCAGCCATCAACGATACATTCTGCTAAACTATCTAAATTAGTAGTACTTCCACAACCTTCAACATCAGAATAAATTGGGGTTTGTGCGATGTTTTCTGCAATACCCTCTGTGTAATAACTACCATAATCCTTATAACAAGAATAACCTACAGCATTTGCTCTGTCGGTTGGATCTTGTCCTTTTACATTAATATGGTCAAAGAAATTATTTTGTGCCATATCTTGACTATGGCTTCTTGCTATATTTGCAAGTTCAGAATCAGAAGACAAAGGACTTAAACCATTATTCATTCTTTGAACATTTATCAGAAGATGTACTTTTTGTTCTAATTCATATATATCTATCTGACTTTTTGGATCAATTATACCATTAATAAAGTTACTACTTGAATTACTAAAATTTGAAATATGATTATTAATATTTTCTTTATTGTTCTGATAATACAATATTGCTAAAAGGATTAATCCGAGAATTATAATATATTTAATAATATTCTTGATTTTATATTTATTCTTATAATAAAATTTCCTTAATCTTCTTGGTTTAGGAGACTTCCAAATATTTTGAGAAGATTCTCGTTCAACTTCTTCTTTCCATTTTGTTTGATTACTCTCTTTTAATCTTTCTAATCCCCCACAATTATGGTCTTCTGGAAGTCGATGTTTAGAACAATAATTCTGATGACAATATCTGCAATTAAAATAAAGGTCGGAGATATTTCTTTTACATTTATTGCATTTTGTCATTTCTTTTAATCTCCAAATAAACATCTATTAATTTTTTAGTTCTATTAGAAATTCTTATTTTACTGGGGGATTTATAATAAGCAACATATTTTATCTCATTTCTGGGCTTTGGTTTTCCTTTTGTTTTTATAAGAAAAACTCTTGCATGATTTCTAACTAATTTTCCTTTGAATGTTTTCCATTTAAATCCTTTATAACTAAACAAATATCTTGCATTTATCCCATTGAGTCCAGTTTCTTCTCTTAATTCTCTTATTGCTGCAGACATTCGGGATTCTCCCTTTTTTGCTTCCCCTCCTGGAAGAGAAAATATCTTCTTTCTACCAGCCACAACTAAGATCCCTTTATTTGTATCTACTAATGCAACTCCTTTTTTACGATGAAAAGTCATAATATAATAAAAAATAAGAGATATTTAACATTTGCTTTTCGGATCTATCCAAATTCTTTAATGTATTTGTCTAAATCCGTTTCTCCGCCATAATAATAGATTTGATAACAAGAAGAATAACAGTCGGTCTTAACTGCAGGAATATCAATATCTTCTCCTGCGCACAATTTAGTACACTCGTCAATTTTCTTGTTTATGCAGAGTTTTTCAAATGTTTTGCCAGTGCATTCCGTAGCCTCATTCGACTCAGCAGAGTTTTGATTTTCTACAGAATTTGCTGTCAACTTAGAATCATCATTTGCCTGTTCTCCAGTTCCTTCAGTTAGTATCCCCAAAACTCCCACAAGAACAAAGAAACTAACAATAATAAGAGTAGCGATCCAGTGCCTGCGAAACCAATTCTTCTGTTTTGTCTCAGTTTCCATTTTCTTTATTTATGCAAATATGCATTTTTAGTATTTCCTTATATATAAAGATTTCTATAAATCTATAAATCTACAATGACAAAACCAAAAAAACAAATAAACTTTTTTATTGAAACAGAACTTTGGAAGCAGTTTTCAAAGAAATGTATAGATAAAGATAAATCCAAGACAGAGATAATTGTAGAATTGATCAAAAAATTTCTTAAAGATAATTAAATCATCTTGGGTTGGCAAGGAGATATCTCTGTGTAAAATATGCCCAAAAAGGTACTTTATCACCTATATTCATTTGTTCTTATCATTTATGCATAAAATATACTCAAAAAAGGGTACTTTATCGTGTACATTGAGTTGTTCTTATCATTTATGCATAAATGTCATATTATTTCCTTATCAAAATACCTAACAATTCCAAAAAATTCCAGAGAAATGTTTTTGGCACCAAGTCTTGCTTTTTGGCTTCTGGTGAGACAGGAGCACCCGTACTTCTATGATAAGAACATCTGGTGCCCACACGGAGACTAATATGTTTTTAGTACTTATTTTCTGTTTTTTCATTAATTTCCTCATTACTTTTGTTTTTATCCTGTTGATTATTTTCCTTGCTTTTATTTAATGGGCGCTCAAGTTCCTCTACTTCTTTTTCTCTCATGTCTATAATCTTCTTGATTTTCTCACTTGCATTATAGCCTTTCTCTTCCCATTCGGGATAATGATAACTTTGTTCTATCTTTTTCTGTTTTATTCCCAAGGCTATTCCTTTGACTGCAATATAATCTTTTAAGATAGCATATTCCTGCCAAGGACATGAAGCAATCTTTTCAACAGTACCAATCTTAAGACCAATATATTCATTTTCTAATTCCTCTTTTATTCTCCAAAACTTTTCATCATTAATCTGTTCAATAATATAAGGATCAAAACCAAATGTTCTAAAAGAGACAAATATCTTGCACCCTTTCTTTGTTTTATGAAGTTTAAATTGACCATCAGGCAAACAGACTCTAAAAGCATATTTCCAACCTTTAGGACAATAACCTATGAATGCTGGATCCTTTTCCAAGTGTCTAATCAATCTCTCTGGTAAGTCATTTATAGTAGCACAATAAATAAACGCATGACCTGACAGAACCAGAGGTTTATTTTTTCCTAATTCGTACCCAGTGATGAATCTTTTAATCTCTTCTTTTCTATATGGATTTATACCATAAAAGTAGATACTATCTTTGATAGGGTAGATTATTCCTTTCTCTTCTAAATTGTGTATAGCCTTAGAAATCCCGCTAAAAGTAGCCCCTGTCTTTTTTGATAATTCTTTTTGATTCAGAGTTATTTCTTCTTCTATCAAAACACTTAGAATATCACATTCCAAGGGAGATAATGTAACTTTATCCAAAGAAAATTTATTACTTTTTTTCATTGTCTTCCTTCTCCCTATCTTCAATTTTTTCAAGAATTGCTTTCTGCCAATCCTCTAAAAGAGGTTTATCTTCATCCATCATTTTCCAAGGAAAAAATAGTTAAATAAGGAGATGGTAAAACTTACCATGAATAAAGACAAAATATGGTTTGTCTCAAGTTCAATAAAGAGAGCATATGAAACAAAGGGTACTTCAGTTGCTCTTGATATAAGTTCTCTTACAAATCTTAAAGTAGATCCCAACAGAAAATTTATTAGAGATACTTCATCAGATACTCCTGTATGGGATAAAAAGAATCAAGGTTATACTGTTTATCTGTCAAATAAAATCTCTCATAATAAAAGAAATTTATTGCATATCCCAAAAGGAGTAAAGGATTATTTCGGATGGGAAACTGGACAACAAGCAGTAATTGTCTCAACAGATGATAAAAAAATCTGGACAAAAAGAGTAGAACCTGTTTGGGATGATATGGATGCCAATGTAGTATCAAGAAATTTAAATAAAAATAATCTTATTGCACCAGTGCCAATCAAAGAAAGGGAAGAATTAAGATCAATAAATGAGAAGGTTAAAGAATCTATAAGTTCAGTTTCTTCTTCACAAGATTCATAAATTCTGGGTCTTTTGCCAATTCATTCATGAAGATATTTATCTTGTCTTTTTCCAAATCTGTTTTTACTATCTTGTCTGCTTCGTCTTGATCTAAAACCATCCCACAGATTTCACAGAACTTGCTTGTCGCTTTATTTGCATGGAGACATCTTATGCATTTCTTCTGCTGAATTGCACTCTTCTCTTCATTTTCCCTTTTTATCCCGTTTAGTTCAAGAATGGCATCATCACTGTCTCTTTGGGATAAATGAACATAAATTGCTGACATCTTGCTTGATTGTGTCCAACCCATGACAGACTTTAATTGGGAATCGCTTAATCTCTTGGCTAAATATGTCGCCCTTGCATGCCTGAATGAATGAGGATTAATCTTCTTTTTTATTCCCGCTCTTTTTGCTACATTTCTTAATATGTCCTTGATTCTGCCATAACATATCAATTCTTTTTTCTGTGATAACCAGACATAAGAATCAGGATCAGTACTGCTTGGATGTTCATTTATCCAACTCAATAGATAAGGAGAAGAGGCAACTAATCTTACTGGTCTTGAGCCTGTCTTTCCAAAAACAGTTATCTTTGCACCATATGTGTCAAAGGTGATATTTTTTATCTTTATGGTGGCTATCTCCCCAATTCTACAGCCAGATTCATACAAGACTGAAATAAATGCCTTGTCTCTTGTTTTATCTGCATTCTGTATAAGGTTTAGTATATCTTGTTCTGTAAGCAATTCATCAGGCAGTCTTTGTTTTTCTATTTTGGCAGTTGTTTTAATCCATCGGACTTCATCAGGATAACTATCCTCTGTTTTTCTCAGCCACTTATAGAATTTCTTTATGACAATCTTGAAACCCCTCTTAGTTTCATAGGCATAATCTGTTTGTTCAAGTTTCGCAATAATGTCCTGTATATCTTCTTTACAACAAACATCCAGATCCTTGGTTGTTAATTCTGCAATCTTGCACAAGTCATAAAGATACCGAGTAATCTTTGCCTTTCCAATCCCCTCGCTAAAACAAATATTTTGGAAGTTGAGAATCAGATCTTTGTCTCTCTTTGAAATAGTGCTATTCTTTATTTTATTCACTACTGAATTTAATTTCTTGTCGTAATCATGTATGTCTATCATATTGCTCTTAATGAGCAGTGATTTTTAACCAAGATGGTAAATTTTACCATGTCACTACTCAAAGAGCACCGACGATATTAATTCATGCCCCCGCCGAGATTTGAACTCGGGTCGCCACCGTCCTCTAATCGCGAGATTTATCGCGAATCGAAGTTTTCTCGATTTGAAGAGAGATTGCATTCAGATGCTAGATTCATGCTCTCATCGAGATTAAATCACCTCTCTATAACTTTGTATCTTGAGAGGGTGGAATCCTTGGCCTCTAGACTACAGGGGCTGTTGCTAATATACACTTACCTGCAATCTTAAGCTTTAGCTTTTTGACTACAGAGGCATATGATTTTTACAGTTTCTTTTGGTTTAAAAGATTTTGCAATCAGCCTATAAAAAATAAAAAATCATAAACAACATTAATGCATGAAGAATAAATCCAATCACTGCCATCTTCATGGGCTTTATTGTTGTCAGTCCAGCAAGCATTGAAACTCCGAGTTCATCTGGAAGAGGGGTTGCAATAACAATCCCAGCAAAGATATAGAGGAGATAATGTCTTATCAGAACATGCTTGTTTTTCTTTACTATCTTTTCAATTTCTTTTACTGCCTTTGTTTTTTCTAATTGTTCAAACTCATTCATAAAAGAAAATTTTATTGTTTTAAAAATAAACAAATCTGCCATTGTAGCTCCTAAAGCAGCTATAATTGTCTCTAAAAAAATATTTTGGGGGGTTATCTTTGCAAGCAGTCCTATTCCAAAGGGGGCAGTAAATCCAAATGAAGTTAATGCTCCAGAAATAAATATCCAGATTCCACTTAAAGTTTTAGTATATTCAAATGATTCAATCCAGTTAGTCACAGACGAAAGAGAGAAAATATAATATGCAACACCAATTAAAATCAGCAATAAAAACAACTTTGGATATTTAAATGCAAATATCTTTTTGGCTTTTTTAACTGCTTGCGGATGATATTTCTTTAGATGCTTGTGTATCTTCTTATGACTTTCATGCATATGATTACTAAACTCCCCTCTTTTCATTAACCAAATCTGCAACTTATTTAAAAGTTATTCTTTTCACAAGAGATAATCCATTTAGATAATCTTATAAATAAAATTTATCTGTAATTTTCATATATAGCCCCATAGTACAGCGGTCAAGTATATCGGCCTCTGGTTGAGTGAGCTTGCGAAGTAATTCATATGTTAGCAAAACTCAGGAAATAGCCGGTGACCCAGGTTCGAATCCTGGTGGGGCTATTTTCATTTATGTAATCAGATTTATTGTCACAAAATATTGGAAATGTTTTTATATCTCTTATTGTTTTATTAGAAATGACTGTGAGTGTGGTTATATTCATAATTGCAGTTCTTATAGCTGCAATCTGGTTTATTTGTGGTTTTAAAAGAGCAAGGCATAAATTTTTAGCAGTATTTCTGATTGCATTAATTTTATTTTCCTTTCTAAGTTTAACAGCAGCATTTGGAGGGAAAGATACTTCAATAAACAGCATTTCAGATATCGGAAAAGTTATTAAAATTTATTTTTCCTGGTTTGGAAATGCATTTGTTAATTTGAAAACAATTACTGCTCAGGTCGTTAAAATGAACTGGCAGGGCAATATTACAACATAATATTTATAAAGCATAGTTTCTAATATATATTATAAAAATGGCTAGAAAAAAGAGGGTTGCAAAAAGGACAAGAAAGGTGCAGAGAAAAGTTTCTAAGTCAAAAAGAAAAGTATCTAAGCCTGAAAATTTCAGAAGAAGTAAATCTACTGATGTAAAAAAGAAAATTTCTTTAGTTATTAATAATTTATTATTATTTGTTGCATTATCCCTTGTTTCTTTTGTTTTATACAGATTTTTGCAGAATGATATACTAGTAAATTTATTTTTTGTCTTAGCAACAGTATTTGGATTTGTTTCTTTGGCTTTCCTGATAACATTGCTTATTCTTCTTATTATGAAGATTGTTTATAAGAGAAGAAGATAATCATTAAATTTTTATATCCTGTTTCTGAATGAATTTTAGTATTAAATTTAATTTATTAAATCAAATATTTGTGCCTGTGTAGCTCAGATAACACAAAACTTATATAGTATCTTTCTTTAAAATAGAGTATGAGAGTAAAATTCAAGACTGATAAAGGAAGAGAATTATTTTTTAATAAGATAAAGGAAATTTATCCTCAATCTTGGAAAGAAATTTATAAGACTCTTAATATTCCCAAATCAACCTTTGAGATGTATAAATCCGGGATATCTTGCTTACCAGAAGAATTATTTGATAATCTATTTAATATTTTAGATAATCTCTCAAAAAAAATGATTTTAAATGATATAGAAAAATTACCAAATAATCATGGTCAGATTATTGGAGGGAAGATTGCTTATAAGAAAAACATAAAATATTTTGATAATGGGCGTAAAAAAGGCATAATATCTCTAAGAAATAAGATGAAAATTGAAGATATCTCTTTTAAAAATTTAAATTTAACCCCTGAAATATGTGAATTAATAGGAGCCTTTATTGGTGATGGAATGTTTAATGTTTATAAAAATAAATTATATCAAATAGAATTTGCTTGCGATAAAAGATATGACTTAAATTACTATAATGAGATTATTATTCCTGCAACTAAAGAGATTCAGAATAATCTTCTACCTCATGTATACAAATCTTCTAAGAGAGAAAATGCATTGAGAATAGTGTTTTATTCAAAAAGATTTTTTTTATTTCTTCGAGATTTTTGTGGATTTATTCCTGGGAAAAAAGCTCATACAGTTACAATCCCAGACTTCTTATTTGATAATGAAAATTTAAGAAATAGTATTATTAGGGGAATATTTGATACTGATGGAGGGGTTTTTATAGATAAAAGAAAAAAGTATAAAAAACCTTATCCAAGAATAATATTTCAGACTGTAAGTAAATCTCTTTTTGAACAATTATCTTTAATACTCAAAAAGCAATTTACTCTTTATACAAGATTTAATGAAAAAAGGCAAATTTATATAATTGAGATTTATGGAATTAATCAATTAAAACATTGGATGAAGGTTATTGGTTTTTCAAATCAAAGACATTTAAGAAAACTGCCTCAGTAGCTCAGTTTAGGTTAGAGTGCGTCCTCGGTAAGGACGAGGTCGGGAGTTCGAGTCTCCCCTGAGGCTTTAATATAATTTCATTTCAGAACAAATAATTTCTTAAACTAACTTTTATTATATAGTCTATGAGCTCTAACATAGTTCAGAAAGATATGATTGTAGGAATATCTATCTATAAATTTCTTGATGATTTATTCAGGTTCTTTCTTGGAACCCTGCTTATTATATTCAATTTCGACCTGCGTGAATTAACCGAATTTCTAAGCAGAAAGGTTACTGAGAATCATCTTGAAATATTTTTTAATTTCCTGACCGGACATATACGGGATACTCCTCTTCATATATCACAATTTCTCTCACTCTCTTTGATAGCATTTTCAATATTGGAAGTAATTTTCTTAATTAGTCTTTTATCAAGAAAAAGATGGGGAGCTATAGGATTATTTTGCATGCAATTTGTCTGGGTTCCTATAGACTTGCTGATTATTTCAAAGCTTTTCCTATTATCCAAGATTATAACCGGAGTGCTTTGGGCAATAATTTTAGGATTTATGATAAAGCTTCTAATATCTCCAAAAGGATATTTTAAAAAATGAGGAGAGATACTGTTTACTTAACGTGAGGTAGATTTATATACAAACATCTCCTTGATTTTGCAAGGAGGTGTCAAATGAAATGTCCTAAATGCAAAAATGATAATATTGTAAAAAGAGGCAAAAGACA
>Ga0153915_10001357_pt1 | contig 22484 bp, 15 predicted proteins | sample Opewatmetagenome_2_FD_107003 | JGI IMG/M metagenome (GOLD analysis project Ga0153915, IMG submission 107003) | Freshwater wetland microbial communities from Ohio, USA - Open water 3 Core 3 Depth 3 metaG | ecosystem: Environmental > Aquatic > Freshwater > Wetlands | place: USA: Ohio, Lake Erie...
ACCAGGGATCCGGTGTTCCCGGTGAGGCCAATCAGGCTCAGCGCGCCAAGGTCGCGCTGGTAGGCCGGCAGAAGCTCCATCACCACCCAGTACTGGTTGGTCGCGGTGTAGATCGTGGAGACCTGCCGGGCGCCGTAGGCGTCGTACAGCGCCTGCTGCACCTGCTGCACGGTGAGGCCGTAGGCCGAGGCCCGCTCGCGGTCGATCGAGACCCGGACCTCCGGGTTCTTGATCTGCAGATCGGTGGTCACGTCCCGCAACTGGGGCAGCTGGCGGAGCTTCTGCTCCAGCTCCCCGGCAGTCCGGTACAGCTCCGCGATATCCGGGCCCTGGATGGTGTACTGGTAGAGGCTCTTCGACTGCCGGCCGCCGATGGAGATCGGGGGTGGATTGGAGAAGAACACCCTGAGACCGGGCACCGCCGCCAGCTTGGCCGACAGCGACCTGGCGATCTGGTCGGCGGTCAGGGTGCGCTCCGACTGCGGCTTGAGGTGAATGAAGAAGCGGCCCTGGTTCACGCTGCTCCGGCCGCCTCCGACCGCCGACATGAACCCGGCGATGTTGCTGTCCCGGCGCACGATCGCCATCGCTGACTGCTGCAGCTCGAACATCCGGTCCCAGCTGGTACCCTCGGTCGCTTCGGTGGTGCCGCGGAGCTGGGCGGTATCCTCACTCGGAATGAACCCCTTGGGTACGATCATGCCGAGCCACACCGTCGCGACCAGGATCAGGCCGGAGGCCGCCAGCGCCAGGCCCCGCCGGGCCATCACCCAGTCCAACGAGGAGAGGTACGCCCGGAGCGCACCGGTGTAGACCCGCTCCGTGGCCTCGTAGAATCGTCCGCGGCCGCCGTGACGCCCGGCCCGGAGGAACCGGCTGCCGAGCATCGGAGTGAGGGTCAGCGAGACGAAGCCCGACACCAGGATGGCGACACTGATGGTGACGGCAAACTCGCGGAACAGCCGGCCGATCAGCCCGCCCATGAACAGCAGCGGAATGAACACCGCCACCAGCGACAGGGTCATGGAGAGAATGGTGAACCCGATCTCCCGCGCCCCGTCCAGCGCGGCCTGCATCGGCTTCTTTCCCATCTCCATGTGCCGGACGATGTTCTCCAGCATGACGATGGCGTCGTCCACCACGAATCCGACCGACAGCGTGAGCGCCATCAGCGACAGGTTGTCCAGGCTGTACCCCAGGACATACATCACCGCGAAGGTGCCGACCAGCGACATCGGCAGCGCCAGGCTGGGGATCACCGTGGCGGAGAGATTGCGCAGGAACAGGAAGATCACCAGCACCACCAGAGAGAGCGTGAGGTACAGGGTGAACTTCACTTCGTGCACCGACTCCTCGATGGTCTGCGACCGGTCGTACAGCCGGTTGACTTCAACCGCGGGCGGGAGCTGGCGCTCGATCTGGGCCATGACGGCCCGGACCCGCGCCGCCACTTCGACGGTGTTGGTCCCTGGCTGGCGCTGAATGGCGAGGACGATCGAACGGGTGCCGTTGAACCAGCTGGCGGCCTTGGTGTCCTGCACGCTGTCCACCACCCGGCCAAGGTCCGAAAGCCGCACCGGTGCGCCGTTGCGGTAGGCCACGATCAGCGGACGGAAGGCGGCGGCGTTGGTGAGCTGCCCCTCCGCCTGCACGGCATAGGCCCGATCGGTCCCCCACAGGATCCCCGAGGGCAGATTGACATTGCCGGTGGACACGGCGCGGGTGACTTCGTCCAGTCCGATGCGCCGGGCCGCCAGGGCCTGCGGATCGAGCTGGATGCGTACCGCGTACTTCTGCGACCCGTACACCTGCACCTGCGCCACACCCTCCACCGTCGACAGCCGCTGGGCGATGGTGGTCTGGCCGAACTCGTCCAGCGTCGAGAGCGGCAGGGTGGCGGTGGTAAGCGCGTAGTACAGAATGGGCGAGGCCGAGGGGTCCACCTTGGAGTAGGACGGCGGCACCATGTCCTGCGGCAGGGACCTGAGCGTCTGGGCGATGGCCGCCTGCACGTCCTGCGCAGCCGCATCGATGTTGCGATCCAGCGCGAACTGCAGGGTGATGGAAGTGGTCCCCTGCCCGCTACTCGAGGTCAGGGCGTCCAACCCCGCGATGGTGGAGAATTGTTTCTCCAGCGGTGTCGCGACGGAGGAGGCCATCGTTTCCGGGCTCGCGCCCGGCACGCTGGCATTGACCGAGATGGTCGGATAGTCGATGCTGGGCAGGTCGCTGACCGGCAGATTCCGGTACGCCGCCAGACCGAAGACGAGGATGCCGGCCATGACCAGCGTGGTCATGACCGGGCGCCGGATGAAGAGCTCGGCGATGTTCATGGACTGCCTCCAACGCTGTCCGCCCCGCCTTGGGCGGAGACGACCTGCACCGTGGCCCCGTCGGTGAGCCGCACCTGTCCCAGAGCCACTACCCGGTCTCCCGGGCTCACACCTGCGCCCAGCACAGCCAGGGTGTCGGTGGTCCGGGTCACCGTCACCTTGCGGAGTGAGACGCGGTTGCTGTCCTCCACCACGTAGACCGACGATCCCTGCTGCCCGGTGAGCACGGCGCTCGCCGGAACCACCAGCGCCCCCTTCTCGACCGCCACCGTGAAGGACACCCGCACCAACCCCCCAGGCCACAGGCTGCGTTCCCGGTTCGGGAAGCTCGCCTTGAGCAGGATGGTACCGGTCATGGAGTCGACCGCGTTGTCCACGAAGGTGAGCAGACCGGGAACCGGACGCGCGGTATCCCCCACTGGCGTGGCCACCACCGGTAGCCCGGCGCCGGCGCCACGTACCGCGCCCAGCTCGGTGGCCGGCACCGCGAACCGCACCAGGATCGGCGAGATCTGGTTGATCACGACCAGCGGCTCCCCGCCCGCCGCCCGGACGACGTTGCCCTCCTTGAGCAGGACGGCCCCCGCCCGCCCGGAGATCGGCGCCCGCACCGACGCCCGGTCGAGATCCAGGCGCGCGCGCGACACCACGGCCGAATCCGACCTGACCGTCGCGGCCTGGGCAGCCGCGTTGCTCCGGGCCTGGTCCAGCTGCTGCGCGGTGACGAACTCGCGCTTTGCCAGCTCCTCGAAACGCGCCTGGTCACGCTCGGCGGATTCCAGCTGGGCCAGGTCCCGCGACAGAGTTGCTTCCGCCTGAGCGTGCGCAGCCTGGTACGGGCGCGGGTCAATCTGGAACAGCAGCTGGCCCCGTTCGACCTCGTCGCCCTCATGAAACGCCACCCGCTCGATGATCCCGTCCACCTGGGCCGAGACGGACGCCGCCTGAATCGGTTCCACTGTGCCGGTGGCCTGAAGCACGACCGGCACGTCGCGCCGCTCGACCTGCGCCACGACCACGGTGGGGACCGCGGGACGCCCCGGAGTGTCCTTGTGGCAGCCGAGGAAGATCAGCGCGACCGGGAGCAGCAGGGGCGATAGACGAGACGGTAACCGCGTCATGGCAGTGAGTCGTTGGAAGTTCCGGCCGGAATGAGCCGGAAGGGGCTTTGTCCCTGGAGGTCGAGCACGCCGGCGTCGCGGGCAAGTTGCACCAGCGCGGCCTGCCAGCCCAGTCGCGCCTGAATCCGCTGAGCTCGTGCACTCGCAAGAGCGCTCTCAGCCGTCAGAAGCTCCAGCAGGCTTCCGACACCTGCCTGATAGCGGGCGCGGCCCGACTCGGCCGACTCCCTCGCGGAGGCGAGCAGGTCGTCGGCGCTCCCGACCCTGGTAGTCGCCGTCCGCAGGGCATAGTACGAACGGAACACCTGGAAGACCACCTGCTGGCCAAGGCTCTCCGCCCGGGCCCGGGCCGCGTCGGCCTCCGCCTCCGCCTGCCGCTGGTTGTACTCCCAGGTGAAGCCATTGAACAGCGGGATCTGGATGCCGAGGGTCAGGGTGTAGGAATCAGCCCAACTCCCCGGCTGTCCGCCGACTTTCGTGTAGCCGGCGCTCCCGTTAGTGGTGATCGAAGGCAGCCGCTGGGCCCGGGCCACCTGGACCCGGGCGCGGGCCTGCGAGTACTCTGCCTGCGCGGCGGCGAGATCGGGGCGCTCCGCCACGGCCCGGGCAATCAGCTGGTCCACACTGTCGGCGAGCACTGTCACGTCGCGCTCGACCGTCATCGTGTCGACGTCATATTCGAGCGTGGCGGGAAATCCGGTCGCCACCGCCAGCGCCCCGCGGGTGGTGAGCAGGTTCCCCTCCACGGTCCGTAGATCCAGGCGTGCCTGGGCGAGGGCGGTCCGCGCCTGGAGCACATCGGCAATGGTGGCCACACCCACCCGGCGCCGCTCTTCCGCCGACGCCAGGTTGGTCTCGGCCTGGGCCACCGTGGCCTGCTGCGCGGAGAGCAGCGCCTTGGCGGCGGTATAGTCGAAGTAGGCCGCAGCCGCAGTCGCCACCACATTCTGCAACGTGCTGTTGTGGGTCCAGTTGGCCGCGATCAGCCCGTCCCGCGCAGCCCGAACCTCGCCGCTTCGCCCACCCAGATCCAGCAGCAGATAAGTGAAGTTGGCGCTCGGCTGATAGACGGTCTGAGTCACCGCGTTGCGCCCCAGAATTGCGGCCGTCTTGAGCCGGGTCGTCGTGGCGCTTCCCTGGACGGTGGGAAACCACGCTCCCCTTGCCGCTCCGTACGCGGCCGCCTGCGCGCGGGCGGTTGCCCAGGCCGCCCGCGCGTCCTGACTGCCCTCGAGAGCCAGGCTGACGATGTCCTCCAGGGTCAGCGACGTGCGCCGCGAGGCGATGCCCGCTGGCAGCTCGCGCCGAGCAGCCTCCACGGGCAGTACCTGCCGAGAAACCGACGGTGGAACCCAGAGCGTGTCAGGACGAACCGCCGCGGGACGGGCGCCGGACGGACCCGGGAGGGATGGGGCGCACCCAGCCGCCAGCACCAGGAGCATCAGAGGTAGGACTGAGGAGAACTGGTGCGGGCGGGGCATATGTGGGCTTTACGCTTAATCATGGCCTGGTGTTGAGAACCTATGCTCCGGGGAGGACCGCGGCTACCACACCGCCGCCACCCGGTGCCACTGTCGATCCCCCGATGGGGGGCGAAGGGCCGGAACCTCCGCTCCTCCGGAGAACACCTTGCGGTTCACGGGGTTGCCGGCAGTTGACCGGGAGTTGATGGCATGATGAACCCGGCCCGTATCGTTGGCGCTGTGAATACTACGCGGTCGGCGCCGCCGACCGAACAGACATCACCGCCAATGAGGAAGGAGACCCCCGTGGCAACCTCCAGAACGATGTACAACTTCGTTGCACTGGCCCTGGTTACAGGCCTGAGCGCCTGCGTGAAGGAAGGGCCCCAGCAGACCCCAACCGACCTGGTCGCGCGGGGACAGTACCTGGTCACCATCGGCGCCTGCCACGACTGCCATACGCCGAAAATCATGACCGCCGCTGGACCAGTGCTGGATTCCACCCGGCTCCTCTCGGGTCATCCAGCCCAGCGAGCGACCCCTGCCTTTCCCGCTGGAGTCATCGCACCGGACCGCTGGGGCGCAGTCACCAACAACGACCTGACTGCGTGGGCAGGTCCGTGGGGGGTGAGCTACACCGCGAACCTCACGCCGGACCGCACCGGCCTCGCCGGGTGGACCTCCGACGTGTTCATCAAGACCATCCGTAGCGGAAAGCACGCAGGCGTGGGCCGGGCGCTGCTCCCGCCGATGCCGTGGCCCATGTATGCCCACATGACCGACGACGACCTGCGCGCGGTCTTCGCCTATCTGCAGTCGCTGCCTCCGGTGTCCAACTTGGTCCCGGCCCCCGTTCCGCCGACGGCATTGCCGGCGCACGAGGTGGCCGGCACCCAGTAGAAGGGAACGTAAGACATCTCGGAAGTCGCGGTGCGGCGGACGTCCCATCCGCCGCGCTGCCGCCTCCGAGAGATGGGAGCCGTCAGCTCGGTGAAGGTACCTGCCGCCGGCGAAGCAGGAGTGGTGGAAGGAGAAGCATCGCCCCGATGGTGCCGGCCACCGTTCCGCCGATCAGCGCCAGGGCGATGGCGCCGAACAGATCCTGGGCCGCGGTGCCCATTGCGAGCGGCAACGGACTCGCGAGCGTGGTCAGGGTGATCAGGACGATCATCCCGGCCCGGTCGCGGCAGGCGGCCACCACGGTGTGGGCGCGCACCGTGGTGCGCGCCCCCGGGGTGGCCGCCTGCCGCTGCAACACCCCGTCTACCAGCAGGATCGACTGATTCACCGCCAGGCCGATCACCAGGATCACTCCCACGGCGGCTTCCCGGGTGAACGCGGCGTGGGCGATCCAGAACGCCGCGATCACCCCGCCCAGGGCGATCGGCAGGCTCAGGAACACCATCGCCGCGCCCCACACCGAGTCGAACACCATTGCCACCGTCAGCACAACCAGCGCCAGTCCGATGACGAACACCAGCCACAGCCCCTTCTGGCTCTGGTCGTCCTGCCAGCCGAAGTACTCATCGCTCACGGTGTATCCCGGTGGCACGGAGATCGATTTCATGAACGCTTCGTGCGTGCGGTCGGCCAGTTTCTGGGGGCCGCGGAACTCGTAGCTCAGCACCCGGACATACTGCTGGTCCTCCCGGCTGATCCGGGAGAGCGCCTCGCGCTCCTCTACCCGTGCCAGGTCCCCGACCCGCACCGGGATGGCGCGGGTATTCGGCACCTGGGCCTCGCGCAGCTGTTCCAGGGTGCGCTCCCTGGCTCCTTCGGTCTTGAGCGAGAGCCAGAGTTCCTCGTCACCGAGGTTGAATCGCTGCCGGCCGGCGGCGCCCCCCACCTCCCGGGTCACGGCCGCGGCGAACTGGCTGGCGCTGAGCCCGTAACCCGCCAGCGCGGACCGGTCCGGTAGCAGGGTCACGTCACTGGCCCGCTCCCGTCCGAACCAGAAGCCTGCGGCGTTGATGTCCACTGATTTGACCCGCGGAATCCGCTCCAGCCGGGCCTTCAGATCGAGCGCGAGCTGTTCCACCCCGGCGAAGGAGTAGCCCAGGATCTTGACCCGGAACGTGGCCAGGCTTCCCGAGCCGCCGCCGTTGAAGAACCCCGGACCGCGGCCGCTCACCCCGACTGATGCCCCGCCGATCAGCACCGCGCGCTGGGTGACCTCCTCCTGCATCTGCAGCGGAATGGCGGTCAGGGCGGCCTTGTCGTCGAAGGTCACCGTCACGTAACCGCCGTCCGCCCGGCCCTGCGCCTGCACGTTCTCCACGCCGGCGCGGCCCACCACGATTCGCTCCAGCTCGTGGACGCTCTGATCGACGCTGGCCGGGTCGGAGCCGCTTGGAAAATCCACCCGGGCGGAGAGCGTGGTCCGCTGATTCCACCACCCGGCGAAGCTGGACCTTGGCACCTTCACCGCGAAGACCCAGCCGAGTCCGGCCAGCGTGGCCACCGTGACGCCGATCGTGGCCCAGCGCCAGCGCAGCAGCCCGATGACGATGTGGACATAGAAGCGGCGGAGCCGGCGCCAGCGGACCTCATGCACTCCGTGGCCCGCGCCCAGCGCGGGGATCATCACCACCGAGGTGACGATGGACCAGCCCAGCGCCATGCTGAAGGCCGCGGCGAAGGGCACGAACGCCGCGCGGGTGTCGCCCTGCAGATAGAGGAAGGGAACGAGCACCACCGCGGTCGTGAGCGTGGAACCCAGGACCGCCGGAGTAATCCGCCTGCCCGCCTCCGCGCGTCCCTCCACCGTGTCGGGGGCCGTGCGGAGGCGATCCACCACCACAAGGCCATTCTGCACCAGGATGCCTATGCCCATCCCCAGGCCGGCGAGGGTGAGCAGGTTGGCGGGAATCCCGAGGAGGTAGAGACCGAGCGTTGTCCCGGCCACCGCCACCGCCGCGCTGGCCAGCACCAGGATCACCGCCCGCGGCGCCCGCAGGCCAATGGCAAGTACCAGCAGCACGCCGGCGAACGCGATCGCGCCGCGCTGCCCCAGGTCACCCAGCTGTTCTCCCAGCCGCACGCTCTCGTCGCTCAGGATCTGGAACCGGATGCCGGCGGGCAGGCCCGGGCGAAGCTCCTCCAGCGCGGCCCGCACCTGGCGGGCGGTCTTGATCGCGTCCGACCCGGGCAGACGGGCCACCCGCATGATGACCGCCGGCTCGCCGTTGACCCGGAAGAAACGGTCCTGATTGTCCTCCTCCCGCCGGATGGTGGCCAGGTCGGCGAGCTGGTACACGCGACCGCCCGGGCCGCGCACCGGAAGCCGTCCCAGCACCTCGAGCGCGTCGGGAGTGTCGCGCAGGACGACCTGCCGTTCGCTGGCGCCGCCCTGCTCCACGCCGATCGCCTGAACCACCCTGGCCCGCGACAGCGCCTCGCTGAGCACGGCCGGCTCGATGCCGAGCTGGCGGAGCCGCTCCGGCTGATAGGCCACTGCCACGCCGACCACGGCGCCACCCATGGAGCTGACTCCGGCCACACCGGGCACCGCGCTGATCCGCGGCTTGACCTGCCGTTCGACCAGCTCCTGCAGCGTTCCCGCGGTGTATGGACCGTACACCGTGGCGCCGAGAAGGGGCTCCTCGTCCAGGCCTTCGGGTACGTAGTTGCTGACCTGCAGGTCGGAGGAGCCGGCGGGAAAGTCGGCCCGGAGCAGCTCGAGTCTCTCCAGCACGGCGAGCCGGGCCAGCCGGACATCGGTCCCCGGCTCGAGTTCGATATCAAGACTGAGATAGCCCTCGCCCGACTCGCTCCCGATCTTGTGGATCCCGCGTACCGACTGGATAGCGGCCTCGATCGGACTGCCGAGGTAGGTCTCGACCAGCTCGGCCGAGGCCCCGGGCCAGTTCATTGAGACGGTGAGGCGGGGCAGCTCCACGTAGGGCCGGGTCGCGATGGGTAGCCGCGCGAGAGCGAGGCCGCCCGCGAGCACCAGCGCCACGGCGCTGGCCCAGATCACGGCCGGTCGGTGGGAGGCCCAGGTGATCACGACGGCGGGAGAGGCGGAAGGGCAGGAGGGCGGGACGCATCATCGGTGACCGGGATCGCGGGAGCCTGTGCTGCCGCCTTCCCGCGTTCCCGCCTTCCCGCCAGCGCCCGGCGCTCTGCACGCTGCTCCACCACCGAGTAGGCGGTCGGCAGCAGGAAGAAAGTCACGAGTGTCGCGGTGACGGATCCCCCGATCACTCCGGCCGCCAGCGGCTGGTACAGCTCGCCGCCGCTGCCCCACCCCAGCACCAGCGGCAACACGCCGACGATAGTGGTGAGCGAGGTCATCGCAATCGCCCGGAGCCGCTGGCGCCCGCCCAGCAGCACCGCCTCCCGGATCGGATGGCCCTCCTCCCGGAAGCGGCGGACCGCGTCGAGCTTGACCACCGCGTCGTTGTCCGCGAGGCCGATCATCACCACCATCCCGATCAGCGACACGGCGTTGAGGCTCTGGCCGGTGAGCCAGAGCACGAAGATCCCGCCGACGCCGGCCAGCGGCACCGTGAGCATCACCAGGAGCGGCGTAGAGAACGAGCCGAACTCCCCCGCCAGCACCAGGAACATCAGGGCGACCGACAGCAGCGCCACCACGCCCATCTCGGACAAGGTGCGCCGCTGCTCGGTATCGGCGCCGCCGATTTCCCAGGTGAGGCCCGCCGGGGCGTCGAGGCCCGCCAGCGCCGTCTGGATCCGGTCGACGGCGCGGGCGGTGCCGCCCTGCTCCACGGCGGCCTCCACCACCTGGACGGGGCGCTGATCCACCCGGACTACTTCCACAGGGTCGTGCACTTCACGCACGGAGACCAGCTGGCCGAGCGGCACGCCGCCGATCGTCGCCGCCAGCGCGGTGGCCAGGTCCTCGTTGGCGCCGCCGGCATATCTGACCCGAATCGGAGTGCGGCGGTCGGTCTCGCGCAGCTCGCTGGCCTTGACCCCGCCGAGCCCGCCGGCGAGCGCACTGGCAACGGCGTCGATCGAGAGACCCCGAAGCGCGATCCGCTCGCGCTCGAGCCCCAGCTCGACCACCGGCTGGGTGCCGGCATAGGCATCGCGTACGTCGGTGAGGCCGGGGACGGCCGCGAGGAGGGTCCGTGCGCTGTCGGCCCACCGGGCGGTGGTCCGCCGGTCGGGCGAGGCGATCTCCACCCGCAGGAGCCGGCCCTCCCGTCCGATGAGGCTGCCGAACTCCGACTGGCCCGCCAGATCGATGGCGAGGCCACCCTGGGCGAGGTCCGGTACCTGTGCCCTGAGCGCGTCGGCGAATGTCCGGGCCGCCGACCCGGCCGGCACGGGCAGCAGCAGCTGGGCATAGGCCGGCCCCCCGGGCTCCGCCCCCGAGACCAGCTCTTCGTCGGTGGCGGCGCCGATCCGGGTGTAGATCCCCTTCGAGCCCAAGCCGGCGGCGGCCGCTTCGATCCGCGCGGCCTGCCGGGCGGTTTCCTCGATCGCGGTGCCTTCAGGCAGTCGCAAGCTCGCGATCGCGACGCCCTCGTCGACTTGCGGCAGGATTTCCCGGGGCAGGCGCAGGGTGAGCCACACGGCGAGCACGGTGGATAAGATGGAGACGCCGAACACCGTCCGCGGATGATCGAGGGACCACATCATGCCGCGCTCGTACAGCTCGGCGAGGTGGAGTCCGATCCGCGTCAGTCGGTCGTTCCGGGTTCCGCGTTCCGAGTTCCGAGTTGGCCCCCCGCCAGACCCGCTGGGAACTCGGACCTCGGAACTCGGAACCGTCGCGGAGCGCCGCCGGCCGACGAGCAGGACGGGCATCAGCGTAAGCGCGAGCACCAGCGACGCCATCAGCGAGGTCACCACGGCCAGCGACAGGTCCCGGAACAGCGCCGCGGCGAGGCCGCGCACGAACACGATCGGCCCGAAGACCAGCACCGTAGTGAGCGTCCCCGCGATCAGCGGTCCGGAGACCTCTTCCGCAGCGCGGCGAGCCGCCTCCCATCGCCCGTAACCCTCCTCGCGGAACCGGCCGGAGGCCTCGGAGACCACGATGGCGTTGTCAACCAGGAGACCGACGCCGAGGGCGAGGCCGCCGAGCGAGAGGACATTGATGGTCACATCGAACAGCTGCAGCGCGGTGAGGGACACCAGCACCGACAGCGGCACGATGAGGCCGATCGCCAGGGCGCTCCGCCAGTCGCGCAGGAACAGCAGGATCAGGAGCAGGGAAAGCAGCCCGCCGGCGATGATCTCCTGGGTCAGGTTGGACAGCGCGTCGGTGACGAATCGCGCCTGCGCGGCGACGACCCGGAGCCTCACCTCGGGAAATTCCTTCCCCAGCTGATCCACCGTCTCCACCATCGCGCTGGTCACCGCCACGGTGTTCGCCCCGGCGTCCTTGTAGACCACGAGGCCGATGCCCGGAGTGCCGTCCAGCCGCGTGAGGGTGCGCGGGTCCGCGGTGGCGAGGGAGACCCGCCCGACATCGGAGAGGCGTATCGGTCCACCCGCCCGCCCGGCCGCCTGGCCCACCGGGATGTCGGCAAACTCATCGAGCTGACGGAGTTCCGTGAGCGCCCGCACCGAGAAGCGGAACTGCCCCCGCCGGATGGTGCCGCCGGGCGCGCTGGCGTTGGCGTTCCTGATGGCGGTGACCACATCCTCGGTGGTGAGTCCGAGGGCCCGGAGACGCCCCGGGTCCAGCTCGACCCGGATCTCGTCCTCGGGTACGCCGGTCACGGCCACGCTGGCGATGCCGTCCAGCTGCTCCAGCCGGCGGGCCAGCACCTGTTCGGCCAGTCGGGCTACGGCGCGCTGATCTCCCGTGCCGGTCACGCCGAGCACCGCGATGGGCCGTTGCCCCGGATCGCTGCTGAGCAGCGTCGGCCGCTCGGCCGTTTCCGGCAGCTGGGACCGGGCGTTGTCCAGCCGTTCCCGCACCGTGAGGATCGTCGCGGCCATGTCGGTGCCCCAGGCGAACCGCGCCGTGGTGGTCACCTCTCCGTTGCGACTCACGGACCGGAGCTCCACCAGCCCCGGGGTCGCGGCGATCGCCTCCTCCACCGGCTCCGCGACGAAGCGGGAAGCCTCGGTGGCGGCGGCGCCAGGGTACACGGTGCGGATGGTCAGGACGGGGAGGGTGACATCGGGCAGCAGCGTCACCGGCAGCCGACCGAGCGACACCGCTCCGAGCAGGACCAGGGCGATGGTGGCGGCGACGGTGGTAACCGGTCGCTTGAGGGCGGTGGCAGCCAGTGACATCGTGGGGAGGCCGAGGTCGGCGCGATCGGTGAACGGTGAACAGTGAACGGAGAACGCCGGATGGGCTGGCCCCGTTCACCCTTCACCGTTCACCTCATGGCTCGGCCCTCTCCTTCGCGGAAAGGACCCTGACCGGTGCGTCGTGTGTGAGGGTCAGATGACCCTCGGTCAGGACCGTGTCGCCAACTGCCACGGGGATCTGTCCGGTGGCCGAATCCGGGAGCACCTCGGTCTCGGAACCGTTGGAACGGCCGGGGAGGATGTACACCCACTGGGCGCGGCCGCCCTTCACCACGAACACCAGCGGGCGGCCGTCCCGCTCGATGACCGCACGGGCAGGGACGATGACCCGGTTGGGGAGCCGGGTCGCCTCGAGGCGAAGATCGGCGTACATGCCCGGTTGCAGCGCCAAGGCGCGCGTTGGCGCGACCGACACCACCACCCTTCCTGCCCGGGTGGTGGAATCCACCAGCGGGAGGACCGCCGTGATCCGGCCACGCACCGGAGCACCCTGCGTGGCGGGCGTGGAGACCAGCGCCTCGCCGCCGGGCCTGACATAAGGAAGGTCGTGCTCCAGCACCTGGGCCTCGACCCGCAGGTGGGTCACGTCCACCACGGTCGCGACATCCTGCCCCGGAGAGAGACGCTCACCCGCCGAGATGCTGACCTTGTCCACCATGCCGTCGAACGGTGCAGTGATGGTGGCCCGCTCCCGGTCGAGCTTCGCCTTTTCCAGTCTGACCTCGGCGGCCGGGACGCCGGAAAGCGCCAGCGCGTTCTTGCGCCGATCCCCCTCCTGTCCCGGACCGAGGAGGATGGAGTCGGAGGCGAGGTTTCCCTGGAACCTGATATTGGCCTCTGCCAGCGCCGCCTCGGCCTCTCGTACCGCCAGGTCGAATGGCCGGGTATCCAGCCTGACAATGGGGTCACCCCGCTTGACCTGGACTCCTGGCCGGACCAGCACCTCTTCCACCGTGCCGTTGGTCTCGCCCTTCAGCGCCGCGACCGCCTCGGAGCGGACCTGGCCGGTAGTGGCAATCGTCAGCACCAGGTCACCCCTGCGAACCGCCTCGCCGGCCACCGGCAGCGCCAGGCTGGAGCCGCCCGCCAGCCCGGCTCCGTCACCGGCCGCTGGCTTGTCCCCTTCCGCCTGGGCAGGCTTGCCCTTGCATGCGGGAGTGGCCAGCAGGGCGGCCGCAAGGAGGACGCTGGGGTATCGGGTCATGGCAGATTCGCGTGGCTACGGTGGCGGTAAGGATGCGCCACACGGTAGCACGGTCGCAGGAGGGGGCTGGTATCAATTAAACGACACGAGAGCCCCCGCGACAGAGCCCGACACTCTCGCCTTGGCCGCCCGGAAATCGGGGACGCAGGCTGAGGGAGGCCGCCCTGGTCCGATGAGGCCTCGCGGCGCAATGCGTAGAATGCGAGCGCCGGCGGTCGGAGGAACTCCAATTGGTTCAGCGGGCGGATCGCCGTGATCGTACGCCGCCCAGCCGTGACCAAGCCGAAGGGACCGGCGGGCCCGGCTGAGCCCACCGATCCCCGACCTTCCCTCCCTATTCGAACCGCAGCGCGGACCGCGGGGATCAGACCTTTCCGCGTTCGGGGATCACGTACCGCACCACTAGCGGGACATCGAGCTGGTCTCCCTCCACGCCCCAGGCAGTCCGCCGGTTCGCCTCGAGCAGCCTGAAGCTGGCGGGCAGGCTCACCCGGGCGAGCTCGAAGCCGTGGCTCGAGAGCACCAGCCAGTCGCCCACCCCCGCGGGGCTGTCGGCAAAGCGGACCTTGAGCCACACCGCTCCGTCCCGGGCCACCTTCACCTCCTCCACCGGCGGGAAGTAGGCCGGCCGGAACAGCCGGCGGCGAATGGAATCGGCCGTCACCGGTGTGATCGGCTCGTCCCGCCGCTGGGGTCTGGCAAACTGATCGATCACACTGTCCACCACGGATCCCGGCAGACGCAGGGCCTCGTAGCCGATCTCGCGGGTGAACAGCCGCTGCCTGCCCTCGCGCCAGGCAGTGACGGTGAACGTGCCAGCCCTGTTCCTGCGTGACGCGTCACGAGTCACGGTGACGAGCAGCGACCCGTCGGCGGAGGTGGCGTAGAGCGGGTCATCCCCGAACGGCTGCCGATAGTGCGACTCGCCGTCCCGGTAGATGAACCCCATTCCGCTATGCTCCATCGGCAAACGCGCCACGGTGTCCATCACCTCGAGGCTCCGCGCCGTTCGAAGCAGGAAAGAGTGACTGGCCTCACCGACCGGGCTGGCACGGTCACGTACCACTTCCTGCACCAGCAACGATCCGTCCGGCAGCACCGCAGCCGGGATCCCGTTCCGGGTCTGGGGGCGGGCGGAGGATGCGAGCGTCACCGCGGCTCCGCCGAACGGCACCGTGACCGCGCCGCGGCCGCGCCGCGGCATCAGGGTGAGCCGGACCAGACCCGGATCCATGGCCCAGAGCGAGTCCCGGTGCAGGCCGAGCGTCAGCACCGAGTAGAACTCTCCCGGCCCGGCCCCGCGTCGGCCTATGGTCCTTCGGAACTCACCGGTCGGTTCGAGCTGGAGAATCAGGCCCAGCTGTGGATCGGCGAGATACAGACTGCTGTCGGAATCGACGACCAGGGAACTGACAAACGTCAGAAGGGCCCGGACGCTGTCCGGCACGACGAACGCGGAATCACGCTGGGCGGCCAACCGGGTGAGGAGGGCGGCCGGCTCCGGCTGGGGCTGAAACCACAGGCCCAGGCCGAGCGCCGTAACCGACATCCACTGCTGGCGGGACATGGACATGGCGACGGATCCGGGAGCGGGTCTCAGAGGGTGAGTGAACCCGTACGAATCCGTACGGATAGAATATCGTCAGAAGTCTGCTTCCGCGCGACTACCACCCCCTCGCAGTTCCTCCTAACTGGCGGATCTCCGTCATGGAGGGCCACTTGCACTCCCAGGAGACTTCCCCGGGACACGTACTGGGCCGAGCCGTCGGGATCCAGCGGCAGCGCCGCGCCCGCGCCACAACCGGGACTGCTGAGGCGGCAGGTGTTCAGCACAGTGGACGAGCAGTTGTAGTAGCCGGGAACTTCGCCGCCGTGGCAGATCTGCCACCCACCGAAGCTCTCGCAGCCCCAGCAGCCTGCTCCAGTCTTCTCCATCAGGGAGGTGGCTGTGTTGGCCGCCGCGAGTGCGGCCAAGCTCTGCGCCGTGGCCGGGCGGACGGCAATGATGGTCAGAAGGACAAGACAGAGGGCGGACAGAGACAAGCGGGCTCGCATGATTCTCCTCTTCAGGGTGTGGGTGGGTTGGGCTCCCCGACCCAGCGCCAGTCGTACCAGACTAGCTCCAGCTCTCCGGCCCGACGGGCGCCAAGCACCGCGTCCTCCCCGGGCAGGCGTGCAACCAGGCCGAGCGGAGCATCGAGCTCGGTGACTCGCTCGACCCGGTCACCGGCGCCGTAGCGGACTAGCAGACGCCGGTCGGAGGACAGGTCGCTCAGGGTGAGGAGCAGCGTGCAATCGAGGGCCACCGCCGGCAGCGCCCGCCAGTGAAACAGGCTGTCCGCCGGCAGGTTCACCTGGTCCAGCGAAGCCAGCGGGGCCGCGAGGGTGTCGGTGGCCCCGCTCGAGGGGTCGAGCCGGATGACCGTGAATGGAGCCATGGACCGGGTGAGCAGCAGACCTCGGCTCGATTCGGTGATCTGGTACCGATGGATGGTCTTGATGCTGTCCGATTGGGCGGAGCGGAAGAGTTCTCGTTTGTCGCCGGGGAAGGACCGGCGCACCACGAACCGCCTGGAGGCGAGGTCCCGGAGAGCGAGAATCCATCCGCCTCTCCGCCACAGCGCCTGGTCGAGCTGCTCTGCCATCCCCAGGTGCGCCTGGCCCACCTGCTCGATGGCGCCGTCCGGCCGAAGCAGGTAGTCCCGCCCCGTCGCCTGATCCAGCAGCCGGATCCCCCCGTCCGTCAGGCCGACTCCGGCAGGCCGAATGCTGTCCGGGAGGAGAATCCGGGTGAGTGAGCGCTCCCGATCGATGGAGAACAGGTCGCCACCTGCCGACCATAGAACGAGGGACCCGGACGGGCCGGGGACCACACCCCGAACGCCGAAGGTCGCCGGAAGGACCAGAGTGGCACGGGCGTCGAGGGATACTGGCCCACTCCGGCATTCCTGAGCCGCCACCCATCCCAGGGGGAAAGCGGCAGACAAACCAAGAGCGAGCGCGAGCGGGGATGCCAGCGTTGAGAACTGTCGCATGGATCCGGGAGGTGAGAGCGTGGCCCACGGTAGGGGTTCGCCGCGACACTCACCATGCAGCTTCGCGCCACGGGAGGCGCGATCGGGTCCGTCAGCTTGAAGACAGTCAAAGAATTGTGCAGTGTATGGATGCCCGCGCCATCGCTCGGGAACCCCTGGGTGCGATTCCCCGCCGCTCGCGGGGCAGGTAGGCTATTCCCGTGTCAGTGCTTATCCTCGAGCCGCCGTACCTGCGGCTGCTTCCCGCGGGGTCCTGTCGGCCACCCGTAGGGGCATCGCTCGTGGCCGACCTCTCGGACGGCATTCCCGCGCTGGCGGAGGCACTGCAGGAGCACAGCAGTGCTCCCTGGTGCCCGCTGGTGACCTGCCTGGCTGATCGCCGGGTCCCGGCGTCGTGCCTGTCCGCCTTCGAGCCCGTGCCCGGCGTCATCGCCCCGCTGTACCCTGGGGAGCAGATGGGCCGGTCGCTCATCGAACGCGCGCTGGGAGCCATCGCCCGCCGGCCACCGCCCCTGCCGACCACGATTGCCCTCTGGGTGGAGCGTCGCCTCGCCCGGCCCGGCACGGCGAGCACCCTGGGAGCGTGCTTCGGTGACGGCGGTGATGCCCTGCGTCCGCCCCGGACTCTGACTCGCCGGGTCCGGGCGCTGGGACCACTCGAGGTGCGCGACTGGCGCGGGCTGGCGGGATTGGTGCACATCCTCACCACGTCCATGCTGCCGGGGAACACCTCGCTCGAACTCGCGGCGCTCACGGCAGGTGTGGACCCGCGCACCCTGCGCCGCTGGCTCCGGCTGGCGACCGAGATGTCCTGGGTAGAGGTGGTGGCCCGCGCAGGGTGGGAATGGCTGGTGGAAATGACCCTTCGGCGCTTCGGCTACGTCGAGCGAGGCTCGGCGCGGAAGGTGAGCGGGGAGCGGTATGCGATGAGCGGCCAGGCGTGAGGCGTCTGGAGTAAGGAGTAAGGAGTAAGGAGTAAGGAGTACGGGGCACTCCCTACTCCTTACTCCTTACTCCTTACTCCTCACTCCTCACTCTTTACCGCTTACTGCGGCGGCTCAGGCTAACGCCGGTACCGCTCCAGCCACTGCAGGCCGTCCTCATCAATTCGCACGGCGTAGATGGTGCCCTGCCCGATCCCAACCACCTGGCGGCCCTTCGGCAGGTATACCCGGCTGGCCAGCTTGCCACTGGCATCGAACACGTCGAACGCAGGGGTGGAATCGCGCGACGGTGTATACCGCTGCAGCCATAGCTGACCATCCGAGCTCATCAGGGCGGAACGACTCCGGAACGGCGGCTTGTACTCGGGCCAGTCGAACTCCTCGGCCTTGGGCTCTGGGAGCGTCGGGGCCGGCCCCCTGCCCGGGCCGCCGCTCGTCACCGTGATGCGGTTGCGGGTGTTCTTCATCGCCTCCATGTAGGCGTCCCGATCGCCATCGTCGACCCGAACCCGATCGTAATTCACCGGTGCGCCGCGGGCGGGGTGGTCTCCCAGCCATTCCACGTGGTAGTCCCCGACCCGGGCAACCGCGAGCCTCCCGTCGGGACCGGCGGCCCATTCGTCCTGTGCCGCATATGGCTGAGGACGCATCATGACCATCCGCGCGTTCGCGCCGCCGGAGACCTGCATCTTGGTGGCCGGGATCTTCACTCGCGTCAGAGTGTCGAGCCGGTTGGTGGCGCGATCCCAGCGTACCACCGGCACCGAGTCCGGCGCGGTGGCGGAGACGGCAGCGCCGGCGCCCAGTCCAGCGAACGGGCTGGCCTGGAAATAGATCCGCCCCATCCGGTCGGCCCCCTTCGGCTGGGCGAGCCCCTGGAGGCCGTCCGGGAAGGGAACAGTCTTGCCGAGCTTGCCGTCCGGTCCCACCGTCAGGAAGCGACGACTCACGCGATCGACCAGCAGGGTCGAATCACCGGGATAGGGAATGAGCTCCCCGGGAAACTGGTACTCGCCAGGGCCCTGGCCGTTTCGCCCGATCGTAGCCTGCTGGCCGCTCTTGAAATCGGCCAACAGCAGGGACTTGGGGCCGAGATCCACCACCAGCACCTTGCCGCCGGGCAATTCGCGGAGCGCGCCGATCTGGTCAAACGATTCCGGGAATTCCCCGTCCGGCTTCTCGAGCCTTCGCTCGGGAACGCTGCTCTGGGCGACGAGGACGGCCGGAATGGCTGCTGCCAGCAACGCGACACAGAGCGAATTGACGGGCTTAGCCATGGTGCGAGACCTCCTCTGCATGTTGGGCGGAATGGGGCGTCACAGGGGCCACGGAGCCCCGGATCTGGTGCCCTGCGATGATCAGAACCCTCTCCAGGACCAGCGGGCGAGTGAGATAAGTGTCGTCCGAGCTTCGGCTTGGGCTCGGTTGAGGATCAGGCTGCATGTGGTGCTCCAAGTGCCTCTCAGGCTCCGGGAAGGATGCCTCGGCCCGGCCGGGAGTCGCACGAAACCCTTTGCCGGGTCCCGTTGTCTACCTCACAGCCAATGGCTTCGCCCATGACCCTCGGGGACGCCCCCGGATCCGACCGCGCAACCATTGCGCGAGCCCTCGTCGGCGACCCCGCCGCCGAGCGGGAGCTGTACGAGCGTCACGTGGATCGGGTCTATCGGCTGATCTACCGGATGGCGGGGGATGCGGAGCTGGCCCGGGAGTACACCCAGGACGCCTTTGTTCGGGCGTTCGACCGGCTGGGGACTTTTCGCGGTGAGGCGGCCTTCTCTACCTGGCTCGGCAGCATTGCGATCTCGGTGACCCTGACGGGGCTGCGCCAGCGAAAGCGGCGGTGGGATCGGGAGACGGACCTGGATCAGGCCGAGCCGGTGGCGGTGCGGCGGGAGTCGCTGGAGCCGGATCTGCGGCGCCGGCTGTTCGAAGCGATCGATGCATTGCCCGATGGCTATCGCGCCGTCCTGGTACTGCACGAGCTGGAGGGCTACACCCACGAGGAGATCGGGACGCTGCTCGACATCGACCCGGGGACCTCGAAGGCACAGCTGTTCCGGGCGCGCGCCAAGTTGAGAGTCGCGCTCGAGCCCCATGCAGGAGACTGGAACCGATGAACGAAGATCCGCTGGACCGCCTGCTGGACCAGGCGCGTGACCAGTACAACCAGCCACCGGCGCCGCCCAGGGATGAGATGTGGGCGGCGATCGAGGCAAGGCGAGGCCGGCGCCGCGACCTGCGCTGGCGCAGGCCCGGCGCCCTGGGGAAGCTGGCCTGGCCCCTGGGAATCGCAGCGCTGCTCGCCATTGGCTTCGGGCTGGGAAGGTTGAGCCAGGAGAGCCGGGGAGCGCCGGTGCAGGCTGCCGCGCCCGCCACCCCGAGTGAAGACCGGGGATCCACCTCTCCCGCGCTGGCCGGGGCGGCGCTCCAGCACCTGAGCCGCACCGAGACCTTCCTGACCGGGTTCCGGCTCGAAGCCCAGTCCCGGGTGCCGGACTCGACGTTGCTCTCCGGCGCTCGCGATCTGCTCGGCACCACGCGGATGCTGCTCGATTCTCCCGACCTCAGGGATCAGCGGGTCAGGCAACTGCTGCGGGAACTCGAAGTGGTACTCGCCCAGGTGGCTCAGCTGCAGGCCGAGCCGACCAGGGAAGATGCGGACCTGATCGTCCACGAACTCGATGAACAGGGCGTCCTGCCCCGGCTCAGAACCTCCATTCCCGCCGGGCCTGCCGCCAACCTCTCAGGAGAAAGCTGATGCGCGTCACCGTCGCCCTGGCCCTTGCCGGCATCCTCTTCACCCACGCGGGGCCTGAGCTCCGCCAACCGGTGCTGCCCGAACCCGTCTCCGGCTGGACCCTGCTTGGCGGCTGGGTCGACGACGATCCGGCAGACTCGCTCTATCGCGCCGCGCGAGCCGCGCTCAACTCCTCCAACTACCGGAGCGCGGCGGATCTGTTCCGCCAGCTGCGCGAGCAGCAGCCCAAGTCCCGCTACGTGGCGGACAGCTACTACTGGGAGGCGTTCGCACGCTACCGCCTGGGCGGAGGCGATGAGCTGCGAGAGGCGCGGCGGCTGCTGGCTGAGCAACAGGAGAAGTTCCCCAAGGCCGCGACCCGCGGAGATGCCGCCACGCTCCGTACCCGGGTGGAGGGCCAGCTGGCCCAGCAGGGCGATGCCGATGCCGCCCGCCGGGTGTCTGTGGCCGCGGAATCCGCCGGTGGCGGCCAGTCGTGCACTGACGACGATGACGACACCCGGATCGCCGCCCTGAACGCGTTGCTGCAGATCGACGCCGATCGGGCCCTGCCGATTCTCAAGCGGGTGCTGGCGCGGCGCGACCGCTGCTCCGAGATCCTCCGGCGGAAGGCGGTATTCCTGGTTTCCCAGAAGCGAACCGACGAGACCGAGCAGATCCTGTTGGACGCCGCGCGGCAGGACCCGGATGGCGAGGTCCGGGAGCAGTCGGTGTTCTGGCTGTCACAAGTCGGTACGGAACGGTCGGTGAGCGCGCTCGACTCGATCCTGCAGTTCTCACGCGATCCCGAGCTGCAGAAGAAGGCGGTGTTCGCACTGTCGCAGACCAAGGTGGCCCGGGCGCAGCAGGTGATCCGTGACCTGGCATCGAAGGAAGGTGCCGAGGAGGAGGTCAGGGAGCAGGCGGTGTTCTGGCTGGGCCAGTCGCACGATGCCGGCAACGCCGACTTCCTCCGGACGCTCTATAGCAAGACCGGCAACACCGAACTCAAGGAGAAGATTCTCTTCTCGATTTCCCAGATCCGCTCCCCGGCGAGCGACAAGTGGCTGCTGGACGTCGCGCTCAATGGCAAGGAGGACATCGAACTGCGTAAGAAGGCGCTGTTCTGGGCCGGGCAGTCGCGGGCCTCGGTGACCGACCTGGTGGGCCTGTACGACAAGATGGCCGAGCCTGCCATGCGGGAGCAGCTGATCTTCGTGTACTCCCAGCGGCGCGACCCGGCCGCGGTGGACAAGCTGATGCAGATCGCCAAGTCGGATGGGGACAAGGAGCTGCGCAAGAAGGCCATCTTCTGGCTGTCACAGAGCCGGGACCCGCGCGCGGCCGAGTTCCTGATGCAGGTCATCGAGCAGCCCTGAGGACGGACAAGCAGACAGGCGGGCGGGGCGGACAACCGACATCCGGAGAGCTGTGTATGGCGTCAAGACTCAGTGTTACCCTGATGGGCTCGTTCGCCGCTCTTCTCCTCCTGGCAACTCGGGCGGAGGCGCAGGGCCTGGCGCGGCGGATCACCGGTGCGCCAGACGGCGAGGTGCGGATGAGTTTCGCGGCCCGCCCGGACGTCTGCGGCGACGGCGAGCATTCGATCCGGTCCGGCCGACGGCACCGGATCCAGGACGACGATGACGACGTGGTGTACAACGACCAGGATTGCCCGTGCGAGCCCGGACCGGTGCGGGTGATGCTCCGGGTGAGCGATCACCGGGTGATCAAGGCTCGGACTTGGGTGGGGGGCCAATGGCGGACTGGCGGGAGCGCCACCGACCTCGGCACGGTGTCCGCGCGCGACGCGGTTGCCGCGCTCCTCGCCATCGCAGGCGACCCGAAGAACTCCGGCGGGGAGCATGCGATCTTCCCCGCCACCCTCGCCGACAGCGTGACGGTCTGGCCTCAGCTGCTGCGCCTGGCCCGGAGCGACGCCGCGCCGAGCGACAGCCGCAAGCAGGCGGTGTTCTGGGTGAGCCAGGCCGCCGGCGACTCCGCAACGGCGGGCCTCAGCCAGCTGGCGGAGAGTGAGAAGGAGGACCACGACATTCGGACCCAGGCGGTGTTCGCCCTGTCGCAGCGGCCTCGCGATGAAGGTGTGCCTGCCCTGATCCGGGTCGCCCGCACCAGCACCAGCGCGGAAGTGCGTCGGTCGGCCCTGTTCTGGCTCGGGCAGTCGGAGGATCCGAGGGCCCTCGCCCTGTTCGAGGAGATACTGACGAAGCAGTAGGCCGTGAGCCATCAGGCGCCAGGCGTCAGGCGTCAGCCTCGGTTGTGCTGTGAGGCATGAGTCGGAGAACGGGAAGCACGGACAGGCTGGTGGCGTCCGGTTGCATCCTGGCACGGCCCAACTCGGCTGACGGCTGACGGCTCATGGCTGACGTCTGACGCCT
>Ga0153915_10001358_pt1 | contig 22470 bp, 21 predicted proteins | sample Opewatmetagenome_2_FD_107003 | JGI IMG/M metagenome (GOLD analysis project Ga0153915, IMG submission 107003) | Freshwater wetland microbial communities from Ohio, USA - Open water 3 Core 3 Depth 3 metaG | ecosystem: Environmental > Aquatic > Freshwater > Wetlands | place: USA: Ohio, Lake Erie...
AGATGAAAAAGAATAATTGGATTTGAATATTGTGTTGAAGGTAGAAATACCTTGAATACGTACTTTGTCCCAAATTGACTTAAGATATTGGGAATCGAGTACAGCTTTTGAAAAAGAACCGGTAACTGCGAACTTTTGACGAACCTCAACGACCGCATCCGAATAACTAACATTGAAAGAAGAAGGACGAGCAGACATGATTGTCTGACCGTATACGGTTCTTGCTGCAAGATTGCCGAGTTTACCTGAAAGATTTCCGATTACGTTACCACTTAGTATAGCCATTGTAACCTCCTAAAGTTATTCTGAATTACACAGGCAATTCTATATGCTATAATTTTGGAATTCACTGTAATAAATTGAAAGTACACTTCAACAAGCTCAGTACTTGGCAAGGTGTGTTTTAACAAGCCCGGTTAAGACTACTCAGAGACTTGTCAGAGACTTGTTGGACGGTGGAAAGAAAACCGGTTTGAATTGACGTTTCCGGAATAAAATTGTATTAACTGAATCGCAACATAAATTATACTTTTCTGAAAGTTGAAAGATTGATTCGGTCTGGGTATAAATTCTTCGTAACTCAATATATTCCGATTTGATTTGAAGATTCCGGATAGAAAGCTCGTTGATGAGACCAAGTTTATAATATTTACGGAATTTAGGTTCATTTCTAATCTTCGATATGTCAAGTCTGGAAGTCATTGGCCTTTAACATCTATATGCGAAAAAATAATTTTTATGGCCTGATGATTGCAACGCTCGATGTTTATGATTTGTTTTCTTTTCTTAAACCCATCTTGTGTTCTCCCTCCCGCCAAAGCGGGACAAGCTCTTAAAATAAGGGGAGAAGTTTTTTAAAAGTTGAAAAGTGGGGAGTTCGTTTATATATGGCGGGCGAAAGGTGTGCGGGAATCCGTGACCTGAAGCGAGCCAAGATGAGGCGCAATATAAAAGGTGCGGGGTTTGCATAATGCAACATTATGTTGAGTCGATTTGAATTGAGAAGACGCCACTGTTGGGACTGCACAAATACAAAAACATAATGTTCGTTATGTAATACCCGCTTTCACATGCCCGCAGCCAAAGGCAAGGGATGATGAGTTGATCCGCCGCGGTGGATTCACACAAAAGGTACTTGAACAATAAAATTTTTATCTGATGTATGGTGAAATACAGTGAAATTCGAGTGTAGAGTTAAGACCTTTCGACAAGACTCAAGGCAGGTAGTAGAGTGTAGAATATTTCAAATGGAATCGACATGAATGAAAAGATTTACATCTGGATTATTGGCGGGCTTCTAAGTTTAGTAAACTTTTTATTCTGGTCAAGGATTAAACGAATTGAGAAAGATGTTGATGAAGCGAAAAAGAAATCATCTGCGATTGAGAAGAATTATTTGTCAAGATTTGAAGAGCTTCATAATAAATTGAGTGAAGTTGAGAAAAATATTATTCGGGAGATTTACAACGTAAAGCTATTAGCTGTAAGCCATCAGAAAACAGATGAAAGTAATTCACTCCAGTAAAAGATATGGGATAAACTATGGACTTTATTGCAAATTGGTTTGGGTGGTTATTCGCCCAACAAGATGGCGGACAAGTGTTGTTGGTCGGACAGGTGAAAAAATTGTTGAAATGATTAGAAAGTAATTTTTGAATTCAGAAGTATATTTAAATTATTATATGCATTTTTGCCTTGAGACGTATTTATTATTAACGGTTGAGGTAAAATGTATAAAAATAAAAAAGTGGGTTTAGCTTTATCCGGGGGCGGTTATCGAGCAGCTGCATTTCATTTGGGAACCTTGAAAAAATTAAACGAACTTGGAATTTTGAAAAATATTGATGTCATTTCTACAATTTCAGGTGGTTCCATTATAGGTGCCTTTTACGCCATGAATAAAGAAAACTTTGATCTTTTCACTAGACAATTTGAAGAAGTTCTTAAAAAAAATCTAATCATTCGCGCATGTTTGTCATTTAGGTTTCTATGGAGAGCACTACTACTACTTGGATCAATATTTATTTTTGCAATTATGACATGCAGTTTAAGTTGGACTATTATTTACATTTTATGTCTCGCAATTATTACTTTTATTTTTTTCTATAAGATATTTCCGACAACGCGAATAATCAAAAAACTTTACGATTCAATCATTTATAAAAAAAAGCGTCTTAATGAATTGCCAGAATTTCCGAAGCTTGTTATTAATGCAACAAATTTAGATACAGGCACTATGTTTTCATATACAAGGACTAAGTCGTTCGATACAACATATAAATATCTTTACAATATTGACCCCGATTTCGATACTTCTAAATTTACAATAGCGAAAGCAGTAGCTTGTTCAACAGCTGTTCCTTATGCATTCTCTCCAACAGTATTAAAGTTCGAAGTCAGAGAAAATGTTATTATTAAGCCCAAACTTGTTGATGGAGGTGTATATGATAATCAAGGCATTTACCGCTTAGCGGGAAATAATTCAGAATACAAAACAGATATTGTAATAGTAAGCGATGCCTCAGCACCTTTCGTTAAAAAATATTATGGAATAAATCCTCTGCCGGTGCTTGGAAGAATTATGAGTGTGATGATGAAAAGAATAAAGAGCATTCAATTTCTTCAGAGTATATATGAAGATAAAGAAGATGAGTTATGGGAGATTGGATATTTTTCTCTTGATTGGAATTATGATAATTGTTTACTAGGTTTTTACAATGCTGTGAGAAAGGACAACATTAGAACACACTTGATAGAATTTTTAGATATAACAGATGAAATGAAGGATAACAAGGAATTGATGATCGCTCATTTAAAAAAATCGGTTGGTTATGAAAAGATTGTCAAAAACGGACTTTCGAATGAAGAAATTGAATTCGTAAAAAAGATAGGTACAAGTTTAAATGCACTTTCTGATAAGGAAATTGATTTATTAACAAAGCACGCGGAGACCTTAACTGAAATACAAGTAAGATTATACGCACCATCATTTTTCAACTGATATAAATTGCCAAGATCAAAAGCGTTCCATCTTGCCTAAATAAAAAGCATATTCATCACCAACTATTAGCATAAGCGATGGTTTTCCATTTTCGTTTAAGACTTCAGTCAACCATTTGAATGCTTCAATATCATCAAGACTCGGATTAGAACTACAATGATGCGGGTGTGAGTGCCACTCACCTACATATGTGAGCATACTTGCAGTTAACTTTTTCACTTTTTCTAGCTGAGTATTTAGACCTTTAATTCCTCGAACATATACAGTGGGCCATTCCCTACTATCTGTTGGTGAAGGGATAGTGTCAACAACATAAATCATTTTTCTTTTACTGTCATAAGATCCCAATAATACTCCACCCGTTTCATTGGGTAGCTTTTTATTTCGCAATTCATAAATCTTGCTGATGAATAAAGCATCAAATACTAAAATCCAATCACCAATATTTTTTTTGAAACACTGGCTTGTTTGTACTATGATTCGCTCAGCATCGCCAGTTTCCTTCATCTGCCAAATTTGAATTGAGGCGGTAGGTTGTTTTTGTATTTGCTTTATCGCAATAGTACTAAGTCCACCAAATACAGCAATATTTTCAATTGACCTACGAGAACTGATGTCTCTACAAGAATTGCCATATCTCAAACGATCTGATGGTTGCATAAGATGAGTACTCAGTTTTTGATTATTAAGCAGTTCTCTATAGTATTGCATTTCTAATACATCTAATGGAATACTACGTTTTTCATCTTCTATAAAAATAACTAATTCATTACCCTTAGGATTTGTAAAAATACTTAACCTACGAGCATTAGAAATAATGTCTAGGGCAATTAATCTTGCAACAGGAATTGAAGCCGAAATGTCAAGAATTAAATCTGAGTTTTTAATTTCTTCGTTTAATTTAAGATTATCTTTTTCTTTTAATATATCAGTAGTATAAGCCGCTATAAGGTTGTCATTTCCAAACAACTTATACGCTTGATTTTTAAGAGCTAATACCTTGTGCTTACCTAAATCTGAAGTTCCCAATGTGTGTCGCGCAAGATTATGAGGAAAGAAAATGTCGCTATCAACTAAAATCCAATTACTCATACCTTGCCGTAAAAGATTGTTATAAATTTGAGAACCAAGTGCACCTACACCAACTGCAGCTATCTTGATATTTTGTAACGGATTATTATTATATAGCCTAGCACTTTCTTCAGTGAATGGATCTATGCTATTTAGGGATTCAATGGATAAATTCTGGCCATCTTTGTTCTTGTCGTAAAAAAGGATTTGACCAAGTTTGCCATCTTGTTTTTGCCAAATTCCAATATCAGTTCCTATCTCTACAATTGATTGTTTAAGAAGAAATACCTTGGTTTCAATATCTTCAACTTTACTACCTACTTCTCTTTGCTTAGGCAAGGCGACAATGATGATCAATCCGGATTCAAAAACATTCTTATCTTTAATCATTTCATTCCACGAAAGCAACTTTTTTCTAAGTTCTTCAATTAAAGACACTTCTGAAGATCGTAACAAAATATCTAATTCCTTAATAGTCTTGGGAATGGAAGAAATTACACCATGTGGTTGTGGTTTTCCAAAAACTATAATTGTAAGAAAATCTTTTTTTGTATTGATCCTCGATAAATCTTTTGTCAATTCAGATAAATAAGTTGTGTAGTTCCCACTGCTTACTTGTTCAAAACAGATAATATCATCTATAGAACGCTTAAATAAATTACGAGGTAATACAATTGAAGTAGTGGAATGGAATATGAATGGTTCTAGGGGTTGATCAGCGGCATGTAGTTTTCCCTTGGAAGTAAGCATTAACCACTCTCTGATTCTCTCCAAGAATTCAAATGAGGACCAGGTAAGTTGCAATTCCTCAAAAGTTTTTTCATAAAGACAAAGCCATCTTGGGAATTCACTCTCTCGACTATATAAATGAGGAACTAGGGGAAAATCAAGTCTTAAAGAAAAGATACGGGGTAATATATCATTGTCTTTTGCAAATACAATTTCCAGATCTTCTTTTTTTCTAATATCATGTTTCGGTATCTGTGGAATTTCGATTTCTAATTCGACAGTAATTCGCTCATTAGATTCGCTATCTCTTCTGATTTCAATAAGTTCAGCAAAAGGATTCAATCTTATTGCTTCAATAAGTTCAATAGCATATGCATTGGTTAAATCATCAACTGAAATAGTTTTTCCATTTGCTGCAATTCGATTATTCATTTATTAGCCAGCCCTATGGGACGGTTGATTGGCAATAATACCAACAGCACCTATATTTCTTTTTATAGTTGTTGAACCTTGCTCATCAATTTCTATTACTAGAGGTTCCGGTTTTTCTTTTTTAGGGAATTCCATAGTAACTAAAAACTCTCCTTCAAAAGTTTTTATTATCTCCTTATAACAATTTGCTGCTTGATAATGTGGTGGTTGATCAGTGTCTTTATTGGGGATAACATCACTACTTGAAATAATTTTGGAGTTTTGGTTGCCTTGGCTTAGAAGCCATTTAACTTCTTCAACAGGGACTGTTTTTTCTTTACCCTTTTCGTTACTTAATGATTGATAACTGCAATGATGTGGTAGCTTGTATATATCCCAATTCAACCTTTCAGGTCTTTTATGAGCTCTGGTGATATTAACAATATCAACCCAATTATCATAAGGAGTATCTGCACTTAAAATTAATCTAGTTAATTTGTCGTTAATTTGGAATGTGAATTGTACAACTATTGCATCAGTATTTCTGTCTATTTCTTCTTTATCTTTTCTTTTCGCAAACGGGGAATGCACAAATATTTCAACGTCATCTTTTTCTAAACAATAATTTGGAACGAACTGACCAGCATCTACCATGAGATCTAAATAATCCTCAATTTTCAGTTTTTCACTTTCAAACCATTTTTTAAGCATGGACGGTTTTGAAAATATTCTAATACCTTTTCTATTCTTTAATCTGTAACGTGCTTCAGCTTGTAAAATTTTAGCTTCTTCTGGTAAATTGGATTCACAAATAATTGCTGCTGGTACCCAAAGTTCATTAATTACAACACGATTTTCATCTTGATATTTCTTTGCATGTAGCAAAAAGAACATATCACTAAAACCATTAATATGATCCTCATCTGCGTGAGTAAAAGCAACTATATCAAAATAATTCTTCTTTTTTTCCACTAGCTTATCTGAGATAATAGTTTTTAAATCAATTCTTAAATCAGTATTATCTTCAGCTTTTTTGTAGTGTGCATAATCGAATAAAATGTTTTGTTTATTATCCAATTCTATGAAGCAACAATCAGCATTCCCTATAGGATAAAATGTAAGTCGATGCATGTATTTCTCCTTTTTATTTATACATTATTTTAATCCTTTCCCGGTCTTCGGTTTGTTTATCGCCTTTGTAATAAATTTCTATGAATTCGATTTTGTCGTCATTGTGAAAATATGAGTAAATAATTCTTATGCCGGATTGAACTCCCTTTCCCTTAAGAGATCTACAAGCAAACTTCTTTACTTTGTAAATCTTTGGTTCAGTAATTCCCAAATCACTTATATGCTCAATTGCGCCGTTATCCATACCGAGTTTATGAAATAAATTTAGCTGAACATCTGTGAAGGTTACCAAATCTTCGTCAAGTGTTCGAAATCGTTTTAACAACTTCTTTTTGTCTTTTTCAAATTCAGGCAGGTAAACAATATCTTTGAATATTTTACTCAATCTAGCATTACTCCGACTGGTTCGAATAATTCCTTACAGAATACGGCGGTGTACGGTAAAAAACTGATTCGTAAGGAATTACTTTCCCCTCATCAGTAGTGAGCCAGGGTACATCGTGATGCGAATAATCGCTAATCTGACTTGCATTCATATCGGATAATTTATTAATTACTTCATCAATCAATTCAATTTCTCTGCCGGTAACAATTGAAAGATCGGGTTCACGAAGGGGAAGATATTTTGTCTGTGGATGACTGAAATATTTGTCTTTAACTCGAATAAGTTCTCCATCGTTTTCCATCTTCTCAACTATCTTTACAAACTCTTTTGGAGTAGGACCAAAATGATTTTTAATGTAAGTGGCACCTATCAATTGTTCTTCGTATCTCTCGTAGTAATCAAAATCTATATAGAAAAGAAGTTTGTAAAGAACCGTTTCACCAATGTTTGGTTTAGCCCCAACTTTGTTGAGGATGTAAAGAAGAACTTCTTTGAATTTTTTAAGATATTTTTGTGGAACTGATATACGAAGCGATTCTTCAGCATGAAGTTCTGAGTCCTCTTCATTAAGAGTGACTTCACCTTTCGATTTGGGATTTATGAGTTCATTAAGTGATATATTAAAAAACTCCGAAAGTTTTAGAATTTCTTCCGGTGTTAGATTTCGTTCTCCTTTCTCGATTTGGGTTACTGTGGGACGTGATACTCCTAAATAATCGGAAAGTTTTTGCTGGCTTATGTTTTTAGATTTTCTAATCTGGCTTATCTTATGACCGATTATTTTATTAATATTAGACATTATTCATACCTTTCTTTTGGCTGTTACAAACATAAGAAATGTTAGATTATCTGTCAAGTATATGTAAGAATATCTTACATTATCACATTTTTATTAATAAGCTGATAAGGAAATAAACAAGTCAAATATTCTTCTAAAAATAGTTTATTACAGCTTTAATTTAAAGAATTCTCTATTAGAAAGTATCTGTTTTGAGATCATGAAAGGATGTGATTTTATAATAGATGTGGTGAATTTTAGAGAGGAAATTACTAAATAGGAACATAAAGTTGAAATTTGATGATTATTTGGAATAATTAGTAAAAAGGCTTTATTCAACTATAATGTCCGGGACTAGAAGAATCGGGACATCACTTCTTAATTCCGGTATAAATATACCTTTGAGAACAGGCAAGTAAAATAAACGGAGTTATTAGATGGAACGGGGTGATTGTGCAAATAGCTTAAAGAATAAGTTTACTCTTTTTTATGATATCATTTCTAAAGCATGCCGAAGTATTAAAAACAAGGACGATAAAATCGCTTATCTTAAAAAAATCACACAGGATTGTGATAAAATAATTGAGATATCTGAGTTATTTGATGAAATCGAAATTAATATGAAAAGCATTAAAAGAGAATTTGGCGGTATTGATGAGAATTTTTATTGGTTGTTAGATGACGAACAAGCCGGACCTCATTTGACAAAGATTTGTCTAGTAAGAGAGCCACAAGCTACATATATGTCCTTCGAACTGGAAAAACTGTGTAAGAACAATCCCAATTTCAAAATTGACGGTATCAAAAAAATTAGAATGCACTTTGAGTTTGATAGCGAAAAATTGAGTAGTGATAATGAAGAAAGTAAAACTTGGATGGAAGAAGATATAGTTAAAGAAGGTTTTGAAAAAATCAAAATTAAATCGAGATTATTTGATATTGTGAGAATAATTGAAATGATGAAGAAAGCCGAGATAATTTCTTATAAAACTACGGTAATGCAAATAGCAAGTTTGTTCCATTCAAATGATGAAGATATGAGGACTTTCGAAAAGAAATACAATGCTGCAAAAAGTAAGATGGTAAATTATAACCATGCATCAAACAGCAAAGAGCTTGTAAATTTCATAAAATATCTGTCTGAGGAGAGTTTTAGGAATAAAGAAATAAAGCTAGACGAAATAATTCAGTATTTAGAGCGATTACAAAAATTTGCTATATAGCAAAGACAGCAAATTTATTTTCCAATATTTCTTTAGTTGGTATCCGAACAATATAAGGATAGCCAACGATGGAAAAGAAAGCTCCTTCAAAAAAATCTACACTCCGAACATTACAGAAAGAAATTCTAAAAAAGCTTACATCTCTAGAATCATTACTTACCAAGAATAACGATAAACCATTAACTTTCAGGGAAGCGTGCACTTATCTCGGTTATGCGCCAAGTTACCTATATAAGCTTACCTACAAAAAATTAATACCATATTACAAACCAACCGGCAAAATGATTTTCTTTTCGAAAAATGAGCTGGATGAGTGGATTTTTAGAGGCAGTGACGAGTGTAGAGTGACGAGTGATGAGTTGAAAGAAGAAAAGATTACGGAAAGGGATCCGAATCAGGTTGATATGTTTGATACTTCGGCTTCGCTCAGTGTCAATTCAAAAAATAAAAATGAAAAAGAAGTGATCATTGAGTTTCCGTTGAAAAGCAGAAGGAAGAAATGACAGTTGGCTATTAGTCCGCAAAAAAAATGGTGGATAAACTTTTAGCTATTAGAAAAAATGTTTAGAGGAACAAATGGAAGAGATTCTGAAAAATATTTCTTCGAATGATTTGAAAAAGCTGAGAATGCTTTTATCAATAATACCAGGAAATGAAGTAAAGGAAATTGTAACGCTGCAGGTGTTTAGGGATGAATACAGCAATTTAATAAAGCAAAATAGATCGAAAGCATATCATGTTTCCGTAATGAGTTCATTCAAACATTTGGTTGATTATTTCGGCGATCAAAAATCGATTAGGGAATTAGGACTAAAAGAAATTGAAAGTTTTTGTTCTATCCTTCAGCAAAAAGTAAATAAAGGATATCGTGTTTATTACAGAACGATAAAAGCTGCATTCAATAAAGCTGTGGAATGGGGATATGCGAAAGAGAATTATTTCAGTAAAATAAGACTACCTAAGTGGCAAAAAATGGCGCCGGGATTTATTAATGACAATCAGCTATTAGCTGTTAGCAATCAGATAAAAAATGATGTTGTAAAAAATATAGTCGTTTTTGCATTTTATACAGGGATGCGATTAGATGAGATTATTAATCTTCGTTGGAGAAATATTGATCTGCAAAATAGAATAATTACCGTCGGTGATGAAGATTTTGTTACGAAAGGAAGGAGGCAAAGATTCATTCCGATGGATGATGAGGTTTTCGAAATGTTGCTTCGAATTAAGAATCCGCCAAACATACAGCGGACAAGTGCAGAGTGTAGAGTGCAGAACGAAAAGAAAAATATAAAGATTCGATTAATCGAATTGGCAGGAGATGCTTCGACTACGCTCAGCATTAAAAAAGGATTTGTTTTTTGTAAAGATAATAGAGAGCGATTTACAGGGGATTATATTTCTAAGACATTTAAGCTGGCTTGTAGAAATGCGGGCATAGACAACAAAATTCATTTCCATTCACTAAGACATCGTTCGCTTCCAATCTTGTACAAAAAGGTGTACCTCTTTATACCATAAAAGAATTGCTAGGACATTCTTCGATATCAACAACGGAGATATATTCTCATTTAAATATGGAAACGCTGAGAGAAGCAATCAAGAAACTCGATACTGGATGTAGGATGCTGGATTCTGGTGAAAAGCAAAAAAATGAACTCAAGATTTTTAGGATTAATTCTGTGGAGATTTGAGAATGCAATTTATCGAGCTCGCGAAAGTTTATAGAAATGTTTTTGGATTTAACGTTCTTCCAATCGAAGGAAAGCGGCCAACGATTCCTTGGGAAAATTGGCAATTGATTGAACAAACAGATAATGATGTAATTAATCTCGGATGGAATTCAAAAGTTACCGGTATCGGTGGAATATGCGGAATAAATGATTTACGAAATATCGATTTCGATAAAGTAACGGACTTTGGAATTATAGAGATGATTTGTAAACGATTAGGACTTGGTGAGAAATATTTGTGGATAGTTAAAAGCGGAAGCGGGGCCGGGTATCATATTTGGCTGAAGGTTCGTGAAAGTGAAATCCTGCATAAGAGATTGAACGGTCCAAAAAGTGTTTACAGATTGTATCTGAAAGATGAAGGATTGTGTGATCATATTGAATTGAGATGGAAACAATCTCAGACAGTTCTTCCATATTCTAAACATGAAAGCGGTAATAGATATTTGTTTTTATTTGATGAACCTAATGAACCCCCGGCTGAGATTGACGCAGATGTTTTAATAGAATGTTTGGAAGAGTTTTGTGACTTAAAAAAGGAAAGCGAAGTTCTTGAAGTTGGTAAACGGACTTTTGAACCGGCGAGTTTTGATAAAGAAAAATTGGAAAGTGCGATTGAGTTTTTAGAAAACAATCTTCCGGCGAATTGTTATGACGAATGGTACCGGATAGGTTTTGGCTTAGTTACGATAGGTGAAGAGGGGAGAAAATATTTCTTACAGGTGAGTCTTGGGAATACCAATTATCACGATACTGAATTTGAGATTAACAGAAAATTCGATTCGCTGCTGAAAGATTATGACGGTAAAGTAACATTGGGCACTCTATACCATATTGCTGAAAAATACGGATGGCAGAAGCCGTTTGTTAAGTTCTGGTATATCGAGAATGATAAAACGAAGATTTCTAAGCAGAACTTCAAAAGATTCCTTGAAGAAAATGGTTTCTGCAAGCTACAGCTGGAACGCGGTTACATTCTGCTGAAGGTTAGTAAGAATATTGTTCGCGAAGTTGAGATATTCAACATCAAGGATTTTGTGATTGATTATCTAAAACGATTAGATGAAGAAAATTTCAAAGAGACACCAAGAATAAAAGTAATTGATGCTGTCATCAAGGGAGCTCCACAGCACTTTGTTCAAACATTCCTCGAGTTTCTTGAAACAAGAGAACTTGAATTCCTACGTGACACAAAAGAGAAAGGATTTCTCTTTTTCTCGAATTGTTTTGTTGAGATTACCGCAGATAAAATATTTGTGAAAAGGTACGAGGAACTGGAAGGATACATATGGGATCGACAAGTAATTAACAAACGGCTTGTACTTATTTCAAGGACATCTGAGATAGAAAATTTTATCCGAAATATCTGCAAGAATGAAGAAGAAAGAATTCTTTCATTGCGGAGTGCGGTCGGTTATTTACTCCATAATTACAAAGATTCTACGAATGCAAAAGCGATAATTTTTCTCGATGAGAGATTGAGTGATGGTGCTTATGGCAGGAGTGGCAAAGGTTTAGTTGCTCAAGCGATTGGAAAGCTTAGAAAGACAATTCGTTTAGACGGCAGGAATTTTAATTTCTCGAAAAGCTTCAGTTTTCAATCTGTTACTCTCGATACAGCAATAATTGAGTTTAACGATGTAACAAAGAAATTTAATTTCGATAAACTGTTCTCCATCATCACTGATGATATCACAGTCGAAAAGAAAAATCAGAATGAAATAATTATCCCGTTTCATCAATCACCAAAGATTATTATATCAACGAATTATACGATTGAAGGATCCGACGATTCCACATTAGACAGGCAATTTGTTGTTGAATTCTCGGACCATTATAACAAAGCCCACCGACCAATAGATGAATTCGGTCACAGATTTTTTGATGAATGGAGTAATGAAGAGTGGAATAGTTTTCTCAATTATATGATCGGCTGCCTTCAGCTTTATCTTAAAAAAGGTTTGATTCAGTGTAAGTATATAAATCTGGAAAAGAAAAAAATGATTGACTCAACTTGTGAAGAGTTTGTTGAATACTTCTCAGAAATCGAAATCGGAAAAGAGTATCTGAAGAAAGAGCTCTTTGAGAATTTCAAAAAAGAGTATGAGGAGTACACTGAAATACAGCCGGTGAGATTTTCCAGGTGGTTAAAAGAAACGGCGAAGATAAAAGGTATCAAGATAAATGAAAGAAAATCCGGAACTGAAAGATATATACGTATTGGAGATCTCACCCCAACCCTCTCCTTAAAAAAAGGAGAGGGAGGAAAAATGGACAACTTGGACGAGTCATTTTTCGATTCATAGACCAAAACCAAAATAAAGTTGTCCAAGTTGTCCAAAACCATATAAAATTAGAATTGAGGTGAAAAATGAATCTTACTCCATTAAAAGCTATTAAAAAACATTGTTTGGAATGTTCGGGATACGAAAAGAAAGAGGTGCGTGAATGTGTAATTAAGGATTGTGTCCTTTATGAATACAGGCAAGGGAAAAATCCCAATAGGAAAGGCTGCACTATTCGAAAAAATACCGCTTCAACTACAGATTTTGAAAATAGTGAAGGTTATACATCGGCTTCATAGATTTAGTGGGAAAATGAATGGTGAAGTGGAAGAAATTCTAAGGGAAAGAAAAATTGAGCATACACACGGAATGATCGTAAGTATGATTTCTATCCTTTACAATAAATTTACTTAATCTTTAGCATTCTGAAGTCAATACCAATATTGATGGTAGCTTGAGCACTACGTTAATTAAAATTCTTATCCGTTGTAGCAATTTTTGCTTGTCTGATAATCTTCAACTATTTATATTATAATCAAGAAATTTACTGATGAAATAGAATTTTATTAATCTTGATTAATTAATACCCAGAAGGGAGTTAAATTTTATAATCGAAAAATTCCGGGGTGCATTATCATGTTTTTATGGAAAATTCTAATTGCTATTAGTTTAATTAGCTGGTACTTACCGGTTATTTCATTTAGAGGCAACAAGAAATACTTGCCTTATTTTGTTGTCAATTCGCTAGTGGATCCTATTTACATTGCATTAAGATATACATTTAATATTGGAATGTATAACTATATCCCGATCGCACTTTTATGTGAAGCAATGGCTCTATCTCTCATTGATGCTAAGTCACGAACCGTTTCAGTTACTGCTCTTTTATTAATTACGTTTACTATAGGAAGAGATAGCTATTTAGAATTCATTATTTGTGAATCGGTTTTATCATTAATGATATACTTTCTACTGAAAGATGTTTTATCAGAATTTAAATCTGAATCAGCTTTCAAAGTATTTAAACTTTTACTGCTAACATACTTTTTGCGAAACGGATTGATGTTCTATTTGTACTATTTGAATCAAACTGTTCTTAATAACTGTTACACATTGTTTCTAATTTCAATAATAATCCTCCCAATTCTGATCGCATATTTTGGACCGAAAAGAAAAATTAAAATTTCTTTCAATAAAAATCTAAATTCAGATAAATTGCAAAATACAGCCGAACATTCCGATTTAAACATTGTTCATTTTCCTGTGCCAATGGCATTGAGGGGTTTAACTAATACTGAGTTAAAAGTTCTTGCACTATTAGCAGAAGGTTTTAGAAGTAGCGAAATAGCCGAGAAATTATTTGTTGTTAAAAGCACAGTTTATTTTCATTGTCAGAATATCAGAGAGAAATTAAACATCAAGTCATCATCCCAGCTTGCAAGGTTTGCTATTGAAAACCGCGAATATCTTCTAAAATCAACGAAAACTGTACATTTTAACAGTATGGCCAAATAAAAAACTATCACTTTTTGCTGTAAAAACTGTAGCATTTGCTAGTGTGCACTGAATTCTTGCAATATAATTTTGTATCCATAATTTCCTCTTTTTTAGCATAATATCTTTTTTATAAGATTCATTAATTGCAAAGGAATTTTGTGGATTATTCACTCTTTAAAAAATATCCTGTTGTAAAACAATATGACCAGATTGACTGCGGTCCTGCCTGTTTGCTTTCTATTCTAAAATACTATAATGGAAATTCGTCTCTCGTTCATTTACGCGAAAAGATGAATACCAGTATGAACGGGTCAACAATGCTGGATTTAGTTAATACCGCGAAAGAGATAGGGTTTGATGCTTTTGGCGCTTCAGGCGAATATGCAGATTTAATGAAAGAGCAAATGCCATGCATAGCGCATGTAGTAATTGATAACCAGCTTCAACACTTCATTGTTATTTACAAAATAAATTCAAAAGATATTTTAGTTGGAGACCCGGGTAAAGGCCTATACAAACTACCAAAAGAAAAATTTCTTGAAATATGGAAAAGCAAATCGGTTGTTCTGTTAAAACCCGGGAAAGAATTGTTGAACGAAAAAACGATCACTTGGTTTAACTGGATAATGCAGTATATCAAAAAAGATAACATCTGGATTATCCAATCAATCTTTCTTGGAATTATTTACACTCTACTTGGTTTGCTAACTTCAGTTTTTATACAAAAACTTATAGATAAATATATTCCTGAGAAAAACACAACATGGATTTACTACACAGGAATTTTCTTATTCCTGCTTTTATTAATAAGAGCAGCAAGCGGATTTATCAGGGATAAGTTTTTAGTAATACTTAACAAGAGAATAAACAACAATATAACCGGAGACTTTTTTGAACATTTATTTAAGCTGCCCAAAAAGTTTTTTGATACAAGAAAGCGTGGAGATATAACAGCAAGAATTCATGATGCAATACGCATTCAACAAGCTGTATTGCAAATTGGCGGAATGACTATTGTCGACCTGTTAATAATAGTGGGTTCATTTTCACTTCTATTCAATTTTTCCACAAGGATTGCATTGATAGCGCTTATTGTATTTCCGGTTTATGGAATTATTCTTTTTATCAGCAGTAAAAAATTAAAGCTGCAGCAGAATGATGTAATGAAAGGATATGCACAGGTTGAATCGGTTTATATTGATACTTTGAGCGGGGTAGATGATATAAAGAGTTTTAACAGCGAATCGTTTTATTCGCAGTTCAATAAAATATTCTTTGGGTTATTTCAGAACAATGTTGAAAAGCTCGGCATGACCCAGGCAAAATTAAATTTATTGGCAGAATTGAGTGCAGTAGCAATAACAATTGGAATTCTTTTATTTGGCGCTCTGTGGGTTGTAAGCGGTAATCTTAAACTTGGTGAAATGATGGCGGCTTACTCTCTCGCTGCGGGAATTCTTCCATCAATAAATCGTTTGATCTCTGCAAATATATCTTTACAGAGCGCCAATATTGCTGCAATTAGATTAATGGATATGATTTTAGTTGAGAAGGAAAAGAATCAATCAGTGGTTCCATTTGCATTAAATGAAAACGTTTGTATTAAAGATGCAGCTTTCTCCTGGAACCCGAGAAATTTTCTTTTTAAGAATGTTAACATAGAAATTCCTGTTGGAAGGATTACTTCGCTTTGGGGACCAAGCGGATCAGGCAAAAGCACGTTAGTAACTCTTTTGCAGAGAAAATATATACTAAACAGCGGCCAAATACTTATTGACGGAGCTGACAACAGTGAAATTGATTTGACAGATTATAGAAAAAATATTGGTGTTTTGCCGCAGCAGATAAAAGTTTTTAATGCAACGCTTGCAGATAATATTCTGCTTGGTAGAAATGTCAATAACCCGCAGCAGCTTATGCAGTTAATTCATGATACAAAACTTGAACATTTTCTTAACCGGTTTGAACATGGGCTTTATACATTACTCGGAGAGAACGGAAGAAAACTTTCCGGCGGAGAAATGCAAATGCTTGCGCTTATGCGTTCGTTACTTTTTAAACCAAAGTTATTGATTATTGATGAAGGGCTAAGCGGAATTGATTTTGAAATTGAAGAACAGATTTATGACAACATTAGTAATTATGCAAAGAATAATGCGGTTCTTTTAATTACACATAACCTTGCGAACCTATTAAAAACAGATTATCTCTACATTCTAAAGCAAGGGACAATTTTAGAACATGGTTCAATAAACAGTTTAGTAAACAGTAATAGTTTTTTTAGCAGCAGCGTTAAAAAACAATATTCATATTTCTATGAAGATGGAGTAACTGTAAATGAGTGAAACTATAGTAGAAAATTCAATAGAGAAAGAAGAATTCAAAATAAAGAACTGGCATTTATTTCTTTTTGTAACGCTGGTTTCACTTATCCTTGCATTGCTGAATGATAAATTTGTAATGACCAAAGATGTATATAATATTATGCTCTCGGATAAAATGGAGAGTAATAGAATTGATGATTATTATGAGATGATAAAAAGATTTTCGATTTATACCTACTTAGCAATACCGTTAATTCTTTGGCTTAAGATAACATTTATAGCTTTGTTGCTTCAGACACCATTAATGCTAAAAGGAATTGAGGTTACTTTTAAGGAAACATTTAAAATATCCGTCTATGCTAACATTCCATTATTACTGATGGCTATTATTAAATTTTTAATTATGTTTTTTACACCAAGAATTGATTACACAAATGATTTATTAACATTCATTCCCGGATCTATAACAAATTTTATTTCGAAGGAATCTTATTCTCCTGTAGCTTACAGCTTTTTAAGCAATGTTAGTATCTATGAATTGTTGTGGATACTAATTGTAATCATCGGGATATATAAGCTGAAAAAAATATCTGTTCAGGATTCTTTCATTCTAACCTTTAGTATCTGGCTTGGATTAACAATGCTGCAGGTGGGATTGGTATTCTATTTTAATAAGGTGTAGAATGTTAAGAAAGACAATCGAAATAATAATTGGAATTATTTTTATTACTTCAGCTTGTGCAAAGCTATACGATTTCTCAAACACAGTTCAATTCATTATTTCTATTTCCGGATTAAGCCACAATTTTGTAAAAGTCAGTTTAATATTTCTTTCACTTTTAGAATTCGGCATCGGTATTTCCTTTATCATTAATATATGGAACAGGTCTACAATTTTTTATCCAAGCATTATTCTACTTAGTTTCTTCATTCTTCTTAATATTCATTTCTTATGTGATGGCTTAACAAACTGCGGTTGTTTCGGGACTCAAATAGAAAGCAGTCCGTTAGTCAGTCTTATCAAAAATTTAGTTATTATAACCTATCTGTTGTATGCGCGTTATTCAAACCGCAAACTAAAACTTATTGCCGAATGAATCAGAAAATAAAAATATCGTTGATGTTAATCTTTGTTGTCACAGGGATAGTTATCGCAGTTATATATGGCACTCAAAAAGAAGTTTTACCAATTGGTTCATCCTTGCCAAAGCTAAAATATTATTCTATTAAAGACAGCGGTTATATTTCAACGCACGGTAAACCATTGATGATAATGTTTTTCAAAACTGACTGCCCACATTGTGAGTATGAATTAAATACAATGAACGAAAAAATTGATGTATTGCAAGCAGTTGATTTTTACTGTGTTACAACTGATAAAAATTATATTGAGAATAGATTGTATGAAAGATGGGGTGCTCTTTCTAATAGCAAGAATTATGTTTTTGCATCAATCAATGAAAACGACTCTATGGGAAAGATTGGAATTAAGGTTACACCATTATTATTAATATACAACAGTAATGGAAAACTAATTGATAAAATGTTAGGAGAAACAAAGTTTGATCGGCTGTTACAGTCAATCAAAAAAGCTGATGGTGCGCAACATCAGTAAACTTATCTGTCGAAAGGCAGGTACGCGGCTTAGATAATTTTCCCTTTTATAAGCCTTTGGCTTATTGCCGCAAGGGGTAATCTTTAACTAAATTAAGGAGTAAGAAATGAAAGAGTTAAATACTCTTCAGATGGAAGAAATTCGAGGGGCTAATCGTCAATCTATCTGTGCAGCTCTTGGTTTCATCTGTGGTTTAGCTATAGGGACAGGTAATGCATTGGCGGCTATGGGTGCTGTTGTTGCTGGCTATGCTAATGGTTGTTATTAAATTTAAACAAGGAGATAAAATGAAAACATTAACAATTACACAAATGACTTCTCTAGAAGGTGGAAGAACAGCAGATAATACTTGTGGATTCCTTGGTGGAGTTGCTGTAGGAGCTGCATGTTCAGGTAACTTACTTGCTTTTGCAATTTGTGGGTCATTCTTTGCAGCTTGTTGTATGTAATTAGTATAAATAATAAAATCAACAATTCAATATGAAAGGGACTACAATCCCTTTCATATAAAAATTATATGAAAATATTAATAAGTCAAATCAAATTAATACTAAAACAAAAATATAGGGCATTTCTATATTTGATCAAATATAGAAATGATGCATTATACATTATTTCGTTATTTATACTTATTATCTTATTGTTAAGTAATTTGCTTTCATCAATATCTATATTGAATTCACCTGTTATGAGCATTTTATTTGGTGGAAACCATAATCGTAGGCTACTAATATCAACAACCATTTCCACGATTATTACTACAATCTGGCTTTTATTGTCTACAATTGTAGGTATAAATTTAACTCAGAATCTAAACAAAAAGTTTTTTCTAAGATTCCCAATTAATACTTTCAATTTTGCCATACTCAATTTATCAACACAATTATTTGATATTGGGTTACTTATAGTCGCACCTTTCTTTTTTTTTCTATTATATATATTGAATATTGATAGCATTATAAATGTAATATATTCATTAGTAATATTTCTGATGTTTCTATGTATTTTAATATGCACGGTAAATGTTATTAAATCTTTGAATTATTATTTATGTCTATTCATTTCATTCTTTTTAACATTTGTGAATTTTGTGATAATTTATTTCCTGATCAATGGACTTATGATTAACCTTATTTCTGAATATACTACGAAATATTTTTCCCTATATCCTCCATTAATTTTTATTAGAATTATAGATAATATACACTTTGGAAATTATACCGTAGCTTTTGAGGAGTGTGCAATCCTATTGATAGAGTTTTGTCTTATATTTATTATTTATCTATTTACTCTTCGCTCAATCTCAAAAAATATAACTAACGATAATAGATTATTAAACTTGAGCCGCTCATTACTTCATAAATTTTCATTTAATAAGCAACCAATGCTGAAATTGTTAAGCTTTACAAGGCAGGAAGAAGCGTTTATTATTAAAGATATATTTTATATCATAAGAAATCATAGAATTAAAACGTGGTTTCTACTTATCCTTATTTCAGTTTACTTAATATCAAATCTACAAATTGATAATTTATTGAAACACATCATAACGATTAGTATAACATTTATCATCTTACTTCCATTAGCATGTAATTATTTTGCATTTGATAACAAAGGATTATTGCTTTATTTCATAACCCCTATTTCTTTAAAAAATGTACTGACAAATAAAAATAAATCTATTGTTATTATATGTTTGTTAATTTCCATTCCGATTATCATTTGGGATTTAGTTATTAATTCATTTAGCCTCTATTTCGTTCTAATTACAATTCCTATCCTAGTGTATCAGCTTTATTGTATTATTATTATTGGGAGTGCTATCTCACTATATTTTCCTTATAAAGTAGACTATGAAAAAATTATGGGGCAATTCAATCCCGTTCTATCGCAACCATATATTTTTGTATCATTTATGCTTTCACAAGGTATTTTAGCTCTTTTTATTTATATCTTTTCCCAGAATAAATTGATTCTTCTTTTATCAATCTTTTCATTGTCTTTCATTTCGTTCATCATTTATTCGTTACTTCTCAAACATTATTTTATAAATATCTTCCTTAGAAGAAAAACAATTATAATTAAAGAGATAACTAAAAATGAGATAATACTATATGAATAAATATGCTATATCAGTAATCAATGTTAGTAAAAAATACAATCATACTTGTGCTCTTGATAATGTGAGTTTTAATTTAGCAAAAGGCTCTTGTTTAGGATTAGTGGGTCCAAATGGAGCAGGTAAAACTACTTTAGTCGATTCTATCACCGGAATTATAAATATTGATTCAGGTGGTATATTCGTGCTTGAGGAAGAAATGAATTTGCATAGTATCTCTATTAAGAATAGAATGGGAATTCTTCCTCAAGAGCTCAGTTTATTAGATTATTTAAAATGTAATGAATACCTAAGTTTTGTCGCACAACTTTACAAAGTTGATAAGCAACAAATAGATAACCGAATAAATTCTTTGCTGAGAGTTTTTGGTCTTTATCAAAAAAAAGACAAATTATTGTGTGAGTTTTCTGTAGGAATGCGCAAGAAAGTTGCATTCATTGCAACTATTTTACATCTTCCTGAAATTGTAATTCTTGATGAACCATTCGAATCGGTTGATCCATTATCTGTTGTTATTATGAGAAAAATAATCATTCGACTTCTACAAAAGAATACTTCTATTCTAATTACGTCTCATAATCTTGATATGATAGAAAAGTTATGTAATGAAGTCGCAATTATAAAGGATGGTAAAATAATTTATAATTCTGATACAAAAGATATTCATAGCAAAATTAAGAATGAACTGACAAAAGAAACTTATAACTCTCTAGAAGAAATATTTATTGATATGACAAAGCAAGAACAAGATGGTGATGTGATTCCATCGTGGTTATAAAATACTACACTCTCATTTAATGTTATTATTAGATTATGCGACTAACCAGTTAAGCCGTATCGTATTTTCTTTCAAAAATCTATATCGCTTCTATTTTGGCAGCTTCTCTTAACCATCTTGAAAATCTAACTGTTTGCTTTTGGATATAATCAATGGCAAAAATGAATTTATAAAAGATTTACGGCATCTCTCAAATTTTGTTGCTGAAGGTGGCTATAAATTTGTGTAGTTGCTAAATCCTCATGCCCCAATAATTCTTTTATTATATAAAGTGAAACTCCTTTTTGTGCTAACACTGAAGCGAAAGAATGACGTAAAGTATGGAAATGGATTTTGTTGCTCAGATTTGATTTGCGAATTATTTTTTTAAATTGCTTACTAATAGATTCTTGATAAAGAGTTTTATTTCTAATTCTGTAAAAAATTATTTCATTAGGTTGGTGAGAATCAGAATTGAAACGGCTAAATAAAATTGATCGCACCTTTTCGGTCATTGGAACGATTCGTTCTTTTTTGTTCTTAATTAAAAATTGATCTGAGCATTTAACAGTAATTTGATTTTGAGAAAAGTTTATCCAATCCCAACGCATATTTATTAATTCACCAAGTCGTAATCCAGTATAGAAACCAACTGTAAAAATATCTTTAAGATGCAGATATGGAGTATTCGCTAAAATAATTAGTAATTCATCTTCCGTCAGAAACACAGGAAATGATTTTTGAATTTTAGGGAATTTAACCTTTGTGAATGGATTGATTGAAATATAATTCCATTCAACAGCTTTATTGAATGCAGCTTTAAGTGTGCGGTAGTAATGATGAGCGCCTCTTTGAGTTCGTGAGAATGTTGTTGTTATGAATTTATCGAGAATATGGATGTCGATTTCATTCAAAGGAATATTACCGCAAAAAGCGATTAACTGCTTGAATGATGATGAAATTGAGATAAGATATTTTTCCGATTTGACAGGGCGGACAAATTCAATATATTCGTCTTTGAAATTTGATAATAAAAAACAATTAGTTTGTTTTTTAGGTTGTTCTTTTTGAATCTGAAAATTTTCCAGAAAACTGTACGCCTCTTTAGGATTTTTTGTTTTTGTTGAAATTGTTGTTCGCTTGCCATTAACTTCATAAGTGAGTTGATAGAATGGCGACTTCTTGGATTTTGATATGAACATAAGAAAAACCTCCTATGTTCAGTAGGGACAAAGTAGGGACTGACGTGAAAAAGTTTACTTTATTAACTGAAAACGGCGATTCCCTATGACTACGGATCAGAAGGTTCGGGGTTCGAATCCCTGCGGGTGTACTAAAAACATGGAAGAAGGAATAGAGTTCCTTTCTTCCATGTTTTTTATTTGGTCTCATCTTTTATTTTACAGTCACC
>Ga0153915_10001359_pt1 | contig 22462 bp, 16 predicted proteins | sample Opewatmetagenome_2_FD_107003 | JGI IMG/M metagenome (GOLD analysis project Ga0153915, IMG submission 107003) | Freshwater wetland microbial communities from Ohio, USA - Open water 3 Core 3 Depth 3 metaG | ecosystem: Environmental > Aquatic > Freshwater > Wetlands | place: USA: Ohio, Lake Erie...
ACTTCAAAACATTTATACAGCGCTGTCAATCGGTTGTTTACAGACGACGACTACGCACGGGGAATGCGGGCGCAACTCTCAATCATCAGGCAGAATCTAGGTGATCCAGGCGCTTCGGAGCGCGTGGCCCGGGGTGTGATCGCACTAGGGAGTGCGGCATGATTCGTCGGATCATCCTCGGCGTTGCCCTGGCTGCGACGATTACTCTGGACGCCTGCGGACCCGGCGCAGAATCGAGCAGGACCGCGGCCCCGGAGTCAAAGGAAGTGCTCTACCGCAACGGGCATCAATCCTGGGTCGAAAGGGATTTTGATGGTGCCGATGCAATGCTCAAGCGTGCCCTCCAGATCGATAGTTCCTACATCCCTGCCCTGTCGGATCTTGCCGAGATTCAGTATGAGCTCGGAATGAAAGAACCGGGCGAGAAGAGTCGTGGAAGGCTCGACCGATTCACGCAGGCACGCATATACCTGATGCGGCTTGAATCGCTCGGGACGTGTGAATCTCCGGTCTACGAACGCCTCTGTGAGCTTTCGGTCGCACTAGATGACAATCGGACCTTCCTGAGATATGCAAAGAAGAACGCAGAGAAATACCCATACGATCGGCAGATGTATAACCTGGGGATTGCCTACTACGAAACTGGTGAGTACGCCGCCGTCATCAGGACAATGAAGGAGGCGACGGAGAAGTTCAAGATCTCCCCGTACATCGGTGGGTTCTACCGACAGCTGGGGCTTGCATACATGAAGGTAGACCGTGATCAGACAGCGGTCCGGACGCTTGAAGCAGGCGTACAGATTGTGGACAAAAGGGTGGCGGAATTGAAGAAGTCGGGCACCGATGGATCGTCTTCCGAGAACCGGCGACTGTTGGATGATCGGGTAGGTATGCTTGTGTCATTGCGGAAGTTGTATCAGACCTACAAAGAGCAAGCGAAACTCACTGCGGTGGAACGACTCTTGCGGGAGGCCGGCTACCTGAAGTAGCCCGACAGCACAATGCGAATACTTCTGATGCCGTTGTCATGGCTGTACGGATTGGTGGTCGGCATCAGAAATCTCCTCTTTGATGTCGGTGTTCTGCGCACGACCGCGGTTGACGTGCCGGTAATTTCGGTGGGGAACATGACGGCTGGGGGAACCGGAAAGACCCCCCTGGCTGAGCGAATCGTCGAGTACCTCCTTCAGCGCGGCCTCCGGGTTGCCGTGGTAAGCAGGGGGTACGGCCGGCACTCCCGTGGTGTGATCATAGTATCGGATGGAAAATCGATCAGAGTCGAAGCAAACCAGGGCGGGGATGAGCCGGTGCAGATTGCCCGGAAGTATCCCGGGGTCTGCGTGGTGGTCGGAGAGCGGCGCGTCGAAGCTGCCCGAACGGCCGTCCGTGATCTGAAGGCGAACGTTATCGTGCTCGATGACGGTTTTCAGCATCGATATCTCAAACGCGATCTTGATATCGTTGTCGTCGATGCACGCAAGGACCTTCGGGACGAACCGATGCTTCCCGCCGGGAAGCGGCGTGAGCCGCTCCGTGGGCTCAGGCGCGCCGACATTGTCGCGCTGTCGAAGGTCGAATTTGACACAATAGATTGGTCTGAGAGAGTCCGGCGATGGTTCGGTGGCCCCGTCGTCGCGTTTCGCCACGCCATTACCTCGGTACACAGAGCGACGGACCACACGGAGCTTGCACCGTCGGAGTACCGCAGGAAGGCGGCAATAGCGTTCAGCGGGATCGGTGACCATAGGAATTTTGTGACAGGGTTAGAGCACGAAGGATTCCGGATTGTCGGCGATGTGCGGTTCAGGGACCACCACATCTATACCATATCGGATATTGAGAAGCTGAGCGCACTGCAACGATCCTCGCATGCCGATATTATCGTTACAACGGAAAAGGATATTGCCCGCCTTCTGGTCAAAGGGGCGGTGAAAGAAGCGATTGACAAGGTTCCCTTGGACTACGTTCGAGTGACGGTTGAGCTGGTGGGTGGTGGAGACGAGCTGTTTACCCGCATTGCCGGCCATCTGCCAATGGAAGCGATATCGTGAGGGTGGCGCTCACAGATCCGGAACGGGATTCCGACGCGTTCGAACGCTATGCGGGATGGGTGAGACGGTGGATGCCCGGTGGGGAAGTCAGGCATCTCGCGTATGGAGCCGTCGACACCCTCGATGGATGTGGCGGACTTCTGCTGACAGGGGGCGGTGATGTTCATCCACGGCACTATGGGCGCCTCGATGCCATGGATTTCATCAACAACGTCGATGAGCGACGGGATGAATTTGAATTCCAACTTATTGAAGAAGCACTCACGCTGCGGATTCCCGTGCTCGGTATCTGCAGAGGTGCACAGATATTTGCTGTCGCTCGGGGTGGAACACTCGTCCCGGACATAGAACATGCCGGTCATCCGAGCCATCGAAAGATTGGGATGAACGATCGGGTGCACGGTGTGACGGTCGAGCCGGGGAGCCAACTGCTGGAAATTACCGGGATGGCGAGCGGTCACGTCAACAGCTCGCATCACCAGGCAGTGAATTCACCGGGAGGAGAGCTCGTGATTAGCGCTCGCTCTGATGATGGGGTTTCAGAAGCGCTCGAATGGCGCGAACCGGCTGGCCGGCCGTTCCTCCTTCTTGTGCAGTGGCACCCGGAACGGATGGTGGATGCTGAAAACCCCTTTGCGAAGAACATCATGCAGCGGTTCGTACAGGAAATCGCAAAGACAGGAATCTGAAAGAGAGTTCTCTATTCAAAAAAGACAATCACAACTCAATACTAAGGACGAATTATGAAGAAGTACGTTTATTTCTTTGGGAACGGCAAAGCCGACGGACGCGCGGACATGAAAGCGCTCCTCGGCGGGAAGGGTGCAAACCTTGCTGAGATGACCAACATCAGGCTCCCGGTACCGGCGGGTTTTACGATTTCGACGGAAGTGTGCACGTACTACTACGAAAACAAACGGACGTATCCACGGACGCTGGCCAATGACGTCGCGATCGCCTTGAAAAAGGTCGAGAAGTCCATGGGAGCGAAATTCGGCGATCCGAAAAATCCACTCCTTGTTTCCGTGCGTTCCGGGGCCCGTGCCTCGATGCCCGGGATGATGGATACTGTGCTGAATCTCGGTCTGAATGATGTCGTTGCGGAAGGACTGGTGAAGAAGACCAACAATCGGCGATTCGTCTACGACTCGTACAGACGGTTTGTACAAATGTACGGAGATGTGGTGCTGGGACTGAAGCCTGTTCACAAGGATGAGATCGATCCCTTTGAGGTGATCATCGAAGAGAAGAAAAAGGCGAAAGGCATCCACCTTGACACCGAGCTCGATGCCGACGATCTCAAAGAGCTGGTCGATCAATTCAAGCAGGCGATCAAAGACCAGACCGGCCACGACTTCCCTCAGAATCCGATGAAGCAACTTTGGGGTGCCGTCGGAGCGGTGTTTGGGTCCTGGAACAATGAGCGTGCAATCGCCTACCGGAAACTGTACGATATCCCCGATTGGTGGGGGACCGCAGTCAACGTCCAGTCAATGGTGTTTGGCAACATGGGCGAAGATTCCGGCACGGGTGTGGCGTTCACCCGCGATGCCGCGACGGGCGAGAATCTGTTCTATGGCGAATACCTTATGAATGCGCAGGGGGAGGATGTCGTCGCCGGGATTCGTACCCCTCTCCCAATTGCCCAGCTCAAACAGGAAAACGCGAAAATCTATGCACAGCTCGATCGGATCCGGAAGGCCCTCGAGAAACACTACCGCGATATGATGGATATTGAATTCACCATCCAGCAGGGAAAGTTGTACATGCTTCAGTGCCGGGTGGGCAAGCGGACTGCCTTTGCAGCAATCAAGATCGCGGTGGATATGGTGCAGCAGAGGCTGATATCAGACAAGGAAGCGCTCAACCGAATCGAACCAGAAGCGCTCAATCAGCTGCTTCGCCCTGTCTTTGACCTCAAAGAGAAAGAAGGCGCCGTGAAAAGCGGCCGGCTCCTTGCGAAGGGCCTCAACGCCGGCCCGGGTGCGGCGACGGGTCGCATCGTCTTCAATGCTCCTGACGCAGAAGAATGGAAAAAGCGCGGCGAGCTGGTCATCCTGACGCGCATCGAGACGTCGCCGGAGGACATCAAGGGGATGGATGCGGCGGAGGGAATTCTTACCGCGCGTGGCGGCATGACATCGCATGCCGCACTTGTCGCGCGACAGATGGGAAAGGTGTGTGTCGCCGGCTGTTCGGCGCTGGAGATGGACTACGGAAAGCGCACGATGACCGTGAAAGGAAAGGTGCTCAAAGAAGGTGACTGGATTTCTCTTGATGGCACCACGGGGGAAGTGATCGAAGGGAAGGTGCCGACAAAGCCGTCGGAAGTCCTGCAAGTCCTGATCGGCAAGACCCTTCATCCCAAGCATGCGCCGGTCTACCAGCAATATGCGAAAATCATGTCTTGGGCAGACAAGTACCGGAGGCTCAATATTCGCACAAACGCCGACCAGCCGGACCAGGCCTCGAACGCGGTGGCATTCGGGGCCGAGGGGATCGGTCTTTGCCGAACGGAGCACATGTTTTTCGGCGAAGGGAAGATCGGTCCGATGCGCGAGATGATTCTCGCCGACACGGTGGAGGCCCGCACGGCGGCTCTCGCAAAGCTCCTTCCCTTGCAGCGGGCCGACTTCGAAGGGATCTTCGTTGCAATGAACGGCCGGCCGGTGACCATCCGGACGATTGACCCGCCGTTGCACGAGTTTCTTCCGCATGAAGAGCCCGCGCAGAGAGAGCTTGCACAACAGATGGGGATCAGCTACGAGAAAGTGCGCCAGCGCGTTGAGGGGTTGCATGAATTCAACCCGATGCTTGGCTTCCGCGGATGCCGCCTCGGCATCATCTTCCCGGAAATCACCGAGATGCAGTCGCGCGCCATCTTCGAGGCGGCCGCCAATGTGCAGGCACAAGGCATCAAGGTTGAACCCGAGGTTATGATTCCGCTGGTCGGACATGTGAAGGAGCTTGAGCATCAGGAAAAGATCGTCCGGCGTGTGGCCTCCGAAGTGATGCAGGAAAAGAACGTGAAGTTCAAGTACCTTGTCGGCACGATGATCGAGATCCCGCGAGGGGCGATCACGGCTGATGAGATCGCCAGAGTGGCAGAATTCTTCAGCTTCGGAACGAACGACCTGACGCAAACAACACTTGGGGTGAGCCGGGACGATTCCGCCCGATTTCTCATCCCGTACGTCGAGAAGGAGATCTATCCTAAGGATCCGTTCGAAGTGCTGGATCAGACGGGCGTTGGCGAGTTGATGAAGATCGCCATCGAAAAAGGGCGGGCTGCCAGGCCGGGGTTGAAGGTAGGAATCTGCGGCGAGCATGGCGGGGAACCGTCCAGTGTGGAGTTCTGCCATCGGATCAACCAGAACTATGTGAGCTGCTCACCGTTCCGCGTGCCGATCGCCCGGCTCGCTGCCGCGCGCGCGGCCCTCGCCGACACGAAGCGCGGCAAATCAAAACAGGGCTGAAAAGCCCCGCAAGCTGTCCCCGCGTGTGACATTCCGGGCCGGTCCTTCGGCCCGGTCGTCCAGGGGTCCCGTTGTGACGTGATTCACTATTGAGGAGCATTCTGACAATGAAGCTCTCAGACTTTCGGTACCCGCTTCCACGAAACCTGATCGCCAAGTATCCCGCGAGCCCGCGGGAAAGCGCGCGACTCATGGTTGTGAACCGTTCGGACGAATCAATCACGACCAAGCGCTTCTCCGATGTGACCCAGTACATGAAGAAGGGGGACTGCGTCGTCGTGAACGAAACGAAGGTGTTCCCGGCCCGTCTGTTCGGACGGAAAGAGAAAACAAATGCCAAGATCGAGGTGTTCCTCCTCCGGGAATTGAACAAAGAAGAAAATATCTGGGACGTCATCGTCGATCCGGCCCGGAAGGTCCGCATCGGTAACAAGATTTTTTTCGATGACGGGAAGCTCTGGTGCGAAGTCATCGATAATACAACTTCGCGCGGAAGAACGGTGCGGTTCAACGTGGCCGGGGATTTTTACAGGATCATCGATCGCATAGGGAAGATGCCTCTTCCGTATTACATCAAACGTGATCCGACGGAGAGAGACAAGGAGACATATCAGACTGTGTTTGCACAGGCGATCGGTGCTGTTGCAGCCCCTACTGCCGGTCTCCATTTCTCCAGGCGACTGCTCTCCACCGTGAAACGGAAAGGCATCAAAGTCGCCCCCGTGGTTCTGCATATCGGGCTCGGATCGTTCCGACCGGTTGAAGTGGAGGATCTGACAAAACACAAGATGGACTCGGAATATTACGAGATTCCGGAGAGCACGGTGCAGGTGGTCAATAGGACCATTGACAGCCGCGGGAACGTGTTCGTCGTCGGGACGAGCACGTGTCGCGCCCTGGAGTCAAGTGTCACGACCGATGGACATCTCAAGAGCAATCGGGGATGGACGGACAAGTTCATCTTCCCGCCGTACGATTTCAAGATCACGGATAAATTGATTACGAACTTCCACATGCCGGAATCGACACTCTTGATGTTGACGGCAGCATTCGCCGGCAGGGACTTGATCATGAAGACATACAAGCGGGCCATTAAGGAAGGGTACCGCTTCTACAGCTACGGGGATTCGATGCTGATTCTCTGATCCCGAGCCAAGGTGGAATTCTCGCTGGAAAATCTTGTTCTGATCATCCTGAATGTCGGGTTGGTCATCGTCTTTGTGCGGCTGTTCCGCAAGAAGAATCTTCTTTCCTACTTCAGCGGAGGACGGTGGTGGCTGACGTGGCTGTCCATCGCCGTCATCACGCTCATGGACGAATTGACGTCCATCTTCTATGCTCCGGGCGAAGCGTGGCGGTTCATCGGAATGCACGCCATCGCTTTTATCGCCATCACTTCACTCCTGATGCGATTTCTTTCCACACGGATGGTGGAGATCGCCGAGATTCTCGAACACCATCAAATCAAGGGGGGCGGCGTCTATTCGTTCTCGTACCTCGTTCTCGGTCCGACATTCTCCTTCATCGCTGTTGCATCGATCATGGTCGATTATATCCTTACTGCCTGCATGTCCACAGTGAGTGCGGTGGAGAATGGCCTGACCTTTCTCCCCCTCACGCAGGAAACACGGCTGGTGATCGAGTTCGGAATTGTCTGGGGGATTGCGGCGCTGAATATCATTGGTATCAGGGAGAACGCGCGCTTCACCTTCGGCATCTTCGTCGTTGTCGCAATCGTGTTACTTACGTTGCTTGCATCGGCCCTTATGCATTCGACTCCCGACTCTTGGACGATGATCGGACGGAGCTTCACAGGATCGCTCACCGGCGCAAGTGTTCAGGGGCTGTTCGGTGGGTTTGGCTACATTGTCATCGGTATCGCGAGCTGTATCCTCGCATATTCGGGGATCGAATCCGTTGTGCAGACCGCAGGCCTGGTGCGGAGCTGGCGGGACATCGCCCGAGCGTACGTGTTCCTCGCATTATCGATCGGGATCTTTACTCCGCTTATCTCAGCGCTGGCACTCAGCTCGGGTATCAATGCGCACGAACACGAAACCGATCTGATGACGCAGTATGCGGCAATGCTGAAAGGTATTCCGTTTGGAGTTGTTGTCGGCGCTATCGCCAGCATAGCGCTGATTATGGCTGTCAACACGGCTTTCGTCGCATCCAGCGAATTGATTGAACGCGTGGCGCATCGATACGATTTCAAATGGGTCGTGAAGACTAACAGGCGACAGTCCCTGTACAGGGTCCATATCCTGAGCGCAGTGTTCTACTCCGTCATCATCGTTCTGACGGAGGGGAGCCAGAGAACGCTTGCCGAGATGTACGCACTCGGTCTCGTCGCAAGCTTCACCATCAATATGGGAAGCCTGCTCATTTACCGCTATTTCACCGGGACGAAAGAAATCCGCGCATATCATACCTCACGGCTTGGAACCCTCCTTGTGTTCATCATTCTTTTGAGCTGCCTGGCCTACCTGATGATCACGAAGTTGTATGGGACAGCGTTGTGGGTGGGAGCCACCACCTTTGCCTTGTTTGTCGGGTTCCGCGTCGCTAGGAAACGGGCGCCGGAGCTTATGCAGGTCGCGCAAACGGACAACCCCCTCCAGATGATCTTTGACCTGGCGGAAGCACCGGGGGAGAATCTCCACATTTACTTCAAGCGTCCTCTCGAAGGCGGATCAGCAATCGATCCGAGCGTTGCATTTGTCAGTTTCTATTCTCCCCGGCAGGGGATCCCGACACGACTGTCTTCCAACCACTACCGCTTCGTCCATCCCGGCCAGTCGCTCTTCGACAGCATCAGGGAGCTCCTGACGGTATTCAAGTACGAACTCCCTCACAAACATATCACCATTCACTTCGGATGGCCGCTGTCGTCGTGGCTCGACAGGCTATCGACCGGTGTTATGGTATTCAGTATGCTGAAGCTTCCGAAAGCGTTTCCCGAGTTCGACTTCGTCATTGAATACTTCGGTAAGAAGAATGCATAGGACAGGTGTCGTCATTGCAGCTGGGGGGAAAGGACTGCGTATGGGGGCAAGGTTGCCCAAGCAGTTCCTGCTGATGGGTCACAAGAGCATCCTCGAGACGACAATCGCCCGTTTTCACACTTTTCCGTTCATCAGTGAAATCGTCGTCGTTGTGCCTCCTTCCCATGTTGAGCGCGTTCGGCGCCTCCTGCAACGTCATGCATACGCGAAAGTGAGTGTTGTTGTCCCTGGCGGGCATGAACGACAGGATTCCGTCTGGTATGGCCTGAATGCGTTTACCGTACAACCCGACGAAGTGCTGGTCCACGACGCCGTCCGGCCATTCGTCGACCGATCACTGGTCGAATCAGTAGTGAGAGCGGCTCGTCGGTACGGCGCGGCGGTTGTTGGCACACCAATTAAGGACACAGTGAAAATCGAAGGTCGCCCAGGCTATTACACCAGGACCATTCCGCGGGAGCGCCTCTGGGCAGTCCAAACGCCGCAGGGTTTTCGGTTCGACCTCCTCATGAGAGCGCACAGGGTTGCCCGAAAAACCCGATTTCTGGGGACAGATGACGCTTCATTGGTCGAGAGGAGAGGGATCCGTGTGAGGATTGTGGAAGGAAAGAGGACCAACATCAAGATCACGACGCCCGATGACCTGGTACATGCCCGAATTCTGCAAAATTCAGGGCTTTGAACTGATGGATGTACTGGGGTTGCAACTGGGTTTTGAATGGTGTATATTTCAAGCCCTTGCTCGATGGGTTCACGGGCAAATCGTGACTAACATGGCCGAAAAAGCATGATATCTGTTGCAATCATAGCGATCCTGAGCTACCTGATCGGTTCTATCCCGACGAGCATCATCGTTGCCCGAAAGGTCCGGGGCATCGACATTCGTCAGTATGGCAGCGGCAACGCCGGCGGAACGAATGTCATTCGTGTGCTTGGCTGGAAAGCGGGGGTCTTTGTGATTCTGATGGACATGGCCAAAGGCTTGGTGGCAACCATTCTGGTGGCCCGACTGATGTATGGACCCATCCCTTTCGAGAATAGAACACCCTTCGACGACTTCACGGTCGTTCAGATCATTGCAGGCTGTGCCGCTATCCTGGGCCATATCTGGACCCTCTTTGCCGGGTTTCGCGGAGGTAAAGGTATTGCGACTGCCGGTGGCATGCTGATCGGCGTCGCTCCTGTTGAGGTCGCGGTGTCGTTCGGCATCTTTGCGATTGTTTTCCTGATCTCCCACTATGTATCCCTCGGCTCGCTGAGTGCCGCCGTGGCGTTTCCGCTGACCATGTTCACACGGGAAAATATCTTCATGGTGAACATCCAGGGATACAACACGCTGATTTTCTTCAGTATTGCGATCTCGCTCCTGATCTTCTATACCCACCGCACGAATATTCTTCGGCTTGTAAAGGGTACAGAGAGCAGGATCGCGGCGAGTCGGCTCTTCGGAAACAGAGAGCACCGCACGACATAATCACGAAACCGGCTGCGAAACGCCGCCACCTATGCGTATCGCCGTCCTGGGAGCAGGGGGCTGGGGGACCACCCTGGCAGTACTGCTCACGGAAAAATCCCATCAGGTCAAACTCTGGTCCTACCGCGAGAAGGACGCGGAGAGCATCCGCTCAACGCGCGAAAACATCGCCTTTCTCCCCGGCATCTGGATCCCCGAGTCTATTGTTGTCACCAGTGAGCTCCGCGCCGCGGTCGATGGCGCTGAGATGATCATCGCTGCTGTCCCATCGCAGTACCTCCGAAGTGTCATGGTGCAGTTGAAGGATGAACCATGGAATGCCAGGCTCGTCGTCAACGTCGCGAAGGGGATCGAGAACGGAACGCTGATGACGATGTCGGAAATGCTCCATGATACCATTCCGACGCTCCCCGAAAAGAATGTTGCCACGTTGTCCGGACCGAGCCATGCGGAGGAAGTGAGCAGAAAGATTCCGACGACAGTCGTCGCAGCCTCAAAGGATCCTTTGACATCCCGGGCCGTACAGGATGCGTTCATGTTGCCCTATTTTCGCGTCTACCAAAGTACTGATCTCCGTGGTGTCGAGCTCGGGGGTTCGCTAAAGAATGTCATTGCCATTGCCTCAGGCATTATTGAAGGTGCGGGCCTCGGCGACAACACCAGAGCGGCGCTCATGACGCGGGGAACCGTGGAGATTGCGCGCATCGGTGTCGCAATGGGGGCAGAACCAAAAACATTTTCAGGTCTGTCGGGAATCGGGGATCTGATGGTGACTTGTATGAGCCGGCACAGCCGCAACCGGCATGTTGGCGTCGAGATCGGCAAAGGGCGGAAGATTAAGGAGATCCTTGGCGAGATGGTGATGGTGGCAGAGGGTGTGGCAACCACGAAGTCGGCATATGAGCTGTCGCAGCGTGTACAGGTCGAGGTACCCATCATAGCAGAGGTATATAAGATCCTTTTCGAGGACAAAGATCCGCTAAAAGCGGCGTACGACCTCATGACAAGAGATCCGAAAGGGGAGCTTTCGTAGAGCGGTCCCGACAAGACGTTGCTCACCTGGATCTCTATCCTGCTGCAACCATGCAAAATCCCGTCCCGGGAAAACCGGGGCGGGCTTCTGGCATCCAATGCTGCTGAGACGTTCCGCAGGAAGGTCTCAGCCCATGAACCCTCCTAGATGAACAACGGCGCGAGCACGAGCGTGATTGTGCTCAGCAGCTTCACGAGAACGTGCAATGAGGGTCCTGCGGTGTCTTTGAAAGGATCGCCGACCGTGTCGCCGACCACCGAAGCCTTGTGCGTGTCGGACTTCTTGCCGCCATAGGCGCCCGTTTCGATATACTTCTTTGCATTGTCCCACGCCCCGCCGCCGTTGTTGAGGAACAGGGCGACAAGAATGCCGACGATTGTCCCCACCATCAGCAGGCCTCCGACCACTTCCGCGCCGCTGGCGCCGAATGGAGGGCGACCCGTGGCATTGAACAGCCAGCGGAACGCCAGCCCAACTGCGATTGGCAACAGCACGACGAGCAGACCTGGCGCAACCATCTCCTTCAGCGCCGCCTTTGTGGCAATGTCCACGCACTGTCCGTAGTCAGGTTTCGACGTCCCCTTCATGATTCCGGGATTGTTTTTGAACTGTTCACGGACGTTGTTGATGATCGAATAGGCTGCGCGACCGACCGCACGAATCGCGAGCGACGAGAAGAGGAAGACGAGCACCGCGCCGAACATTGCGCCGACAAAGACCTCTGGCTTATTCAAATTGATCGATCCGCTGAAACTCGGCATATAGATCTTTACTTCATCGAGGTAAGCGCTGAAGAGCAGGAATGCTGCGAGAGCGGCAGATCCCACCGCGTACCCCTTGGTCAATGCCTTCGTGGTGTTCCCGACGGAGTCGAGCCGGTCCGTTCGCTCACGAATGTTCTGTGGCTGCTGGCTCATCTCGATGATCCCACCGGCATTGTCTGTAATTGGCCCGAAGGTGTCCATCGCGAGGATGTATGCTGCGCTGGCAAGCATTCCCATCGTAGCAACTGCAGTTCCAAACAGGCCCGCATTTTGCAGTCCTGAGTGCTCGCCGAGGTAGTAGGCGCCGACGATTGCCGCAGCGATCACCAGCACCGGGTATCCGGTCGATTCCATCCCTACGGCGACGCCGGTGATGATGTTCGTTGCAGGACCGGTCTGCGAGGCCTTGGCGATTGAGAGCACCGGACGGTACCGGTAGTCGGTGTAGTAGATGGTAATGAGGACGAATGCAATCGACGTAAGCACCCCGATCATGCCGCAGAGGAAGAAGTTAAAATAGTAGTCGGGGCCCAACAGCCAGCGTGACGCTACGAAGAACCCGACCATTGCAAGCACAGCCGTAACATAGTACCCGCGGCTCAAAGCGCGCATGGGATCCTCTTTGTCGTTCGTCTTGACCGACATGATCCCGATGATGGATGCAATGATACCGAAGGCACGGGCAACGAGGGGGAAGAGGAGCACCCCAAGGAGCGTAAGGTTTTGGGCATGAAAGACGGATTCATTCGCGCGATAGAGGCCTGCCGCGAGAATCATCGCTCCAATATTCTCGGCAGCGGTGGATTCAAACAGGTCGGCCCCGCGTCCGGCGCAGTCACCCACGTTGTCGCCGACAAGGTCGGCAATCACGGCGGGATTGCGCGGGTCGTCTTCAGGGATCCCAGCCTCCACCTTCCCAACGAGGTCGGCTCCAACATCGGCCGCCTTTGTATAGATGCCACCCCCCAGCTGGGCAAACAGCGCGACGAAACTTGCTCCGAAACCGTAGCCGACGATCAGCAGAGGTATGCTCTTGGGATCACTCGTCACCCCGACCGACTGGACGACGGCAAAGAGTCCACCAACGCCAAGGAGGCTCATGGCGACGACGAAAAACCCAGAAACTGCACCGCCCCGGAGGGCAGGCTGGAGCGCGCTGTTCATGTCCTTCAATGCACCGGCTGCAGTGCGGATGTTCGATCGGATGGCTACCCACATTCCCATGTAACCGGCGGCGACGGAACATGCGGCGCCGAGCACAAATGAAATCGTGGTCCAGAGTGCCAGCTGCGACGGCGCGGCGGGATCGGTTGTCTGAGGTGTGCGCACAAATGCATAGAGGATATAGATCACGCACGCAAGTGCCAGAGCGAGATAGATGATCGTGCGATTCTGGCGCCGGAGGAATGCTTCGGCACCGGCTTTGATCGCGTTAGAAATCTCCTGCATCCTTTCGCTTCCAGTGTCCCGCTTCATCACATTACGGATCAGGTATCCAGCAAATAGCAGGCCGATGACGCTGACACCAAGTATGAGGTTCAATTCCATAACGCCTGTAGTGCTCCTTTCTATAAATGACTATGGATCCGAGAAAATCGGGAAATGCGTCCCCTGGTCGGTAGCTGCGCTGGGGATGCTTCACCTCGTCGGTCAACCAGAGGTGTCTGACCAGTATTCTGGGGGCTTCAAATATACAAAAAAGTTCAGAAAAAACCCACTGATGTTATCCGCCGGTTCCTCTGCCGAACCTCTTCCAGAGATAGAAGACGGGTATGCCGAGGAGAACGATCACGACCCCAGGCCAGGTGTTTGCCGACTTCGTGAAAAGAAGGTCAACCGCAATGGCGAGCGCCGCGACGATGTACAGCGCCGGGACAAGGGGGTACCCGACCGCTCTGTACGGCCGCTCCGCATCGGGCCGGCTTCTCCGTAGACGGAAAATTGCGTAGACGGTCAGACTGTAGAAGATGAGAACAGCAAAGATCACGTAGTCGAGGAGATCGCTGTATGTCCCTGACATGCAGAGGATACTCGCCCAGATTCCCTGCAGAACGAGGGCAACCCCCGGTACCGAATTTCTGTTGAGCAAGCCTGTACGTTTGAAGAAGAGTCCGTCCCGCGCCATCGAATAGTAGACACGTGCCCCCGCAAGGATCAGCCCGTTGTTGCAGCCAAACGTAGAGACCATGATCAACACTGCCATGATGATCGCAGCCGTGTCGCCGAAGATCATTGATGCTGCAGCAGTGCCAACCCGATCGTTCGTGGCAAACTGAATACCCCGCGCTGCTGCATCTGCCCCACCGGGCGTGCCCGTTACGGGAAGCACCAGGATGTATGCAATGTTCGCCAGGACGTACAGGAGAATCACGATTCCCGTTCCGAGAGCGAGACTCCAGGGAATCGTCCGCTTGGGGTTGACCACTTCACCGGCTGTGAACGTGATGTTGTTCCATGCGTCGGCCGAGAACAGTGAGCCGACCATCGCTGCACCAATGGCTGCAAGCAGTCCGATGCCCGATAGCTGTTCGATGGAAACGATCTTTCCATCAACAACGTGTGTCCAGGTCGTCGACCAAAAGTCCGACCAGTTCACAGACATCGCATGTGCGTTTCTTCCGATCAGGATTCCGAGGATAATCAATCCCAATAGAGCGAGGGTTTTGGCGGAGGTGAAGAGATCCTGGATGATCTTGCCTTGCCGCAACCCGCTGGTGTTAACGAATGTGAGGAGCAGAACGCTCAGGATTGCCAGGAGTTGCGCGGCGCTGAACTTCAATCCGCTCAGGGAGAACAGGATATTTCGTTCGCTGAACCACGGGAGAAGCACTCCGGTGAAACGCGCAAAGGCGACGGCAACAGCAGCGATCGTGCCGGTCTGGATCACGATGAAGAATGTCCAGCCGTAGAGGAAACCCACGAGCGGGTTGTATGCTTCCCGAAGATAAACGTATTGTCCGCCGGCATGGGGCATCATCCCCGCGAGCTCGCCATAGCTGAGCGCACCGACGATTGTGATGATACCGGTAATGATCCAGACGAGAAGCAGGTAGCCCGGGCCGCCCACTGTTCGTGCGATGTCGGCGCTGACGATAAAGATTCCGGAGCCGATCATCGATCCAATGACGATCATGGTGGAGTCAAGCAGCCTCAACTCCCGCTTGAACTCGCGTGCTCCCGGCGGGACGAGAGGTTCCACAGCGCTCACGAACACCTCCGACGTTGAGCGATCACTTTGGCTGGGCAATCATCTCGCCCCGGGCGCGCATCTTTGCCATCACGCTGTGATGCCGACCGTATCCAAAGTAAATGAGGAACCCGATTCCGAGCCACCCAATGAGCCGCCACCAGTTCTCGACCGGCAGAGAGAACATCAGCACCAGGCAGGAGAGGATACCAAGGATCGGAACGAGCGGGACGAACGGTGCCCGGAACGGTCGCTCTGCCTCCGGGTGCGTCCTCCGCATGATCAGGACTGCAGAGCAGACGATGACGAACGCGAGCAGCGTCCCGATATTTGTCAGCTCCGCAAGGATGCGCAGCGGCAGGAACGCGGCCATGGTTGCGACAAACAGTCCGGTCAACATCGTGGACTTGTAGGGGGTTCTGAATTTCTCATGGACAGCTCCGAAAAAGCTGGTGGGGACAAGACCATCGCGGGCCATCGCAAGCAGGACGCGCGGCTGGCTCAGCATCATGACGAGCAGGACCGACGTGATGCCGGTGATTGCGCCCACATCGATCAGCCGCTGTGCCCACGGCAACCCCTTCTGGGCAAATGCATCCGAGACCGGAGCGTTAATGTTGATTTTGTCGTAGTGCACCATGCCAGTCAGAACGGCCGATACAACAATGTAAAGAACCGTACAGATGATAAGAGATGCGATGATCCCGATCGGCACGTCGCGCGACGGTCTTCGAGCCTCTTCAGCGTGCGTCGATACTGAGTCAAACCCGATGTACGCAAAGAATATGATTGCGGCCCCGGCGAGAATGCCGAGCGGTGCACCCCCCTGCCCGGTTTGCCCGAACAGCGTATGACCAAAGAAGCTGACACCGGTATAGCCAAAGGGTGCAAACGGCGTCCAGTTCGCCGGATCAATGTAGAAAGCACCGACAACGATCACGAACAGCACAATCGCGAGCTTCGCGATGACCATTCCCGCATTGAAGCTGGCGCTTTCCCTGATTCCCTTCACGAGAATCGCGGTGATGATTGCAGTGATGACGATCGCGGCGACGTCACAATACGCCCCTGTCGCAAAGAAATGACCCGTCGCCGGGTCAAAGTCAAATGGTGCGTTACCAAACTTGAACGGAACTATGATGCCGAAACTCTTGAGGAGATCCTGGAAGTGGGCGGACCAGCCGTGCGCGACAGTTGATGAGCCGACCGCATACTCCAGCACAAGGTCCCACCCGATGATCCACGCAAACAGCTCACCGAGCGTCGCGTAAGCGTACGTGTACGCGGAGCCGGCAACCGGCGCCATCGATGCAAATTCTGCATAGCAGAGGGCTGCAAAGATGCAGGCGAACCCGGCCATGCCGAAGGAGAGTATCAGCCCGGGGCCTGCCTTGTCATGTGCAGCCACGCCGGTCAGCACGAAGATCCCGGTGCCGATGATGGCCCCGACACCTAGGCTCGTGAGCGTCACGGGCCCGAGGATACGCCGCAGGCGGTTCTCGCCCTTCATCTCCTCGAGTAATAGGCTGAGCGGTTTTCGTTCAAAGAGCGGGTTGCCCATGAGTACCCCTTCTGGCGTATTGCCGAGCTGTCGTTTGGAGACCGCCGATGGAAGTGCGTCGTGCGCTGCTCGATTGCACAATTGGATCAAGATAAGGGTTGGATTGGAAAGAGACAATAAGAATTTTCAGTCTTCTGCCTCCCGGAGGCTTGCGGCTGAGCGAGAAACACTCTATCTTCGTCCCAACCCCGGCCCCCCAATCCGCGTGCTGGGTGCCGGCGAGTGAAACACTTGCCCAACCGCACATAATCCTGAGCGCCTGCATGACGAACACCTCACAGATAGCCCGTGGAGAAGCAACCCCGTCCGCGACGCCTCAGCTCGCCCGGCGTCTCGGCTTGACATCCGCGATCATGGTTGTTGTCGGCTCAATCATCGGATCGGGCATTTTTTTGACCCCCCAGCGTGTCGCTGCTGTCGTAGACGTCCCGGGGCTGATGATAGGGGTGTGGGTTCTGACTGGCTTGCTGACACTCGCGGGAGCCCTGACGAACGCGGAGATCGCCAGCGAGATCACTGACGCGGGAGGGCAATACGTCTTTTTTCGTGTCCTGTTCGGAGATCTCACTGCGTTTCTATACGGATGGACGACGTTCATAGTCTATCAGACCGGCTCCATCTCTGCGATTGCGGTGGCTTTTGCCCGGTATTTCGGCTATTTCGTCGATCTCCCCCACCTGAGCCCAGCACTTGAGGCCTGGAAAATTCCGTTCATCGGCGACATCGCACCGTTTGCCGACATCGGCGTGAAGATTGTAGCCATCTCCTCTATCCTCCTTCTCACGGTCGTGAACTACTTCGGCGTCCAATTCGGCGGCTTCGTGCAGAACCTCTTCACGTCCTTGAAAGTCGCAGCGATAGGCGGTATCATTTTCTTTGGATTCTTCTCGGGGAAGGGGAGTGTCGACAACTTCTTCCCGCTCTGGGGATCACCATCGTCCGGAGCACTCCTCCCGGCAATCGGAGTTGCGATGATCGCTACACTCTGGTCGTACGACGGTTGGAACAGCGTTACGTACCTTGCGGGTGAGGTGAAATCGCCCCAACGGAACATCCCCCTCGCCATCATTATTGGGACGCTTGCAGTCATTGTTATCTATGTCTCGACCAACCTGGCGTATCTCTACCTGCTTCCGATCAACGTGATGAAAGATTCGAAGCTTGTGGCGGCTGACGCGATGGCGAAGGTGTTTGGAGGGTCCGGCGGCGCACTGATCTCGCTGGCCGTGATGCTCTCTACCTTCGGGTCGGTGAACGCGACATCGATGACCACGGCCCGCGTCTATTTTGCCATGGCAAAGGACAAGCTCTTCTTCCAGGGAATGGGAGATGTCCATCCGAAGTACCGGACGCCGGCCCGGTCGCTGATTATCCAGTGCGTGTGGGCATGTATACTCACGATGACGGGAACCTTCGACCAGCTCTTCACATACGTGATTTTTGCAGGTTGGATCTTCTACGGGCTTGGTGCAGCGGGGATTTTTGTCATGAGGAAGAAGATGCCCAACGCCAATCGGGAATACAGGGTCCCGGGGTACCCTGTTGTTCCCCTCGTGTTCGTGATCGTGGCGACCTGGTTTGTGGTCAACACGCTCGTGGAGCAGACTGCCGACTCGATGGTCGGCCTCTTGCTTCTGGTGATCGGGCTTCCGTTCTACTGGTACTGGCACAAGAGCAACAGGGCGACCGCCCGTGCCTGACGCCGCGGAAAAAGACTATTCCTTCGTTGCTGGTTGCTTCTTCATCCTGTGCTGAATGTACTTGTAGATGAGGGGAAGGACGGAGACGAAGACTACGGCGGCGATGACATATTCGATGTGCCGCTCAATCCCCGGTATCGAGCGCCCGAGATAATATCCAATCAGAACCATACTGGTAATCCACCCGATCGCACCGCCGACGTTGAACATCGCAAATCTGCGATACTTCATCTCCGCGATGCCTGCCACAACAGGCGCAAACGTTCGTGCAAACGGCATGAATTGCGCCATGACAATGGTGATCCCGCCGTACCGTTCGTAGAACTCTCTTGTCTTCAATAGCTGGTCGCGGCGGAAGAATCTGGACTGGGGCCGGTTGTACAAAGCATGGCCGGCCCTCAGTCCAATCAGGTAGCCCACTGCGTTTCCACTGATCGCCGCAAGGATCAGGAGCGGGATCAGGAGCTCGACGTCGAGCTTCCCGGTCGCCGCGGCATACAGACCCGCAGTCACCAGAAGGGAGTCGCCCGGGAGGAAAAACCCGACAAGCAATCCTGTCTCTGAGAAAATGATCGCGCAGAGTCCGACGTATCCTCCCCAGACGACGATCTCTTCGAGCGTGGGGAGTTGGGGTATCAGGTTCACTACTGCAGTCCAGTGGGTCAACACTCTCTCCTTACATTCCAAGCAGCATCTTGATGAGCCAGAGAATCAGAATAATGGCGATCATGGATCCGAAAATGCCGAGAGCAAGCTTCGCTCCGGATTAGCTCTTTTCTTTTGTTTCCTGTGCGTCAGTCATGGATGTACTCCTGAGTATTGTTGTTCACGGTTGAGGTGATTTCCGGAACCACACAGGAGAGTTACAGCCCTGACGCCGTGAGTCGGGTGAGGACAAGGTGAGTGATGACAGGCGGATCGGCGCCTAGAACGATCCTCCCGACCGACGCACCACCTCCCTCCAGGAATGCGTGAATGCAGGTGGGCTCCTGTAGAAAGATTGGACGATGGTGATCGCCAGCCTGCTTCCCGCGTAGATCGGGTGCTCCGAACGGCAGCATGTACGGCTGAGCATCAGTGTACTCCAGCTGTTTGCTCTGCGCCGAGCTCAGGCCCATCGGATACGCATTGCTCCCCCAGAGCGAAACCACGAAGAGGCAAAGGAGAAGAGTCCGGGGTACTATGTGTCCTGATCTGATCATCACGTGATGTCCAAGATACGACGTTTGCCGTAAAGAGACAACAGACGTGCCGTTCGATCGTCATCTTGACACTCGCATCGCATCACCGTATCTTTGACCTGTCATGAACGCACCCTTCTCCGGCTTTTCGGACCCGCTTCGAACCCCCGTCCAATACCTTAAAGGGATCGGCCCAAGGAAGGCCGCAGTCCTCGAGAAGGCCGGCATCACCACCATCTTTGATCTCTTCCTCCATGTCCCGCGTCGCTACCTCGATCGTACTACTATCGTAACGATCGCGGAGTTGAGAAGACTTTTGGCTATACAACCGCTCACTTCTGAAGATGCCCTCCCGGAGGCCGACGTGCGTCGCGACTACACCGTTGTGGGAGAGGTTCGGTCATTCCGCGTCATCGGGTTCAAAGCGAAAGCACGATTTGTACTTGTTCTGGCCGATGCCACTGGCTCCATGCAATGCGTCTGGTTCGGAGGCGTCCAGTACTGGAAGAAGGCCTTCCGCATTGGCGAAACGCTTGCCGTATCGGGACAGCCATCGCTGTACGGCGGCGTCATGCAATTCGTTCACCCGGCCATCGACCGGATTTCGCACTCTGAAAGCGATGCCGAGAACCCATCGGATTTTCCGGCCGTGGACTGGAGCACAACGCTCAATACCGGCGGACTCGTTCCCCTGTACCCGTCCGGGCAGGAGCTCGAGCGGGTCGGACTCGACAGCGCCGGATTTCGTCGCACGCTGGACACCGCCCTGCGCCTTTACATCGATTCGGTACCCGAAACCCTCCCATCGTCAATTCTTTCCACTCGTGGCCTGGAGACGCTTCCCGAGGCAATCCGTGCAGTCCACACTCCGCGAAACTCGGACGAGATTCAGAAAGGGTTGCACCGACTGAAATTTGAAGAGTTTTTCTTTTTCCAGCTCAAATTGGCATTAAAGAGGAGCCTGCTTCGCGAGGAGACGCATGGGATCCCATTTTCTGTCAAGAGCAAGCTCGCCCGCCAGATGGTTGATACTCTGCCATTCTCTTTAACACAGGCCCAGATTAAGGTGATCAAAGAGATCTCTGCGGATATGGCGTCAGCCCGACCGATGAATCGCCTGCTCCAGGGAGATGTAGGGAGTGGGAAGACAGTCGTTGCGCTGACCGCAATGCTGATTGCAGTCGACAACGGGTATCAGGCGGTGTTTATGGCTCCCACGGAAATCCTTGCAGAACAGCATTACAAGACGCTGAGCTCACTTCTGGTCGGTCTCCCCGTCACGATGCGACTCCTCGTTGGAGCGCAACGATCGATCCTCCGGCGTGACGTTCTCGAGGATGTGCGCCGTGGGACAGCGCAGATCGTCGTAGGCACCCATGCATTGTTTGAGAAGGATGTGCACTTTGCGCGGCTTGGCTTCATGGTGATCGACGAGCAACACAGGTTCGGCGTCATGCAACGAGCATCACTCCGCAGGAAAGGGGAGAACCCGGATGTTCTGGTGATGACAGCCACGCCAATTCCCCGCACACTTTCGCTGACGCTTTACGGCGATCTGGATATTTCCGTCATTGATGAGCTTCCGCGCGACCGGAAACCGATCAAAACGATTCTCAAAGATGATCGTGAGAGAGATTCGGTCTATGCTTTTATTCGTGAGCAGATTGCAGCGGGCCACCAGGCGTATTTTGTCTATCCGCTTATTGAGGAATCAGAGAAACTCGATCTGAAAGCTGCGACCGTTCACTTCGAACACCTCCAGAGCAAAGTGTTTCCAGATCTACGTCTCGCGCTGCTGCACGGGAGGATGCCGGCGGAGGAGAAGGACGCAGTGATGACGAGCTTCAAGAAACGCGAGATCGATATTCTTGTGGCCACAACAGTGATCGAGGTCGGCATCGATGTGCCGAACGCATCAGTAATGGTGATTGAAGATGCCGAACGCTTCGGTTTGTCGCAGCTTCACCAGCTGCGGGGCAGGGTGGGGAGAGGCGCTGAGCAATCATACTGCATTCTGCTGACGAAGGGATGGATTGCACGTCGGGCAGGACGAACAAAGTCACTTGATGATTTGATGAGAGACACAGACGAGCGTCGGCTGGCAGAGCGACGGCTGTCGACCATGGTGAGTACAAACGACGGGTTCAGGATCGCGGAGGTCGATCTCGAACTTCGCGGCCCAGGAGATTTCTTTGGCACGCGTCAGAGCGGCGTGCCCGAATTCAAAGTGGCTGACATTCTGAATGACTCCGCCCTGTTGAACGAGGCGCGCCGTGATGCATTCGACATCGTTGCACGGGATCCGCGTCTCCTGCAGCGCGAGCACGTCATGCTCGCGGAACGAATGCGTGTGTACATTAACGATGAACTCTCGTTGCTGCGCGTGGGATGACAGCGGATCAAACGAAAATTCAAAAGATAAAAAGTCAAAATGAAAAAATGAAAAAGAGAATCTGATCTTTGTGTCTGCTGACTGCTGATACGATCCGCCTCACGACTGTTTTCTCACTTCATTCTCCCTCACAACCACTCCCGTGTACCCCACTACACGAAGTGTGCCGAAGTCAGATTCGTCAAGTGTTCATGCGGCAGAAAATGCATTTTTCTCTTGACAAGCAGTTTAAAAGCACTATATTTGCATTTGTAACGGGTTTGTTCAACAATGACGGAGAGTTTCTGGATTCATCTCTACAACAGCTTCCGAAGAGCTCGGCAACGATCGCGCTTGTCTACAATGTTAAGACGGAAGCAACACCTCTCTCGACACCCGGTGTCGATCACAAAGCGAACCTCACCCCGACTGAAGTAGTCTCTCCCCACCGCGGCATTCGCACTGATGGAGTCTCATCTTCCCGATCATCCGGCTCTCATGATCGCATGAACGACATGTATGCCGAATGGGATACGATGGAGACTGTCAATGCCGTCCGGGATGCCATCGCAGAGCGATACAAGGTACTTATGGTAGAGGCGAACCTGCACGCTGGTCAGAATTTGCTCGAAAACAGGCCATTTTTCGCATTTAATATG
>Ga0153915_10001360_pt1 | contig 22452 bp, 15 predicted proteins | sample Opewatmetagenome_2_FD_107003 | JGI IMG/M metagenome (GOLD analysis project Ga0153915, IMG submission 107003) | Freshwater wetland microbial communities from Ohio, USA - Open water 3 Core 3 Depth 3 metaG | ecosystem: Environmental > Aquatic > Freshwater > Wetlands | place: USA: Ohio, Lake Erie...
AAATGTTGCCGTGACTGCAATGTCACGAGTCATCACGAGTTTACATGGGGCCGTGCCGGCACAATCTCCGCCGCTCCACCCAGCAAAGGTGGAGCCGATTGCCGGAGTCGCGGTCAGCGTGACGGATGTTCTGCTGGTATACCGCTCTTCGCAGTCTGAACCACAGTTAATTCCCGTAGGAGTACTGGTCACAGTGCCGCTGCCCGTGCCGGCTTTAGCTACGGTGAGCCTCAAGCCCTCACTGAAGGTAGCAGTTATCGTGGCGTCGGCCGTCGTTATCACCGTGCAGACGTTTGTGCCACTGCAACTTGCATCGCTCCAACCCAAAAACGCGGAACCGTATGCGGCGCTGGCTGTTAGAGTTACGATAGAACCACCATCGTAACTTTCCGAGCAATCCGTTCCGCAGTTGATCCCTTCCGGGGAGGAGGTCACAGTGCCACTGCCAGGGCCGGCCTTTATGACTTTAAGGAAAAAACGATTGGGGACAAAAAATCCGCCTGGAAAAAATCCGTTATGTTTCGGTCCACCCATGAATTGCCCCCACTGGATCGCACCATGTGCGGAACCTCCTAAGTCATAGACCCATACCTTGTCGTAGAAACCCGAAATACCGTTCCACGAGTCTCCAGCAATAATAATTTCGTTGCGACCATCCAGATCGATATCGGCAATCGCCGGAACGGCTCCAAAACCGATAGGGAGATCTTTGGGAAATCTTGGGTGAAGAACGCCGATACGGTTGTATACTCTGATTTGTCCCGCGACGCCGTCCACCGCCGCACTGCTGACGACAATATCCGGTAGTCCGTCGCCATCAACGTCTCCAACAACCGGCGAGGAATTACCCACCCAGTGATCGGGTTTTCGTCCCCATACGACTGGCCAGCCAGGGAAACGGGAGCCATCACCGCGCCACACATCCAGAGCGCCATCGGTCTGAAGAATGATCTCAGGCATGCCATCGCCGTCTAAATCCGCCAGAGCCGGCACGGTGCCATAGTCCAGGGCTCCTGTTGCCATCATGCTGCGCTTGATCTGCCCCTGATTAGACAAAATCAAAACACCAGGGCGGCCTTCTATCCATGCCGCAATGACGATTTCAGGACAGTTATCGCCGTCCACGTCTCCGATCACAGGAAAGGTATCCACAAAACCATCAAATGATATAGGAAAACCGGTTACGGCTGTTCCATCATGATGAAATGCGAATAACACGCCGCCACCCGCTGTCACAATCTCCAAGTCGCCGTCGCCATCCAGATCAGCGATCGCAGGCGTAGTTCTTTCTTGACTGACAATCGCAGGGGACGGCCAACCTGCGAGGATGGTTCCGTTGGCTTTGTAGGCATGGAGCTGCCAATCTTCTTGCCCAACAAATATTTCGTCCAGTCCATCACGATCAACATCGGCCAAGGCAGCAGGTGTGGTCATGTAACCCGGAATAACTTGCGGCCAGCCGGGAAGTGAAGTGCCGACTCCAGAGTAAGCCGATAACTGATTGGCCCAATAACCTGAGAATACCTCAAAGCCTGAAAAGTTCGCGGAAAGCTTGCCCATGGTCGGATAGGCGGCGGCCTCTACGTCGTCCAGAGGCCAGCCTGTCACCGGCGTGCTGTCGGACTTCCAGCCGTAGAGGGGACCGTTTGCCAGACCGCTCGCAACGATCTCGAGTTTCGGATCATCATCTATATTTCCAGCTAGAACATGGATCGATGGTCCAGGGTGATATGAGCCAGGCAGATGAACTGTCTGAACGGGAAAGCCCGGCTGCAAGTCTGTGTCTACTTCTACAGTAATGCTGTCTCCATCAGGAAACGCAAGGGTATAGGTTCCGCCGGCCGGTGGAACCCACCGAGCGGAATAGATGCCATCCCCTGCCACTAAGTCAGGCTTAATACCATCGTCCCTAAGAGTCACAATGGTGCCGCCCGGAGCAACCCTCACCTGGACGTCACCATTAGGTGCCGCGCATTTGATGTGGAGGGCTGCTAGTTCGACGACAGCTCCGACGACAATGTCTTCTACGGGTTTCAGACGCGACAGAATTGTGGAATTGGAGCACGTCATGCTGCCGTACGCGCTAAGTCGATTTGGAGTAATCAGATTTGTCAGGTTTACGTCGTCGCCACCCGCGAGAAGCAAATTTTTGATCGCTTTCCAATCTAGCATCGGGTTCTGTGCTTTAAGCAGTGCGGCCACGCCCGTTACATGCGCGGTTGCCATTGAAGTGCCGCTAAAAGGATAGTAGCTATCCCCAATGATGGTGCTCCAGATATAGTATCCGGGAGCCGCGATATGGACGGTTCTCAGTCCAAAGTTTGAATTTGTCGAGGGCATGAAGTCGATCGCGTCCACCGCCGCTACGGAAATTACGTTGGGCAAAAAATACGTTGACGGGTAATCCGGCATTACATCGTTATTTGTTCCGGAGTTTCCCGCCGCGGCGACAAACAGAATACCGCGTTGCCTGTGGTCATCGATGGCTTCATAAAGAGCCTGGGAGTACGGCCCGCCGCCCCAGCTATTGTTGGTGGCCACGATGTTGACGCCGCGATCTTTCATAGTCTTTACGTAATCTAAACATGCAATTGCGTCGGCCATCGTGCCATAGCCTTCGGCATTCAAAAACTTGCAGGCCATTATAGAGACATTCCAGTTCACTCCGACCACGCCGATGCCGTTGTTTCCTACCGCCCCGATGGTGCCGGCGACGTGGGTTCCATGGTCATGGTCATCCATCGGGTCCGAGTCGTTATTGAATGTGTCTATTCCATAGCAGTCATCGATATAGCCGTTGCCGTCATCGTCAATGCCGTTGTTGTTGCAATCGGCGGTGTTCCTCCACATGTTTGCAGACAGATCCTCGTGATTGTAGTCAATGCCCGTGTCGATGACAGCAACGACCACGCTGTGACTCCCCGTGGTCATGTCCCAGGCAAGCGGAGCACCGATCTTGCCGAGTCCCCAGAGATCGCCGTAGCGCGGATCGTTGGGAGTTCGGAATGCCTCCACGATGTAATTCGGTTCCACATAAAGAACGTTTGGGTTCCTCCGATACTCGGCCATAGCGACCGCTACAGACGCTCCATGGGTGATTTTGACAAGCTCAAGATTCCTGACGACGTTGTACCTTTTTACCGGCATTGCCCGTGCCGCTGCATGCAGCGAACCTTTCAGCGTTTGGGGTACACCGTCTTTGAACCTGACGAGCAGTTCGTCTTCTACGTGGGGAAACGCATTCAGCGTAATCATTCCCGGTTGGATCGTTCGAAGCGGCATGTCGCGGAGCTGCGCAGGTCGGCTAGGAGCTTGCCCGCCCAATGCATCGCCTGCGATGAGGAGCAAAAGCCCGGAAACCAAGATCTTCATTCGCCCTGGAAACCGCATCACGATTCCTATTCACTCGATGGTCAGGATAAAGTTTTTATGCGCTGAGCCGCCGAGAGGATCAGTTAGCTGAAAAACAACTGAAAACTTTCCCGCTTCCGCTGGTAGCCCGGAAATCCGGCCGGTGGAACTGTTGAAGGCTAAGCCCCGCGGCAGATTCCCCCCGACCAGAGACCATTTGTAGGCCGATTTTCCACCCGACAATTTGAGACGGGCTGTGTATTTTTTCCCCACCCTGCCTTCCGGGAGAGCCTCGGTAGCGATGTTCACACTGTTTAAGACTCTGATGTTGAGTGTTTTGCTGACCGAGTTGTGCCGCTGGTCGGTTACTTTGACGGTGACACCTCGAACGCCCGCTTGTGTCGGCTTGCCGGAGAGACTTCCCTCGGGGTTAAGCGTGATTCCCGGTGGGATCGTGCCTCTCACTACGTTAACCGTGTAAGGTGCAATTCCGCCCCGGATATCCAACGAACTATTGTACGCGACGCCTACCTCTGCTTCAGCGAGACGTGGGCTACCAACGGTTAACGGTGAAGCGACGTTGAACGTAGCCAAGCAAAACTTGTCGGCGTCCATTGTCACTTTTCCATCGAGGCAGTCCTTGTTACTTCCCCCTTCGCCCCACCCCGCAAAGACCGATCCGGGGTAAGGAACCGCCGTTAAGGTCACGATTGTGCCAGCGTCCAATGTAGGAGCACACATGGGCGGGCAGGTCGTACCGGGTGGTGAAATTGTGATGTACCCGTAGCCGTTGCCGGCAGCGGCCACGCTCAGGGTAAAGAAACTCCTCCCTCTCATATTCAGCCAGAAGTCACCTCCATCGGAGCTAAAATATACGGCGCCAAAATAGAGCAGTTGCTCTGTCGGAGCGAAGCGCACCACAATATCCTGGCTCGCCCCGGGGGCTAAACTAAAACTATCGCCGGATACAATGCTGAAACGGGGGGCGTTCACGGCTTGGCCACATCCGGCGGGGGACATGGGATCGCAGGCCCACATCGCCGAGGTCGTTGCATTTCCGTTTAAGAGCCCGCCGCCAACGTTGCGGACGGTAAACTTCTTATCCGCCCAGCTTCCCGAGCCGACGCCGCCAAAGTCATGTAGAGCCGGGCTCACGGAGATGATCGGCCCGTCCGCGATCTCTGCAAGTTTCGTTACAAACCCGTCGCCCCAGCCGGCGTTAGCTGGTTGAAAAGCATTTACCGATGGGAAATCGTTCGAAGGGGCCCAGCCGGAAACATAGACGTGGCCCTGCACGTCGATCGCTATGCCATTTCCCGCTCCGCCGTCCAGGTATGTGGAAAAGCCTAGCGCGGATCCCTGATCATTCAGTTTAGTCACAAAAGTGAAATTGCTGGCAGGTTCCAAGCAGTCCAACGTACAAGGTACGCAGAAACCGTCTACCCCGCAGGTGGGATCGAAAGCATCGAAGGTTATCGGGTAGTCGAAGGAGTTACTCGCTCCTGTTATCCATGCATTTCCTGCCCCGTCTACAGCGATAGCCGTAGCATGCTCACCGTGCGTTCCACCTAGATATGTCGAGTACATAAACCGCGACCCGTTACGATTAAACTTGGTTACAAAAACATCGCAGTAGAAAGCACCGCAGCCGGCCAGATAGGATTGAAAGGCTCCGGGAGTTACGGGGAAGTCGTCAGACCGGGTAGAACCGGCGACGTACGCGTTGCTATCGGCGTCTACGGCGATAGCATAGGCGTTTTCAGTGTCGTGACCGCCAAGATAAGTAGAGTATATGAACGCCGAACCCGCAGCGTTCAGCTTGGTCACGAATGCGTCTCGTAAGCCTTTCTTGATTGCTTGAACGGGGTTTCTTGTAGGGAAGTCGATGGAATAAGTTTCCCCCGTGACGTAAGCGTTGCCCTCAGCGTCTACGGCAATCGCGCGCCCTGTGTCCCCACCAGTTCCACCTAAGTAACTCGAGTAAACAAGCTCGCCCGTTGGGTTCAACTTGGTCACAAAAGCGTCCTCCCACCCACCAAACGCTTGCAATGGATTATTTAACGGGAAGTCGGCTGAGTCCGTTCCACCCGTCACATAAGCATTGCCACTGTCATCCACGGCAATCCCGTAACCTATTTCCCCTCCAGTGCCGCCCAAGTAAGTGGAATAAACGAGATCGGAGCCAGTGGGGTTCAGCTTGGCGACGAAAGCGTCACCATTTCCCATGTATTCGCTGATGGCGTTTCTCGCAGGAAAATCAGAAGAATAGGTCCATCCCGTGAGATACGCATAACCCGAAGAGTCAACAGCGATCTTAAAGGGCACGTCGCTTCCGCTGCCACCCAAATAAGTAGAATAGACAAGATCGGAGCCAGTGGGGTTCAGCTTGGCAACGAAAGCGTCGGAGGAACCGCCGAAGCTGGTCTGGTAGGCGCCCGGGGTTGTCGGGAAATCGGTTGAGCCAGTCTGGCCGGTAACGTAAGCATTGCCGAGAGCATCGACAGCGATCGTTGTGCCGGGAAATTCTCCGCCATCGTAAAGGCTTCCGCCCAGGTAAGTCGAGTAAAGCAGGATGATAGGATCGATCACCAGAGTTCCGCGGGTGTCGTAAGGGTCCAGTTTCAAACCAACGACATGGGTTTTGACGTCAAAGTTCTCCATTAATGGTGCCGCGCCGTGTTCAGCACTTTCAAGCAGTTCGTAACTTCCACCAACTATTTTCTTGAACCCGTCGATCTCCTGATAGACTCGAGGCTTTCGCAAAGTCACCGTCCCCTCCACCGTTCGCAGTAAAAGATCACCCACGGTATCGACCTCGACTTTCTTTGCCCCTTCAAACGCAAGCTTGATGACAGTGGGATCAGCTCCTGCAGCGACAACGAAGTCAAATTCCACTTGCTGTTGGCTGCCGTAGAAAACCAAATCAATGCCGGGATAGACTTCCTCATATTTCACTCTGGCATAGTGCGGAATGTTACTCTTCCACTTCGTTTTATCGCCGCCGATAAGGTAGTTGCTCTTCCCAGAGGTTTGTTCCACCCCCACAATCTGGGTGTCCGGTTTTTGACCGATAAGTTTCATCCGAACTAGTGTATCGGGTTGGGCCTCTTGACGTTGGAAGTCGGTATCGCGGGTTTGGCTTATTGCCGACGCTGGCGCATTCCGTCGTCGCAGAACAAACACGGCTTCGCTAGGAGTCAGAAACAAACTATGGCCAATGCCCCGCGAAAGGAATTTGACGGTCGAATCGGTTTGTCCTTCGTTGGCTTCGAACCGTAAGGGAAGCTTGAACTGGCTAGGCTTAAGCGATGCCGTTATCGGCCCATCGGGTTTTATCGGTGCATCGTTGGCGGAACGAGTGGAATCGGAATCATCTTTGGCACTCTCTATGGCCGTAACGGGCGGTAGGTTCTGGTCGCTCGAGTCCCGCGTGCTTGCTGCCTCAACAGACGTCCAGCCATCCTGAAAACACACCACGATCAACAGCACTAACCCAAGCACGAATCTTAAAGTCACCCCATGTCCAGGACTCCTTCTGTTGAGCCGTCACGGAGGCTCGTCCGAGACTTAAATGCAACACGGACCTACCGCATCATAAAGACGTAAATCTTTTATGATTAGAAAGAGGCAATATCTATGCCGCCTTATTTTGTGGCCGCGTTTTTGATTTTACTGGTTAGTGTCGGTGTGTTTTTTATGAAGCTTGTCTCTTTCACAAAAGCTCTTTCTGTCTGCGGGGCTTGCGTTAGAAATTCGCCCCCATCTCGGCAGCACGCTTTATCGGCGGAACGAGTCAGAGAGTCAAATTTGATACCAGGAAACGCTTTGCCTGGGAACTGACTTGGGCAGAATCCAACTACTCGATTTCAGATGCTTTTGGGCAACGCAGGCAAGATGACACGAGACCGAGTGAGGCAGAACTGAAAAAAGGGGCCACGTCTTTTTTTCACTAGCGCGAAGATGCCGCGACTTGACCTTTAGCGAACGGACAGCAGAGAAACCAGAAACGCTTACTGGCCGACTGTCGACTCCAGCGATACCACTTGCTTTCGAGAAATTTTGCCCGCTCTAAAAATCACGATGGGCGGATAGCCATCAGGGCTAAAACAAGAAACGGCTCAACGGTTTCTGGCATGGATGTTGTGAAAAGGCGTTAGATAGAATGGCTAGATTTGTTAACGTCCAAAAATTGTTCGCGGTTTTCAGTCTTCCACTCCGCTCGTTTCGTAGGGGGGTGACGATGAAAGGCCGGCGTAGCGTTGGTTTTTGGTCGCCGGCGTTATTGAACCTCGCATCGAAACCTCAGATTTGGGCGGCACATCGTTTGCTGCGATGTCTTTGTGCTAGGACAATGAGAAATCTGCGAAACTCTATAATTCCGCGATCGGTAGCCTGTTTTCTCGCTGCTCAGATGGCACTAACTGGCTGTGCCTCTTATCAGGCAAAACCGGCACCTACACCAGTGCCGGAAGTCATGCCGTACTCATACAGTGACAGCTACCTGGAGGTTTTCGCCGACCCTTATCTGCAACTCGATCGGCAGAGGGAATACTTTGATGCTGAGCTGACGAAGTTGGGGGTTACACCAATTCAGGTTTTTGTCCGGAACAAAAGTGATTGGTCATTTGCATTGGCATACGACGACATCTGGCTCGAACTACTAGACGGTACTCAGGTAACACGCTCGCCGTCGGGCGACTTTTTTTCGTGGAAAGGGCCTTCTTCAGAGAAGAAACCCCAAGAACTACGGAGTGTTGGGTCAGGGGAAGGAGACGGAGCTGTCAAGGGCCTGGCCCCTTGGATTATCATGACCGCGCCCATCTAGGTACCGTCCGTATATCTGTGGTACCGTTCGCGGGACCAGGCGTGGACTGATCGGATTACGGACTACAACGAAAAAGAGCTGCATGATATTGTCCTGAACAAAGACGAATCAGGAAACGGCTTCGTCTTTTTTGTCATCCCGGCTGATGTCGACTTTGCTGCCATACAAAATCTCGTGTTCCGGTTTGTGGAAGAAAAGCTCGGCCTGCTTACCGTGGTTAGGTTGCCTGTGAAGGGCCACGGCGAGGGAGTAGATAATGAGCACCCACTTCATCCGCCTAAGCGGTGAAGGATCGATCCGTTCGCTCGGTCAAGTGAGAAAAGTGGGATAATGTTCATTTATTGAAATCCGAGAGTGTGTTGGAATTGTCGTGCGCTTGCCCCGTGCCACACGGGATGTTCCATCTTCCATGTGCTCAGTCGAGCTGATGCGCGGTTGCGTTTTTTTGCAGGATCAAGACTGACAACTGGGTTCAGAATCCATATTGCCCTTACGTGATCGGCCGGCAAGGAGAAATAAAAAATTGGATTTATCCCCTTTGTATCGTCCGCTCTATTTTTCTCTCCCTGATTCCTCACGAAGATTCTTGAGAAATCCGGCTCCGATCTTAGCGCCCAGTTCTTGGGCCTTATGAACATCTTCCCACGCTCTATCGTAATCTTTTAGAAAGTAATAACCGCCCGCCCGATTTTGGTAAGCCAAGGCAAACCGCGGGTTTATCTCCAGCGCCTTAATGTAATCGGCGATGGCCCGCTCGTATTCGCCCCTCCTCCTGTAGGCATAGCCACGATTGTTGTAGGCCAAAGCGTGACTTGGGTTTATCTCTAGCGCTTTGGTGTAATCGGCAATCGCCTGGTCGTACTGGCCCTTGCTCTCGCACGCATGGCCACGATTGACGTACGCATCAGCAAACCTCGGGTTTAGCTCCAAGGCCTTGGTGTAATCGGCGATGGCCTGGTCGTATTGGCCTTTGCTCCTGTAGGCAATGCCCCGATTGTAGTACGCCTCAGCATTACTTGGGTCTATTTCCAGCGCCTTGGTGTAATCGGCCATCGCCTGCTCATACTGGCCCTTGCTATCGTACGCAATGCCACGATTGTTATAGGCGTCAGCATACCGTGGGTTTATCTCCAGAGCCTTGGTGTGGTCGGCAATGGCCCGGTCGTGCTGGCCCTTGCTCTCGTAGGCACGGCCACGATTGTTGTAGGCCTCAGCATTATTTGGGTTTATTTCCAGCGCCTTGGTGAAATCGGCAATCGCCTGCTCATACCGGCCCTTGCTCCTGTAGGCGCGGCCACGATTGGTGTAGGACTCAGCATCACTTGGGTTTATTTCCAGCGCCTTGGTGAAATCGGCAATCGCCTGCTCATATTGGCCCTTTATCAAGTAGGCAGCTCCACGAAGGTTGTAAGCCGCATCATACCGCGGGCTTATCTGCAGGGCCTTGGTGAAATCGGCGATGGCCTGGTCATACTGGCTCTTGTTCCCGTAGGCACGGCCACGATTGGTGTAGACCTGAGCATCACTTGGGTTTATCTGCAGTACATTGGTGTAGTCGGCGATGGCTTGGTCCTGCTGGCCCTTGCTCCTATAGGCAGCGGCTCGACCAGTGTACGCCTCAGCAAGCCATGGGTTTATCTCCAGCGCCTTGGTATAATCGGCAATCGCCTGGTCATACCGGCCCTTGCTCCAGTAGGCAGTGCCACGATTGGTGTAGGCCTCAGCATCCATTGGGTTAATCTGCAGTGCCTTGGTGAAATCGGCGATCGCTTCGTCGTGGCGACCCTTGCTCTCGTAGGCATTGCCACGATTGTAGTACGCATCGTTACTGGGGCTTAACTCCAGCGCGTTGGTGTAGTCGGCGATGGCTTGGTCGTATTCGCCCTTCCTCTCGTAGGCTACGCCACGATTGTAGTAGGCCTGAGCAAGCCTTGGATTTATCTCCAGCGCCTTGGTGAAATCGGCGATCGCCCGATCGTATTCGCCCTTCTTACCGTAGGAAACGCCACGATTGTAGTAAGCCTCAGCATCCATCGAAGGGGCTTCGGCGGCCATCAAGTTGGGTGCAATAAAAATTGCCAACAACAAGACCCAGATATCGACGCGAAATCTCACTTCTCTCATTTTGTTCGCCTCCCGGCTCCGGCGGCAGCCATCGCGCCACCCTAGCCGCCAGCGGACGTGACGCCACCACCGGCACGCGACAAACTACTTAACGATTAATGTGAAAGCTTTCTGTGCCGCGCCACCCAGAGCGTCAGTAACCCCGATCGTCGACCTGAATGTTCCTTTTTCTGCAGGGAGACCTGTAATGGCGCCCGTCGCCCCGTTTAAACCTAAACCTGCAGGCAGGCTCCCCGACGCTAGAAACCAATTGAACGGTCCTTTACCTCCCCTGGCCTTAAGCGTAGTCGAATAGTTTTTTCCAGCGGTTCCCGTCTTCAAATTTCCTGTGCTGATGCTCACGGCTTTGACAACAGTTATTTTGAACGACTTAGTGACATAAGAGCCGCTTTGGGAAACGCGGACAGTAAAGCTTTTCCCTTTCGCGGCAGCGCTCGGAATCCCCGTTATAGTACCCTCATTATCGATAGTCAGTCCGGCCGGAAGCGCCCCCTTTATGATATCGACGACAAAAGGACCGCTGTCTCCGCTAATCTCTATGGAAGCAAGATAAGGCGCATTTTGTTCTCCGTCTGGTAGAAAAGCAGTATTGATACTAAAGCGCGCCACATTCGTGCTCACCAATTCTAAAGTCTCCGTGATTCCCAATTGCGTCGTCGTCGATCTGACGATGCCAATGCCGTCGGCCAGTTCAAAGACAAAATCGCTCGGCATTTGCCCTGTCATATCGAGCCGTCCCTCAAGCCGAACGACGTCGAAATTGCCCGCTGGAACATCGATATTGTCGAACGTCGCCACCGTAAAACTAGCGCTGTACGAAAACTCAACCACCCCCACGCGCGGCAACTTGTTGGTCCTCACGATTCCGCTAGAAACAACAGTCTCTCCGATATCGGCAACGCCTTTCGCCAGCAAAACCGGTGGCGAAAACGTCAAAGTCAAATTTACCTTTCCGAGGCCTTCAATCGGTACTTTGGGCATGAACAATCCGTGCAGCCTGATGCCGTCGCCGTCGGCCGTGTAAAATTCCTTGTAGCTGAGCGAATCCTGGAAAGCAGCGGTTGCCACGCCATTGATCAAACTGCGCGCGCTGAGGACCGTGATGTTAGTGCTTCCCGATCCGTTGACTTGGTAGCTCCACGTACTCCCCGGGCCTGCCGGAAAATAGTCCGCCGAGACGAAATCCGTATTGGAAACATTGAGAACGCTGCTGCTGCCATCGCCCAAGAGCGCCCCTCCGGTGGCATTGCTTATTAACAGACCTATGGTCTCCGTACCTTCTATTAGTGAATCGTTTAAGACCGGAACGCAGAAGGTTTTAGTGGTCTCTCCATCGGCAAACGTCAATGTCCCGGACGTTGGAGTATAGTCGACGCCGGGGGTGGCAGTCCCGCCAACGGTGGCATAATGAACCGTTACTTCGCCACTATTCCCGTCTGTGCGATTTACGGCGACGACAACACAGCCGGCATTCTCATTAGCGGAAAAGATAGCCGAGGTGAAAGAAAGCACGCCGGGTTCCGTAACGTATAGGATTGCAAATTGCCGCGCGCCCAAAACCGCACCACCGCCTGGATTGCTCAGCCTCAGGTTCACGGTCTCTTTGCCTTCGAAGATTTGGTCATTGATCAACGGAATAGAGAAAGTTTTTTGCATTTCTCCATCGCCGAACGTTAGAGTCCCTGAGGAAGCAACGTAGTCAGATCCGGCTGTGGCCGTGCTATCACTCGTCACGAAATTGACCGAGGCCGAGCCAGTTTTGCCACCTATGCGGATAACGGTGATAATAGCGCTTCCGCCATCCTCCGGGGCGCTGAAACTCACGGATGAGAATTGGAGGATGCCTGGGTTGGGGTGAAACTCATAGGCACCCATGTCCACTACCGCGGAGCCATTCCCGTCGCCATCGACTATTCTCGGGTTACCGTCAAAATCCGTTCCTGGCAGGTCAGGCGCGGAGTTATCGCCTACGTCGACAGAGGGTGAGCCTATATCCAACTGATAATATCCATTAGACGAATCAACGAAACGGGGATCCACTGACATGTTGCCGTTCAGACCTGTCTGGTCGCTGCAAATCCCGCCGTACGCCGGCCCCGACGCACTGAACACGTTATTAGACGTGAAGATGGGCGGATTGACGTTATTAGACAATCCTCCGCAATAAACAGCTGTCTGCCCTGGCTTGGCGACTATAATGTTGTTCGCTAATACAGTCTGCGCATCGTATCCATCGGCGAGAATACCAGAACCATACCGGCCGTCGTTGTCCACGATGGTATTATTGATGACATAAGGGCCGCGATTACCGGACGGTACCAGCCAAGAAATACCGCCGCCGTCCGAGAGGCTGCTACCATTTCCGACAATCAAATTCTGTACAATTAACGCGTCGGAAAAATTACCCAAACCGATGCCACCGCCTCGGTTGTTCATAATTGTGTTTCCTTTAATCACGGGTGAGCCTCCACTCAAAATGTAGATGCCGCCAACGTGGTCGGAAATGACGTTGTCGATGATTTGCGCGCTACCCCCACCGCTAATGATAGCAATTCCGTTTCCGCCTTGACCGGGGTCGCACCGATTACCGGTGATTATGTTATCTTCAATTACCGGGGTTCCCGACGAATTCCAGATGCTGATCGCGCCGCTGAGTCCGCCACATACTCGATTATTCATGACGTGGTTTCCCGTTACAGTAGGAGACGAACTTTGGGATATCTCCACACCGATAGAGCCATTTGTTAGCGTGAACCCGGTTAGCGCTGAACCTGCCCCCTCGCCGGAAACAAACTCAACGACGGGACCGGCTAAACTACCATCAATGGTCGTGACCGCAGGTCCTTGCTCGCTGGTAACCGTAATCGCTTTCCCCTGGAAGTTTATGTTTTCAACGTAAGTGCCGGGAGCAACCAGCACCGTATCGCCATTGACGGCGGAATTGATCGCCGCCTGAATCGTGGATTGGTCCACCGGTACGTGAATGGTGGAGGCCTGTGCCGAAGGAGACGGCGCTCCCACCCAAACACCCGCTGCTAGCAAAGCAATGATGAACCGATTCAGGGTGTGTCGCAGCGAAGCTTTCATGGCGCGCCTCCGGTCTAAAGCGGTGGGGGGACAGCTTAAAAGGGGGTAGAGCAATCGCTGTGCCGCTGCTGTGCTGGGGAACACGCGACTTCATCAAGCCAAGAACGCGATATTTTTAACCTTGTAACTCCGTTCGCGAGTCGCGGCTTGCTGCACCGATGAAAAAAGGACCGCGAAATTATGTCACATATGCGAGCAGCTCAGGTCCTCTTTTCAGGCAAATGGATGTACCTTTGCGTTTCGCAGCTAAATGCCATCCCTTTCCTACCAACTACTCGGACCGATTCTCGGGTGTAGGTGACTGTCACTGTGATTTTGATACCTTACGATTGGATTGATACTCCGTTAGACTGTAGATCGCGCATGCCTACGATTGGGTAGGAAGGCTAATCATGTAAGTATGAACGCCCCCTTGTGACATTTCACCCATCCACTTGGAATGTAGGCAGGTATCTTTGGCATTAAGTTTGTACATGAAAACTCTACATAACCGAGAGGCTGACATGCAGTGCAAACTTCGAGCAAATCGCTTTAGGAAACGCAACGGAAGTAGCGGGTGATGTTTGCAAGGATTTTTCAGTGGCCTATGAGACAATGGCGCGAAAACAAGCGTTCCGGCAGGCTCTTCCTTCTCTTAAGTGCGATTCTAACGAGTCTCGCGGCTTGCACCAGTGCGGGTTTGGCGCCGATAGGCCAAGACGGTTTTCAGCCCGAGGAAGACGAAAAACGCATATGGAGCGAGAGCCGAGAGCTTCAGCTGCGCTTCGACCGAAGCGGTTTCGTCTCCGACGACACTGTCGCTACGGCTTACGTGAACCGGGTGGCATTCAAGCTAATTCCGGAGAATGCTAGAAAAGAGGTTGGCTTTCAGATCCGGGTCCTTAAACATCCGATTCCCAATGCCTTTGCGCTGCCGCACGGGGCCCTCTACATTCACACGGGAATGCTTGCGCGGATGGAAAACGAGGCACAATTGGCCGCTGTAATCGCTCATGAAGTCATCCATATCATCCGCCGTCACACGCTTTTGACGTTTCGAAACGTCAAACAGGCCGCGGGTTTTGCCTCGACTCTGGCCGTGATTAGCGCTCCCGCTGGACTTCCCGGTTTTGGGGTTGTCATGCTCGGAAGCATAGGCGCTTTGGCTGCGGTCTCGGGATATTCTCAATCATTAGAGGACGAGGCGGATAGAGAAGGTCTACGGCTTATAGTGAATGCCCGTTATGACCCTGGTGAGGCGCTAAAGATTATCGAGAACGTTGAGCGATACGTGGAACAAGACGAAATTAAAGAACCGTTCTTCTTTTCCACCCATCCACGACTGCAAGAGAGAAAGGCAAGTTATCAGCGGCTTCTGGATGCCGAGTATAGAGGCCAAGCAGGTTTTCAAGGCCAACAAGAGTTCACCTCATTCGTGGCACCGGCGATTCTCGATAACGCGTTTCTCGAATTGGCCCGGAGCCGTTTTGCTTTCGCTCAAGAATCGGGTGAGAAAAGCTTGGCGCTCAATGCCAATAATCCCAAGGCCCACTTTTTGTTAGCAGAAATTTTCCGCCAAAGGGGTGCCGCTGAAGACCAAGAGCGGGCCGAAACGGAATATCAAAAAACGATCGATGTGGAGCCTGGTTTCGCGGATGCGCATCGCGGGCTCGGACTGCTCGACTACAAAAAGGACAGAACGGATATGGCCAGAGAGCACTTTGAGAAATATCTCGCGTTGAATCCCGCAGCGAAGGATAGAGCCTTCATCGAGCAGTATCTTAAGGAGAGTAAAACGGGCGAGGATTAGCCATGAACCAGAAAATGTTCATAATCGCTTTCGTTTCGTGCCTGTTTCTGGCTTCTTGTTCGGTTGCGTATTCCCCGGTCGGCGGAAGATATGTGTCATCTGATGAAAATTTTGCTATCGAACTACCTCAACGTTGGTGGCAACATAACCTCGCCAACGACCAGCTTGCTGACTTCATCAAGATACTCGAAAAGAGGCGTAAACTCAGTTGGGACACGCTTCGCCTGACCCGCGATGGCTTGCTTTTACAACAGATCGGTATCGGTAGGGTGCCGGTCACCGACGAGCTGCCCTATAGCAAAAGAAAACTTGCCGCGAACATGATCCCACTTGAGGCTGCCGAAGTCGTCGGCAACAATTTTCGCTCTAACCCCAACTTGAACCATTCGGAGATTCTAGAAAACGCGCCCGCCACGCTAGGAGGCTATCCGGGATTTAAGCTGCACTACGCTTACGGGACCGAAGACGAGCTGAAAGTTGAGGGGCTCTTCTACGGCACGCTTGTTGGACCTTGGCTGTACTACGTACTTTATGAGGCCCCGGCCCAATACTACTTTGCGCAAGACCTCCAGCTATTCGAGAGGACGCGTTCGAGTTTTGAAATCCTCAGAGGGGCCGGAGCACAGTGACCCAAATCTACGCCGGCAATTCTCTGGCTTTCAGTGACGGACTTCCTCTTTAGTAGAAACGAACGTATCAAACAGATCAAGTTCAATGAATAAAACGTTGGCGGAGCAATTCGGAACTCGACGGCTAATTATCTTTCCGGCGTCCCGATTGCGGAAGCCTCAGAGCGGCTGCTAGTCAAGGGATAATCCTTGAAGAGCTCCCTAGCTAAAACGGCCACACGGCTAAGATCTCGTAGGTCGTACCCAGCCCCTGCTAGGGCAATGTTATACCACAAGAGAGTTCCGGTCTGTGCGTCCACAAGTGCAGCTTTGATCATCGTGCCACCGCCCAGAACTGGGATGACCACCACGCCGGTGGCGACGCCAGCACCAAGTCCGACGATGACACCCAAAGTCTGTAACGCCTTTCGACCCTCGGTCCACTGATGATCGATCCCCTGAATAACCAACAAGGCGTCAGCTTCACCTCTGCGCAGAGTCTGAACTTCCTGACCTAGTGAATAATCGAAATCCAACATCTTATCGGGAAACCGATAGCCCGGAGGACCGTAGGTATGAAGTAAGATGCTGGTCTCAACTGCCTCGAGAAGAGCGCGGGTTTGATTGAGCGTCGACTTTTCCGCTTCCGATAGATCCTCTTCGGACAGTAATTTGAGGGTGGATTTGCTTCGTTCCTGGAATTCTTTCTGCACGGCCGCGTTCAGATTACGAGTAGCCTGCTGCGACCACTCGGGAATTTCTTCCTTGATTCCTCCTGCATCCAATTGATAAACGCGGGCCCGGGTGGGCAATACGACAATGCTACTTATTCGTTTTATTCGACGCTCAAAATCTGGGTTGTCTCGATAGGAGGAAACTGCAGTCGTGCAACCGAACAGCGCGACAGCCGCAAACAAGCTGAGCAATAAATTTAGCCCGCCCCCTTTGTATTGCATTGTTGTTCAGCCTCTACGGCGTCCGATCCCCGTGACAAAAATTCAAGACACCGGCAATCGAGGCTTTTGCACCGGCACGATAATATTCATGACCTCGATATCAACGGTGATCGTCTTTCCGGCCAAGGGGTGGTTGACATCCACGACCACCGTATCTTGTCTGATCTCTTGAACTCGTCCGGGCACGACCTGACGTCCCGCGTGGGCAAGAAGTTTGGCTCCGCCCGTTAAAAGTTCAGCGGGGATCTTTGCTTTCGGCACTGCCAGGCGGGCGGCAGGATTGATCTGGCCATAGGCGTCCTCCGGTTTGAGTTTAAGGGTCTTTTTCTCACCTACGCGCATCCCTTCGAGCGCGCGGTCCACGCCGGGAATCAGTTGACCTTGACCCTGGATGTAGCTTACTTGATTGCCGCCCTTGTTGGTTTCGATCACAAGACCCTGTTCGTCGAAGATGGTGTATTCGATGCTAACCGTTGCGCCTTTTTGGACCAGTACAGCAGCTTTCGGTTCTTGAGCCCAAACCTCTGTTGTGCATAAGAACATAATCATCGCCAACCCGTTGAGCCTATTTATCCAAGTCTTTGCAGTCATAACGACCTCCTAGCAGGCCTACTTTGCTCCGCTGTCCATCATGGGTAAGCTCGCGAACCACATATAACCGTCGTAGCGGTCCTCGTCGAAGTGAACGAAGAGGTAAATCCCACGAGCATCCTGGAGATCGCCTTCCGCATAGTAGTACGTCCACATGGTTCTCGGTTTCGGATCGATGGGCAGCATGATCCTGCCTTTACCAAACGGTTCCCCGAGAATAGCAATGACATCTTTAGAGCGCGATTCACCCATGCGCAGGGATTTATCGAGTTGGTCGATATCCGGCCGTTGCCCCATGCGGATACGGACGTTCGGAACACAACCGCTATGGACTCCAACCATACCGAGGAAAACCGCGATAATGATAGCCTGTTTCAGAAAAAGACGTGGAAGGTTATGACGCGGCCCCGGAAACACGGGCTTTGTTGTGGTCATGAATTAACTCCCTCCGATTCGGCTCGACTTGCGCTCTAAAATGCATTCTCCATTGCTAGTGATTATTCTCAATTGAGCACCATCACCGAAGAGAACCACAGATGGCCGTCATAGACGTCTCCGAGAAAGAACACCAGCAAATACTTCAGATCTACCGGCCCCCCGCTTGTCTCCTGATATTCATAAAACCACATAGTCCGGCGCGTGGGATCGGAATCAATAGGGACAGTAAGCCCAATCGGACTCCCCGGGTCGGCCGTGAACTTTTGAACGTACTGCAACGGGTTGGCCGAGTGACGGAGCATGCCATGTCCTCTAGGTGCGCCCAGCACCGACTGAACATCCGCTTTGCTTGAAACACCTAATTTCAGGGATTCGAGACGATCGGTCTTGGGTGGTGAACCGTAACGAATGGTCACGCACCCTGTTAATAAAAACACAAAAAGCGCTGCGCTCATAAGCATGAATCGAGGTCCTACGGGTATCATGAAAAACTCCCTCAGAATGAATATTGGTTTCACGGCAAACCGTGATCCATCACTCCGCAACCCCTCTCACTCCACCCTCGGTCGTGTACCACATGAAGCCGTCGAAGATTTCACCCCGGAAAAACATCAGGAGAATTTGTTGCCGCTGATTGGCCCTTATCATCCCGCCCGGTTCCCCTTTCATGCCGGTTATTTCAACGTCTTGATAAAACCAGACCTCGTGTGAATTGGATTCGGTGGGTAGAATCGAAGCGCCAAAGCCTTGCGGCTTTCCCAGTACCCGTCCGACGTCGATCTTCGTCGAGACTCCCCGCTGCAAATCCTTTTCGATACGGTCCACCCGCGTGAACGGGCCCGTCGTTGCGGAAGCAGCTAGCGCTTGGAGAGGCATACTGACCCAAAGCACCAGTAGCAAGCCAACGCATTTCATTAATTTTCGCTGCATCTCGTGCCTCTTTCCAAAATGATCGGAGCGATGCCCGTTTCTGCTCACAGCCATTTTTGCAACATTTATCTAGGCAACCGCGCCCAGACGGAAACGCTTATGTTTTGTACGGTTGCAAACGGAATGCCACGGGTGCGCAGCCGCAAGATCTTTGCTGTCGGTTGGATTCTTCACTCGACAGTATGGCGAGGATTTCTATTTTAGTGGAGGTTTGGATCAGTAAACTACGCCGCAGCAAGCAGCGGGGAACGACCCGCCAAGATTAAATTCAGATTCACCTCGACTGATAAGGTTTCTCCGCGATCTCTTTTCGCTGTCATGCGAAATTCTCAATTGAGATTTTGTCAAATCCAAAGATCCAAACGCAAGGGAAATGATTTAAATCGCGAGTTAGGCTTCTCCCAAACCAAAATCGCTACGTTTTCACCCTGGCGTGTAGATTGCGTAGAACCCACTTTAACACCACTAGATTCGTCAGCCTGGACAAACGAACAAGGGGGGAGAATGAAAACAATTTTTAAGAGCTCGGCTCTCATAGGCGTTTTGGCGTTGGTATTACTGGCGCCCGGCTTAGGTCAAGCCATGACCTTTGACAGCATCGTTGTCTTTGGCGGCAGTGTGTCTGATCCCGGAAACTTCTTTGCTCTGACCGGCATTACAAATCGACCTCCCTACGATCAGGTCGATCCTTTCCTTGTCCCCACCGGACCTTACACTAAGGGCGGCAATCACTTCAGTAATGGAGATACCTGGATTGAGCAATATGCAAAGCCGCGGGGGCTCGTTAGGAGCGTGAATCCCGCGTTCCGCGGATCGAGCCCGTATGCGACCAACTATGCTGTCGGCGGCGCGCGGTCAACCGACGTCGCGCTCACGTTCGATATGCCGGAACAGGTTGGGGCTTTTCTGAGCGATCATGGCAACGTGGCGCCGTCTGATGCGCTATACGTGATCGATTTCGGCGGCAACGACGTGCGCGATGCATTGGCGGAGTTGCCAGATCAAAACAAAGCGGGACTCGTTATCCAGAATGCGCTGAATTCGATCTATCTGAACCTGGCAACGCTGTACGCCGCCGGCGCGCGCAAGTTCCTGTTTCTGAACGTCGCCAATATCGGAAGGCTGCCCTCGGTGCTCATTTTGGATAATCCCGACGCGGCAGCAGCGGCGACAGCCTTAACGCATGTGTTTAACGATGGACTGGACTTCATTATCGACAACTTATTGCCACCAGATACCGAAGTCGCGGTGCTTGATGTATTCCAAACAGTCGAGAACCTGACCACTTATCCGCAGGACTACGGCTTGATTGAAGTGCAAAAAGCCTGCATCACCCCCGATGTGCCTCCGTTTACCTGTCAGAAGGAGGACGAGTACTTGTTTTGGGACGGGATACATCCGACCAAGGCCGTTCAAGCGATCTTCGCCCAAGAAGCCGCTGCCGTCCTGGGACAATGAACGGAACAGCTTGGCCCGACTAGCATATGGCGATCCGCGGGGGGCGTGCTTCGCTTTCTTGACAATCTCGCCAAGAACCATCGCAAGCTCCCCGCCCAGGCCGATGGTGGAGAGACTAACGTGATGTTTCCCCTTACCCGCGCATCCAATGCAGACGAAAGTCGGCTTTACACCAGGGAAGCATTGGCGTCACTCTATGTGTAAAAATCCTGGCACCATCGGTTGGATTTAGAGCAGTCTTTAACGAACGGAACGTGCTTGGGCAGGAATCTGAGCTTGGTCTTTACATTGTTGCTGCGACACGGACGCAGTCAGATGACGCGCTGCGGCGCGATATCTAGCAGCTGAACAAAATAGTCGGGACATAAAACCCTGACCCTATCGCGTTACGACGGCGCAATTTGCGTTTACGAAAACCAAAACGACCACTCAAGGTGGCATTATGAAAATCGTGTCGTGTCGCCGGAATTTTCCCTAACAACGAAATACTTGCATCACATCGTGCTCGTGAATCCTCATCATGCTCCGGAAATTCTGTCAGTATGGAATGCTACCACACGGGCCGAAACGTCCGGAGAATAGGCTGAGCGTCGGACTCATTCCGCCGCGTCAATGACGTATCGATCCAGCCTTTCCCTGACGTGGTAGAGAGCACTTCTAGAAAATACTGCTGGCCCTCGACCGCTTCGACGATCAACCTGGCCAGCCGTCACTCCGACGGAGAAATGGTTAACGTACCCCTCTCGACATACCAATAAGGGGGAGCCGGATCCACGACGATTTCGTGCCGGCCTGGGGGAATAGGAATCGCTGCGTAGGTATCGTCGTGCATCTCCGTTACGTATTGATCATCAATGCTAACCGCGACCGGGAAAGGCAAAGAAACATTACATCCGAACCCGAGAAATGCGGAAAGAAAAGAAGGTGGTTGTTTTCTGTAAAAATAGATCAGCGCCTTGCCATCAGGGATAGGTAAAGGAGCGAAAGACGTCTGGACAGGAGGCAGTTTCAGCTCCTGCGCTTCGGCCCACTTTCGCGCTTGGGAACGGACAGAATCGTAAAGCTTACGTTGGTCCAAACCCGCGCGCACGACGTAGCCGTTCTCGTCTATTGCCACGAAAAGTGTCCAGTCCGCGGTTCGCGGAATGACGGCCGCACCCACAAGCGGGGGACTTACATGCGAGGGGGGGGAGTCCCCAGATGATCGCCCAATCCTCTTTAAGCTCAATCCAGACATAGCTGAGAATACCGAGATCCGATAGATCGAAAGTTGGCGCACCGAGCTTTGAGACCACCTCATCCCGAGTGGTAATACCTGGCTTGAGAAAAGCTACGTCCTTTGGCCCGATCCTTCGACCAGCAAGAGCCTCCTCCTCCCCAATCTTTATTGGTAGGGCAACACACCCGGCCACGACCACGGGGCCGAATAGTACTGCTAGTAATAGCCAGCTCAACCATCTGCGTGGTTTACTGATCACAAGCCTAGTCCCTTCCTTTCGCGCTGCCAACGAAGTGGTCGTTGTCATTCACCCAGGCAGCGAAGACGGGGCCAGGATGGCTTGAGGGGTCAAACCCCAGGCGCTACTTTGGCGCATCTTCGGCGGGTGGTGAGCGTTGCTCCAGCTTCCGCTGGGCCGGCGGCTCGAAGCTGTCGAGTTTGATCCGCTTGTATATCGTAGGAACCATCCAGAGGGTTCCGGTCGAATCCTCCGTAGACTCTATCCATGCAATCCCCTCGGGATCGATCTCGACCAGGGAGCCATCGGTCCACATCCTGCCGGGCACAATCCCGTCTCTAATTGGTTTCTGAAGGGCAGCTCCGCTGGGAGCCCAGATCACCAGCCCGCCGTCGCGCCAATCCTTCTCTGTAGGGAAGATCTCCACCCGCGCCCACCAGTACCCATCGCCGCCGGGCCAAGGCAGCGAAACCAACAGCCAACGACCCTGCCGGCGGACGTAAACATCTGATCCCGCGAGCTTGAAGTCTCCGTCACGCCCTTCGACCCAGGAGACGCGCAAGATGCCCTTATCTGCGTCCGCCACCTTGATATATATTGGGCGCACGAGCCGACGTTCGCTACTAAAAAATTTTGGCGAGGAAGCTCCCGCTCCTTCGTATCTGGGGATCCAGATTCCCTCCCAGAGGGACCGGTCCAACCTGACCGGCCGGTCCCCGGCAGGCTGCTTGGTGTATACCACCGCGCTGCACGCCGTGCAGGCGAGCGCAAGCGCGACACAGGGCAGCAGGCTGAGACAACGTCGCCACAGGACTGTGCGCCACCCCTTCGCCCGCGC
>Ga0153915_10001361_pt1 | contig 22442 bp, 25 predicted proteins | sample Opewatmetagenome_2_FD_107003 | JGI IMG/M metagenome (GOLD analysis project Ga0153915, IMG submission 107003) | Freshwater wetland microbial communities from Ohio, USA - Open water 3 Core 3 Depth 3 metaG | ecosystem: Environmental > Aquatic > Freshwater > Wetlands | place: USA: Ohio, Lake Erie...
CCTCCAGCTTCCAGTCGGTGAAGAGGAGGCCTATGCTGACGGGTATGCTGCTCTGGAAGACCATTGCGCCCGTGATGTTCCCGAAGCCCAGTGTATCCTTTGAGCGCAGGTACCAGATCACGCTGTTGAACTTCTCTGGGAGCTCAGTAGCAATGGGCGCTATCAGGAACGCTAGAGTGATTGAGGAGATCCCGAAGGCGGTCGACACCTCGGAGACGCCGTCTACGAAGAACTTCGCGCCTATGATGATCCCTATGAGCGCAGCCAAGACCTGCATGACGATCATCACGAATCCGAACTTGCCCTTGCCGGCTTCTCCCCCAAATATGCGACAGAGATAGAGCGCGTCACAGGTGTTCTCCGCCTCCTTCCTCTCGTCGTTGAGAGTACGATGGAGATACACGACATATGCCAGAAGCAGTGCGGCGGCCAGAACGTAGTTGAGGGGGCCTGCATCGAAGAATGTCTGAAGTCCCATCAGACCCGCGAGCAATGCCACACTGTACATGACCATGAAATACTTCATGTCCCGCTCGGCGTGGTCCCTCCTCAACTTCAGACTGGGGCCCCTATAGCCTTTTCTGTACGCGTAGAGAACAGCGATCCCTCCCACGAACATGGCAAGCGTACCCAGCATGAACGGGGCGCCGAGAATGGCTCCCTCCCCGATCTCCTCCCCCTGTTCCTCGGTGCCCAAGAAGATTGCGATTAGAGGCACGATTGTCTCCGGCATCGCGGTGCCCACCGCAGCCAGCACACTTCCGGTTGCAGTCTCGGCCAACCCCAGCCTCAATCCGAGCCACTCAATGCCGTTCGTGAAGACCTCGCAGCTAACGAGTATGATAGCTAGCGCGACGAGAAGGACTAACACCGTAAGGAGGTGGACCAACGGCGCACACCTGACCGGCCCAAACGGCGTTGCGTACTTAAATCATTCCGTGGGAGTTCCCTCTTTGACCTAGCTGTTCCCACTCTTGACATTGCGCCCACAAGTGTTAAGTAATCACAAACGGTGACTTTTTCCGTTCATGTTCGGAGCGTTCAAGGGCAGGGGCATCAGGACCCCCTGGCACCTCAGAGTACTGTACATCTCCACGTTCCTGCTCAGGACCGCCTTCGGAGCTCTTCTGCTCCTGATATCGGCCTACTTCAAGGAGGACGAAGTAAACGGTCTGCTGAATGTAGCGATCGTCGCGGTGCCGTACCCCCTTGCAGAGATGGCGACGGCGAACTACTTCGGCATACTCAGCGACAGGTTGGGACGGAAGCCGATAATAGTCGCCGGGACGACGCTCGCTTCGATCGTCGTTCTGCTTTACGCCCTCTCTGACAACGTATGGTACCTCACGACCCTGCACGGGATCCACGGCATAGGCGCCGCTGCGACGGTCGCCCCCGCGATAGCCATGATAGCTGACTACGCACACTCGCACGACCGCGGAAGACAGATGGGCTGGTTTGACTACTCAACATTCCTCGGATACATCGTGGGCGCGGTCGTAGGTGGGTTCCTCATAGAACTCGTGACCGTGCCTGTCGGATTTGTCATCATCGCGGCGCTTCTGGCAGGTTCCGCGGTGATGCTGTACACCCTCGTGAAGAAGACGCCTCCCGCCAGAGGAATCGAACACCGATCGGGCTTCGCCGAACTGAGAACAGTCTTCAAGGTCAGGGAGGTCCGGCTCATGTTCCCCATATGGCTGATCATCGCGACGCTGCTCGGCCTAGCACTCACCTACCTGCCGATCATCATGATGAGCCAGGACATCGAGGGCTCCACCATAGGCATCATGTTCGGGCTCGCGGGTGTCGCTCTTGGATTGCTTCAGCCTTTCTGGGGGAAGGTCTCAGACCTGGTGGGCCGGATACCCGTGATGGCCTACGGGGTCTTTAGCATCGCCGGCATAGTCGTCCTGCTGCTGTTCTTCCCGAACTCGGCCATCGAAATCACCGATGACGGTGTCAAGTTCAAGCTGCTCGGAATGATCCCGCTCGCGATCCTGGGCCTCGGGGCAGGAGCGTTCGTGCCGTCCGCGCTCGCGATGATGGCCGATTCGTCAGAGTCCAAGTCCTACGGCGCGACCATGGGCCTATACTCGTTCGCGCTCGGGTTCGGGGCATTCATCGCGGAGACGCTCGGGCTAACGATAATCGTCCTGACCGGGAAGAACGACGCGCCTGGCTGGATCCTGTACTTCGCCGCAGCTTTGGTGGGGCTCGCCGTAGTTCTGATGATAGTGTTCTTCTTCGCCGCGTTCCTAAAGGGGCGCGTGAAGAGGGAGCCGGATGGAACCGCATGATCGAGATCGACGGTTCCTTTGGCGAAGGAGGCGGACAGGTTCTGAGGACAGCCATTTCCATGTCCGCGGTCACGTCCCAACCAGCGAAGATATCCAACATTCGGGCGAACCGCCCCAACCCGGGTCTTGCGCCCTCGCACGTCACCGCGGTCTCCGCGGTGGCAGAGTTGGCTGACGCGGAGGTCGACGGCCTGTTCCCTGGCTCCAAGGATATCGTCTTCAGGCCGCGACAGCTGACCGGTGGCGAATTCGAGTTCGACGTCGGGACCGCCGGAAGCATCTCGCTCGTGCTCCAGGCATGCCTCATCCCCGCCGCGCTCTCGCGTCGCACGGTCAAACTAGACATCAAGGGAGGGACGGATGTCAAGTGGTCGCCTCCCATCGACTACGTGCGGCTGGTGAACGTCCCGATGCTCGGCATGCTCGGGATCTCGTGCGATGTCGAGGTCGTGGCCAGAGGATTCTACCCGGAGGGTGGAGGCCAGGTCATCGTGGAGGTCTCGCCCGCATCGAAGATAAACGCTCTTGACCTTCACGAGGCCGGGAGGGTACTCGCGATTGACGGGGTGGCGTACGCACAGAATCTCCCCGAGCATGTCGTCTCACGGACCAAGCACGCGGCGATGAAGACGCTTCTGGACCATCCAACAGCCCGCATCGACTCTGACCTGCGAAAGGGGCACAGCACGGGCGCGGGGATCGTAGTTGCGGCAAGGTGCGAGAACACGGTCATCGGGGAGTCTGCCCTCGGTGAACGAGGAGTCCGAGCGGAGCGCCTCGGAGAGAATTGCGCCTCGGACCTGATCGAGACGCTCAGGTCGGGAGCGACAGTCGATGACCACATGCTGGACCAGATTCTTCCGTACCTCGCGCTTGCCGACGGACAGTCCGTCGTGCTGGCCGAGGAGCTCACGCAGCATGCAGAAACGAACATGCGCGTGATAGAGAAGTTCCTGGCCAGGAGATTCGAGACCACCGAACGCTCGGGCCTGATCGAGGTGCGAGTCATCTAGCCATACATGCTCGGCCTTGGTGCGCCCTTCTCGTCCTTCTTGACAATCGCCTGCTTCTGGATCTCGCGGATGCGCTCCTCGATCCTCTGCGCCTCCTCGAACAGGGGCTTCGTCTCGAACTCGATGCCGAGAAGTAGGTCGTCAATGGCCTCAAGAACCAGGGCTGCGGCCCGCGCGTCCGGGAAGTCGGGGTGGGCCTCAGCTAGAAGGGTGATGACGTCGAAATCTCGCTTTCTGCCCTCGTTCAGAAGCACCCCGGCAACCCCCGAGATCACCCCTTCCTCGAACGACTGGATGCCGTTCTGCTTGAGGAGCTCCCTGCTGTGCGCTGTGCTCGCGATGCCGAACACGGTGTCGGATATCTCCGCGCTGTCCCTCAGCTCGGGGTCGACGACAAGGCCTTCGGGGGAGACTATCATCTTGCACCTCTGCGCCTCGGCCCAATCGACCAGCGTGTATGCAATGGGCCGGATGAGGGCGGGTGGCGCCTGGAACTCAGATATGAACGCAACAATCTGATCCCCGTTCCTCTCCTTCCGTCCCGCGTATATCCTGACCGGGCTCAGGGGCTTGGCGTCCCTTATCAGGGACACTGTCGGGAAGTGCGTTGAATCCATGATCCCGATGTGCTCCATGTTCAGTATCTTTATCAGGTAGTTCGCGGCGATCGAGCTGACCAGACCGACACTTGGGAAGCCGTCGATGATTGTCGCACCCTTCAGGTCGATCCGCTTGAATTCGTAGATCCTGACGTCGTTCCGGTCCATCGCTACCGGATTAGGCAATCCGCATATAAGTCTTCGGAAATCTCCATTAGCAAGATGCGGTGGAGGACGGGGCCCCGCCGTTCTGGTACGGCCCAGAAACCAAATGCGATTACGGTACTGACCACTCCAGAGGAGCACAGGCGAGCGGTTGGACTCACAATTACCGACGGTGACGGGAGCCCCTGATTTAAGGGCTGACCGTGGCCGTCACCTGCAATAGTCCCCCAACGCAACCACGCCCCGGGTCCTAACACCCTGGGGCGCCCCCACTTTTCTACACACTGACAAGTCGGTGGAAAGCTTCTTAGACCGCCAGGCTATGACAATCCCGGTAGAATTGAAGGTCATCATCAACTGCGCGATGTCCGCCGACGGCAAGATCGCGCTGAGGACCCGGAGGCAGACGAGGATCTCCAACGAGCCTGACAGGAAGCGCGTTCACGAGCTCAGGAATTCGATGGACGCCATCCTGGTCGGGGTCGAGACGATCATCGCCGACAACCCGAGGCTGACGGTCAACGCGAAATACGTGAAGACGCCGAGGAACCCGACAAGGATAGTCCTAGACTCCTATGGCCGGACTCCCTCCGACGCGCTGGTGCTAGATGGCACTGCGAAGACCATCATCGTAACGAACGAGAAGACGAGGGCGACATTTTCGAACGCGGAGGTTGTTCGCTGCGGAAAGGACGAGATCGACCTGAAAAGGCTGATGCCGCTCCTTGAGAAGAAAGGGATGAAGAAGCTGCTAGTAGAAGGAGGCTCCAGAGTCATCTGGTCTTTCCTTGATTCGAAGATAGCCGACGAGGTGAACCTCTTCGTCGGAAGCATGGTCATCGGGGGCGAGGAGGCTCCGACCGTGGCTGGCGGCGAAGGGGCGCCAAACGAGAACTCGATCGTGGTTCTGAAACTGAAGTCCGCGAAGGTGATCGGGAACGGGATCCTTCTCACGTACCGGGTGGTCAAGTGAGCGAGACCGACCAGAGTCCCCAATTCATCGCCGACCACATGCTCGGGTCTCTCGCAAGGTGGCTGCGAATGATGGGCTATGACACCGTCTACGACAAGAGCATGGACGATGCAGCTATCGCGGAATCCGCGAGGGCGGGCTCCCGGTTCATCCTGACCAGGGACCAAGAACTATCGAAGGAGCCCGGTGCGTACTATCTGGAGAGCGACAACCTGGAATCCCAGCTGAAGGCAGTCGCGACCAGATTTGGGCTCAAGTTCAACGAGGACAAGATCAGGTGCTCGGTGTGCAACGGCCAACTCTCAGAGCTCGCCAAGTCAGACGCGGTCGGGTCCGTTCCAGAGGGAGCACTACAGGCGAATGACAAGTTCTGGAGATGCTCCAGGTGCGGCAAGGTGTTCTGGAAGGGTACGCACTGGAACGGAATCATGGAAAGGCTGCGCAAGCTCAGCTTAGCCTAGTCTCCGCATGCTGCTTGCCGAACAGGTGCTCGCTGATAATCTTCCCGCTGGATGAGTTCACTATCATTGCTCCACCCGACCCCTCGACGCACCACACGGGAAGGTAGACAAGACCCTTGGATTCGATCGACATCGGCTCTCCGTTCGGCTTCTTGCGCTCGATTATCTCCGAGTGGCCGAAGTCCTTGACCGTCTCGACGTGCGACTTGTACTCCTTGGCGACCATGTCCTGGGCGAGCTGCTTGGCCTTCTCGAATTCGATCTTCGGCTCCCGCTTCGAATGAGGGATGTCGATGGAGTCCACGAGCTCGAAGCCCCAGCGCCAGGTCTCCACATGGCTCGTGAGAGCGTTCACTGCCGCGATGCCGGCCTTCTGCTTGCCGCCGCCAAGGTTCAGGACGTAGTGGAAGAGGTAGTGCGGGACGAGCTCGAGGTCAAACTTGTATCCCTGGATCTCGTGCCTGGCGAGGTACTTCACGTCCTCGAGGCCGAAGTTGGGCTTGACGATGCGTTCCGCCCGTTCATCCGCGCTCTCGATAATGACTGGCACCGACTGCTCGTGGGGCTCCGCCGGCTTGTTGGGCATCTCGTCCGAAACAACGTCGTCTATGAGGCTCGCCCCCCTGCGGTCGGTCACGCTCGACAGCTGCATGCTGCCGATCTCGTGCTCGATCTCCTCCCTGCCCCAGTAGTGGACGCCGCTGCCCTGGAGGAAGGTCTGGACATCCTGGTTCGCCTTCCCGAGAGACGCGACTATCTTCCTGCCGGGAAAGGTAGCCGTGTTCTTGACGAAGTCCCGGACATCGTCCTCAATCATGTCCCCCGTTGCCAGAATGACGACGGACACGTCATCGCGGGCGCCGTAGATGTAGCCGTCGCGCTCATCCACCCTGAAGTCCTTGGATTGGAGTATCTGTATCAGGTAGTCCTTCAGCGTAAGCAAGCTGGCCCCTTAACCCAGATTGCGGGTCGCGCATAAAAGCGTTGCCAGCTGGTCCGGATTCCGGAAAGTAGATAGCAGAGCCAGGGGGATACCTTGCCAGTGAGTTGGGACTGGACATGAGGGCCCGATTTTGGATCCCGGTGGCGCTGTTCCTGGCGGGCGTCGCAGCGATCATCGCGGCCGCTGCCACGGGCGAGGTCGACGTCCAGCTGCTCGTCATCTTCCCCGTCATCTCGGGGAGCAGCTGGCTGTTCATCCTCGGGGTCGCCCTCATCATAGGCAGTTTCGTGGTCGGGTTCCTCCTGGTCGCATCGGTGTTCTCGGAGTACGAACCCGTCGAGCCACAGATCCCTTCCGAACCACGAGTGGCCGGCAGCAAGACACCGGCCCGGAAGACAGGCTACGGAGGCGTGGTCCTGATAGGGCCAGTACCGATAGTCTTCGGCTCAGATAGGAGAGTCACAATGGCCATGCTGATAGTGGCTGTAGTCCTGTTCGCCATCATCCTGGCGATCACCCTTCTCGGCCTGTGGTGACGAGCCTCTTTGCGACTTCCTCGACGCTGACCGAGCCCTCGTGTGCGAGCTCCCGCAGCTCGCCCATGACCTCGACGTACTTCTTGAAATCCAGGTTCGAGCGCCTGATCGCGCGTCCGACCGCTCGGTCGAACTCCTCGTTCCGGAGTTGCGTCTCGAGGGCCTCGCGGAGAATCATCAGGCCCTCGTCGTCCATGACCTACGCCTTCTTGCGGGCCGCGCAGACTTCGACGAATGCCTGGAACATCTCGTACCCGTTGTCGGTGTGCTCCACTTCCGGGTGGAACTGGAGGCCGTAGAGCGGCTTTGTCTTGTGCTTCATCGCCTGCACCTGACAGCTGTCAGAGTGTGCCAGGGCCACGAAGTCCGGGGGCAGCTCGGTGACCTCGTCGTTGTGCGACTCCCATGCGACGAACTCCGTGGGGAGCCCCTTGAAGAGATCGTCCTCGTCATCGACCGTGACCATCATCTTGCCGAACTCGGGAACCTTCGAGGGGCCTGCCTTGCCGCCGAGGTGCGTCGCCATGAACTGGTGCCCCGCACATATCCCAAGGAGGGGCATGCCCGAGTCGATGTACTCACCGCACTTGCCCATCTTCTCGGCGTTCATGCCCACACGCGGTGCCCCTCCGGACAGAACGAGCCCGTCCGCCTTGATGTCGGCGAGGGGCGTCGTGTTGGGGGTGATCTCGCAGTCGACGCTGAGATCCCTTAGGACCCTCCACTCTCTGTGCGTCCACTGGCCACCGTTGTCAATGACTAGGATGCGCATGGCTAGGTGAACACCCCTTGGATATAAAGGCTCTGCTGAATCGTCCGAAGGGCCGTTGGGAGAATCTTCTGTTGGCTATTGCGGCTCCCAGAACGGCCTTCACCCGGCATAAATACGCGACGGAAAAACAGCGCAATGGCCCGGGCTCATTCCCACTCGATCGTCGCTGGGGGCTTGTTGGTGATGTCGTAGACCACGCGGTTGACCTTGTCCTTCATCTTGTTGGCGATCCGGCCGGAAATGGTCTCTAGGACATCATGAGGTAACTTCGAATAGACTGCGGTCATCGCGTCCACGGAATCGACGGCCCTCACCGCAATTGTGAAGCCGTAGGCGCGTATGTCACCCTGAACCCCCACGCTTTTCACTGGGAGCAGGACCGCGAAGTACTGCCACGGCAGCTTCATCTTCCCGGCCGCGGCGGCCTTCTCTATCTCTTCCTCGACTATCGCGCAGGCATCCCTGACAATCGCAACCGACTCCCTGGTCGGCTCCCCCATCACGCGGATCGCCAGAGCGGGCCCGGGGAAGGGCTGCTTCTCCGCGACCTCGATCTTGAGTGCGCGGCCGACCTTCCGGACCTCGTCCTTGTACAGATCCCTGAGGGGCTCCACGAGGTCCAGGTCCATGTCCTTCGGCAGACCTCCCACGTTGTGGTGGGACTTGATCGTGTCCCTGAGGCCGCCTCCGCTCTCGATCCAGTCCGGAGCGATCGTCCCCTGCACGAGGAACCTGGCGCCGAACTTCCTGGCCTCCCGTTCGAATATCCTGATGAACTTCTCGCCAATGATCTTGCGTTTCTGCTCGGGCTCTGTCACTCCCTTGAGGGCGGCGAAATATTCGTCGCTAGCGTCGACCACGATGTGGTTGACGCCCAGCCTCCTGAGCATCTTGTCGACGCTCTCGGTCTCCCCCTTCCTCATGAAACCAGTGTCGACATAGACCGCCAGCAGCCTGTCTCCGATCGCCCTGCTGACCAGGCCCGCGCAGACCGTGCTGTCGACTCCGCCGGACGCGGCTATGATGGCCTTGCCTTTCACCTCGGCCTTGATCTTCTTGATCTGGTCCTCGATGAACTTCTCCGCGTTGAACATCTAGATCTCAACTTCCTTCGAATCCTCGATGACAGTGTCCTTCATCTTCTTCCTGTACTTCGCCAATGCCTCGCGGACCCTCTCGTCCTTCAAAGCTATAATGGCTGCGGCGAGCAGCGCAGCGTTGTCGCCTCTGTCCAGCCCCACGCCCGCGACGGGTATTCCAGGGGGCATCTGTACGACCGACAGGATCGCATCAAGGTTCAACGCGCCGCTGACAGGTACGCCGATGACCGGCTTGGTCGTGCGCGCCGCTATCACCCCCGGCAGAGCAGCCGACAGTCCGGCGATCGCAATGAAGACATCCGCGTCCGCCTCGGCCACCAGCTTGTCGACGAGTTCAGGCGTGCGGTGTGCGCTGGCGACCGTGACCTTGTACCTCAGGCCTAGCTCCTTCAGGACGGCCACAGCCTTCTCGGCGACCTTCATGTCGCTCTTGCTGCCGAGCACTATCTGGACACTCATCAGAAAGGTAGAAGGGTGGTTTGTAGAAAAAAGTTTCCTTAGGACTTCATTATCGCGAGCAGGAACGCGCCAATCGCGATGAGCGCACCAATGATCCCGGCGATTATGTACAGGAACGCGTTCCAGACGACCGACGACAGGTCGACATTGATCACGCCGACGGAATCCATCCCCAGGAGGACCCATATGATCCCTACGAGGAGGCCCACGACCAGGAGCGCCACGCCAATCATCCTGCTCTTCCCGCTGCCGAAGTATGCCGTGAAGATGCCCGCGAGGAGCATGAACAGGGCAAACACCAGTATCAAAACCGTCAGAAAAGCCATCAGATCCATTTGTCTCACCCTAAATGACTGACTTCTAGAACTTGATGCCCGTGAGGGTCTTCGTGTCTATCACGCCAGGAATCGACCGCACCTTGTCCACGACGACCTGCCCGAGAAGGTTGAAGTCCTCCGCCTCGATCTTGGCGATAAGGTCGTACTCCCCGAACAGCGGGTGCAGCTCAACGACCTCCTTGACTTTCAGGAGCTCGTTGTAGACCTCATGCTCTTTTGCAGGCGCGGTGCTTATCAGTATGAAACCAACGGCCATCTGGTCCTCACCGATTCTGTGTAAAGGGGTGTTCAGTCATAAACCTTTCGCAGTGAGAGTGCGCCTCCACATCGCTGGCAGAATCTTGCCAGCAGGTCCGAAGTATGACGCATCAGCGTACCTAGAAACGTCCGTCTCCTCCATGTTGATTTCAATCACCATGCCGCCCGAGTTCTTGACGATCACGGGCAGCGCGGCAGCAGGATAGACGATCGCGGACGTGCCGACGACGAGCATCAGGTCACTCTCCGCCGCGGCCTGGGACGCCTCGGAGACGATCTCCGGCCTCAACGGCTCGCCGAACCAGACGACGTCCGGCCTCATGATGCTCCCGCACTGGCAGAGCGGCGGGATGTCGGTGACGGGGGCATCTAGCGTGATCGTGGTCCCGTCCCTCTCGCACCTCATTCGCCAAATGTTCCCGTGGAGCTCTACGACGTCCTCGCTCCCTGCCCTCTGATGCATCCCGTCGATATTCTGCGTGAGCACCCTGAAGGCAGGATAGTACTTTGCCATTGCAGCAATCACTATGTGGGCCGGATTCGGCAAGGCCTTCTTGATCTCGATCTGCCTCAGCTGGTACCATTCCCAGACGAGCTCAGGATCCTCCTTGAAACCCCACGGAGTGGCCAGCTTCTGGAAGTCATATTTCTCCCAGATCCCTCCCGCGCCCCTGAATGTCGGGATGCCGCTCTCAGCCGAGACGCCGGCCCCGGTCAGAACGGTGGTCCTCCTCGCGTCCCGGAGCCGCTTGAGAAGCGCCTCCGAGACTTCAATCTCCTCTTCCTCCTCACCAATCATCTTCAGACGCACTTCCTTCTAGCCGCGCGGCGCTGGACCATCTCCCACGAAGGCAGCGTGCTTTGCGCGCCCATCCCCTCGACCACGAAGGATGCTGTCGCAGCGCCTATCCACGCGCACTCCTCGATGGCGAGCGACCTGCCGAGCGCCGCGTAGAAACCTGCGCGGAACCCGTCCCCGGCACCAGTCGTGTCGACGACCTTGTCCGGCTTGATCGTCCCCACGAGCACCTCGTCGTCCTCGGTCATGATCCGGCTGCCCTGGCCGCCCCTCGTGTTCACGACCATCCTCACGTACGACAGAAGCTCCTGGTCCTCCTTCAGGTTGAGGTAGGACTTGGCCTTCTCGAGTTCAGCGGAGTTGCAGAAGAACACTTCGCTCTGCTCGAGCACCGCCTTGAAGGTCTCGGCGGAGTAGACGTAGTGCAGCTCCTGGGCCGGGTCGAAGCAGACCGTCTTCTTCCTCCACCTGCCCCTCTTGGCGATCTTGAGCGCATACGACGGCCTGCCAGTGCCTACATGGACGAACCGCGAGCTGTCGACCGTGTGCGTCCTGAGCGGCAGCCTATCCTGCTCGCGCATAGCGCCCTGGTCGACGAAGCCTATCTGGTTGTGGTCCCTGTCAGATACCATGATCACGATGGGCGTGCTCGACCCCTTCACCTTCACCAAGTCCGCCACGTCGACCCCACTGTTCTTGAGCGCGTCCATGAAGGCCTTGGGGAAGTCATCGCCCACATGGCTGGCAAGGGCCACCTTCACGCCGAGCGATGCCGCTATCCGAGCGAGGTTCGCCCCCGTCCCGCCGTAGTGCTCCCTCCTGCCGAGCAGCTCGACGGTGGAGTTGGGCCTCGGGAATTCGATGGAGTTGTAGATTATGTCGATGGCCGTGTGGCCGTAGACGCCCAGAAAGTTCTCCTTGCGCAAGCCTCCCCCTCGCCTTGGGCCACCGTATCCTCATTAGGACTATTGAAAACTCGTATGGGCCTTTTTGGACATTAGGGACTGCCCCATGCACGACCGGCAAGATCGTCCGGCTACGTGCCCTCTTTCCAGCTCCTGACGTAGGCCTGCTGCCCCTTGGAGAGCTTGTCTATCTTGACCCCCATCGCCTGGAGCTCCAGCCTGGCGACCAGGTCGTCTATGTGATTGGGCACGTCGTACACGTCAGGCTCGAGCGTGAGCGCACTGAAATCGAGGTACTCCAGGCAGAGCGCCTGGATCGAGAAGCTCATGTCCATGATCTCGACTGGATGCCCCTGCCCCGCAGCCAGGTTTACGAGCCGCCCGTCCGCGAGAAGATAGACGCTCCTCCCGTTCTTCAGGACGTATTCCTCCACCTGTTCCCTGACCTTCCGATGCCTCTTGGCCATCTTCTCGAGGGCCGCCTTGGAGATCTCGTTGTCGAAATGCCCCGAATTGGCCAGCACGCAGCCGTCCTTCGCAACCTTGAGGTCCTTCGCCGTGACGATGTCCTTGTCCCCGGTCGCGGACACGACGAAGTCCGCGCTCTTAATCGCCTCCGACATCGGCATGACCGCGAAGCCATCCATCTTCGCCTCGATCGCTCTGATCGGATCGACCTCGCATATTGTCACGTCCGCTCCCATGCCCTTGGCGCGCATAGCTATCCCGCGGCCGCACCATCCGTAGCCGGCGATGACGAAGTCCTTCCCCGCGATCGTGAGGTTCGTCGATGACAGGAGGCCGTCGATCGTCGACTGGCCCGTGCCGTACCTGTTGTCGAACAGATACTTCATGTAGGCGTCGTTCACGGACATCACCGGGAACCTGAGCGAACCCTCCTGGGCCATCGAGCGCAGGCGCATCACACCGGTGGTCGTCTCCTCGTTCGCCCCTTTGATCTTGCCAAGCAGCTCCTTTCGCTTCGTGTGGACGAGGAATATGAGGTCGGCGCCGTCATCTATCAGATAATCGGGCCTCATGTCGAGCACCTTGTTGAGCGCGTCATAGTACTGCTTGCCCGTCTGGCCCTTCTTGGCATAGTTCTCGAGACCGTACTCCTCCCTGAGCGCGTAGGCAACTGAGTCGTCCGTGGACAACGGGTTGCAGCTTGTCAGCCGGACCTCGGCACCGGCCTCCTGAATCGTCAGCGCCAGGACGCCTGTCTTGGCCTCCGTGTGTAGGGCCATTCCGACCTTGAGCCCCTCGAAGACCTTCTCCTTCACCATCCGCTCCCTGACATTCGCCAGGACCGGCATGTGCCTCTTGGCCCACTCGATCCTCAGGATGCCCTTCTCGAGCAGCTCGTTCTTCGCCATGCTACCGCACGCCCAATCAGATGCTCGGTTTATAACTATTGTTTTCGCGGTCGCTTGGGGCGCAGCTTCTGGAGGTTCAGGGCCATGACCCGCATGACCTTCGCGAGGTTCTCGTCACGGTCGTACGACCTCAGGGCCAGGCTCGCCGCCTTCCTATCCGCCTGAAGGTCCTCACAGTTCCGGATCAGCTCCGGCAGGGCGCGGGTCACCTCGTCGACGATGGTCACGGTCGACGACCTTGATGTCCGCGAGAGCGGGTTCAGGTCGATGGCGATGGTCTTCTTCCCCATCTTTGCGAGAGCCTCTGCGCGGTCGCCGTCCTCCAACGGTATCAGCACCACGTCCGCAGAGAATATCCCCTCCCGGGAGCAGAGAGCCCGCAGATGATCCAGCCCCGGGATTCTCGCATCCGGCAGGAACCCGAGGACGTCCTTCGCCCCGTGCCTTTCCAGGAGCGCCTTGATCTTCGACACCCTCTCGTCGGTCCGGTGGAAGAGGTTGACCTCGATTCTGGCGCCTGCCTCCTCCGAGAGGCGAACGACATCTCCGGGACACAGGGTCGCGACGTTCCCGTTCACGGATACGACCGGATTCTTCGAACGGAGCAGCAGCGCGGCCGCAGCCCGGGAGGCCTCCCTCGCCTCCTTGACCGTGTGCTCCCCAAGCACATAGTCGAACATCTCGCCCCGACCGTGTGCGATGAGCCCCTGCGGCACGACGATCCCGTCCCTGAAACCGCCGACCAATCGCTCCCGGAGGACAAGGGACGCGTGACGGGGATGGGATATCGGAATCTCGCTCATGACACTCCTTGGCAGGCCCGGTCCGAATCGCATGGATAGGGCTGCCGCCCCCGGGAGAGGGACTCAAAGCTTAAATACCTTGAGCAAAACATTATATATAGCTTCGGAGATAGGCCGAGGGACATAAACTATAAATACAATTCGGTGAGCCTGGTGCGTCTCCTTGGGGTTGTGCAGGATATCTCGCATGACGGGAGACTCATCGTGAAGGCGAGATTCGCACCGAATCTGCAGGAGCTAGTGAGAGACAACGTGAATGTGGAGATCGGAAGGATCGTGAAGGTTTTCGGGCCCGTCCGATCACCGTATGTTGCGATCAAACCTCGTGAGGAACACAGGACACTTGCTGTGCTCGGCAAGGAGGTCTATGTCCAGGGGGATAGGGAACATGGCAAAGGTAAGAGAAGAGGCTGACCAGATTGAAAGGTGCCCAGAGTGCAACAGCTCTCACCTCGTGAGAGACTACGAACGCGGCGAGCTCGTCTGCGAGGACTGCGGCATAGTCCTCGACGACCAGCTCATTGACCAGGGCCCGGAATGGAGGGCCTTCGATGTGGAGCAGGGCGAGAAGAGGGCGAGGACTGGTGCTCCCATGACCTACACTATCCACGACAAGGGTCTGTCCACCGAGATATCCTGGAAGAACAAGGACTCTTACGGGAAGAGCATCCCGACCAGGAACAGGGCCCAGCTGTACCGGCTCAGGAAGTGGCAGCGCAGGATCAGGGTCTCCAACGCGACCGAGAGGAACCTCGCGTTCGCGCTCAGCGAGCTCGACAGGATGGCCTCTTCGATGGGCCTCCCGAGGAACGTGAGGGAGACGGCGGCGATGACCTACAGGAAGGCCGTGAACAAGAACCTCATCCGTGGAAGGAGCATCGAGGGCGTGGTCGCCGCTTCGTTGTACGCTGCGTGCAGGCAATGCAACGTCCCGAGGACCCTGGACGAGGTCGCGAACTCCTCGAGGGTCGGAAGGAAGGAGATCGGAAGGACCTACAGGTTCATGACCAGGGAGCTCAAGCTGAAGCTGATGCCTACGAAGCCCCAGGACTACGTGAGCAGGTTCTGCTCCGAGCTGAAGCTCTCAGGCGAGGTCCAGTCGAAGGCGACCGAGATCCTGAAGGACGCCGCGAAGAAGGAGCTGACCTCCGGGAGGGGCCCGACGGGCGTGGCCGCGGCCGCGATCTACATTTCGTCCATACTGTGCAACGAGCGCAGGACTCAGAGAGAGGTCGCGGACATCGCGGGCGTGACAGAGGTCACTATCAGGAACAGGTACAAGGAGCTCACGGAGAAGCTAGGTATCGAAGTGCAGCTCTGACCAAGACGCTCAAACCATTTCCCTTTTGGTTCTTTTACGGACCGCGAGTGTGTATCACGGACACATATTTATCGTACACAGCCATTCGACGCACGGGGATACCTTGATCAGGATCGGTATCAACGGTTTTGGAAGGATTGGCAGGAACGTCTACCGTGCCGCGCTCGAGAAGAAGGAGCTCGGAAGGGACTTCGAGATAGTCGCCATAAACGACATCGCACCGATCGATTCGCTCGCGTACATGCTGAAGTGGGACTCTGTCTACGGCAAGCTTGACAGAGACGTGAAGGTCGAGGGCCAGACCATCAAGGTGGGGGAGAAGAAGCTGGAGGTCCTGCAGATGAAGGACCCCGGCGAGATACCATGGAAGAAGCAGGGTGTCGACGTCGTGATCGAGTCGACCGGGCTGTTCACGGACAAGGGGAAGGCGGCAAAACACCTCGCCGCCGGGGCCCGCAAGGTCGTCATCTCGGCGCCCTCCAAGGACGCCGACGTCACGCTCGTGCTGGGCGTCAACATGGACATGTACGACAAGTCGAAGCATCAGGTCATATCAATGGCCTCCTGCACTACTGGCAGCCTCGCCCCGCCCGCGAAGGTCATCAATGACAAGTTCGGAATAGAGAAGGGCATGATGACGACGATCCACGCATACACCGGAGACCAGAGGATCGTCGACCTTCCGCACAAGGACTTCAGACGAGGAAGGGCGGCATCGCTCTCGATCATACCGACATCGACCGGCGCTGCGAAGGCAATCGGTAAGGTCATCCCGGCGCTCGAGGGGAAGATGAACGGAATAGCCCTCAGGGTCCCGACGCCGTGCGGGTCCGTGACCGACATATCCTTCGCGACGAGGGATCCGGTCACAGCGGAGGATATCAACAAAGCGCTGAGGGAGGCCGCGGACAAGAGCATGAAGGGCATCATGGAGTACATGGTCGACCCGATCGTGTCGGCGGACGTGATCGGCAACCCGCACTCGAGCATCATCGACTCGCTCTCGACCATGGTCCTCGGGAAGCAGGGCAGCTTCGCCAAGATACTCGCCTGGTACGACAACGAGTGGGGCTACGCGAACCGACTTGTGGAGCTCTGCCCCAAGGTGCTCTGAGCGGAGCCCCTTCGGCAACGCTTAATACCGGGCGCTCGCTAGAACACGCCCGATGGTCTCCTGCTACGACTGCGAGCACTTCGGAACTGCCTGCAAGGGCATTGTGCCGCCCATGGAATACCGCGACAGGATGGACGAGTTCTGCAGGAAGTTCGTGGAGCTGAGGTTCCGCGATCAGCTGTACAAGCCGGACGGCGCGTCGAGGCTCTGATCACGGCCGGTACCTGCTGAGGCTCACATACTCCGTTACCCTGTCCGAGACGCGCCCGAGCAGTATCTCCTTCTTCACCCCGTGCGCGAGCCTCACCGCGCGGCTCACCTCCGGCCACATTGCCGTGTAGTCCTTCGGGACGGCATGGACCAGATATCTGGCGTGCATCTTCCCGGGGTCCCCCTCGTACGCTCGGAAGTGGGAGCCGTACTTGAACCCCGTCTTGACGACGAGCCCCCTGCCCTTCATGTCCTTGAACGCATCGAGCCTCAGGTCGAAGTCCGGCTGCAACGCGCGCGCGCGCTTCTTAAGCATCGCGAGCGAGAGCGGGCGGTTCGTCTTCGCGTCCTTAAGCTTCAGGGCACCGAGTTCGACCAAGAAGGCGGCCTCGATCAGTGACAGCTGCAGGTTCGGCCCGATGTGTTTGCCGAAGAAATGACCACCGTGGAGATTCGCAGCCTGGTCCCTGTCCGTGACCATGACCCGGTCGGCCATCAGAATCCCGGTGTACGTCGAGCCGAGGTCGACCGCACCGAGCTTCCCCTTTGGTGCCACCCGCCGGACCTCGTAGTACGTGACGTCGCTCTCCTCGTCGACGACCGCCAAAAGCAGCTTCTTCCTGACGTCGGCGGTCCGGTCTAGGCTCTCGAGGAGCTTGCCGAGGTCGAAGGTCGAGCGCTCGGAGATCGCCGCGACCCACCACCTGCTCGGGGTCTTGTTGGGCGACCCTCCCCTCGGGAATACCCGGAAGTCCAGAGGTGGCTGGCCGAGCTTGACGACATACCCGCGCTGGCGTAGCTCCCGATAGACCAGGTACCTGATCTCGAAGCCTTCGGACATCTTGTGGGCGAGGCGCAAAAGATCCGCAGCAGGGATCATCCTGCCGTCCGAGACGACCTCGAGGCGCTGGGACTCGACGAGGTACGTCGCCTCCATGAGGTCGAGCTTGAGGGCGCCCCCTGACTGTGGCACTCCGTAGTACCCCTTGTTGTGGATCTGGCTGGCCTCTGCCTGGTCGTCGACCAGCACCTCGGTCCCGAGGAGTCGTCCCGTCATCTTCCGGCCATATTGACATCGATGGTTAATACTCTGCCCGGTCGGAGGACCGTGCTGGCAGCACGGAACACGGGTCGTGACCGGTCCCCGGACCATGGCCAGGACTGTCGAGAGACTCGGCGGCAATTTCATATAGAAGCTCTAACATAGTCGACGGCCGAGTCTGAAACCTCCAACAATCTGAGGTGATGGAATGATCAGAAGGAAGGAGAAGCAGGAGGGCCTCGTCCCTGGCGGGTACTGGGGCCAGAATTGGATGAGTCCGATGTCCGTCATGCGCAACATGGACAGGCTGTTCGAGGACTTCAGGAACGAGTGGGAGAACGTGTTCATGTTCCCCAGGACGACAGGTCTAGACGTTGTGAGGCAGCCTCTGGTGGACCTAGTCGACACGGGAAAGGAGTACCAGGTCAAGGCGGAGCTGCCGGGGATCAACAAGGAGGACTTGAACATCGAGGTCTCGGAGAACGGCATCGAGATATCGGCCGAGAGCAAGGAAGAGAAGAAGGAGGAAAGGAAGGGGTACATCAGGAGAGAGAGGAGGTATGCTAGCTTCTACAGGTCGATCCCTCTCCCCGAGGACGTCGTTCCCGACAAGGCGAGCGCGGAGCTCAAAGAGGGTGTCCTTTCCGTCACCCTGCCCAAGGCCTCCCTGCCGGAGAAGAAGGCGAAGAAGCTCCCGGTGAAGTGACCCTTCGGGGTCACCTCCAACCCCTTCGTTCTTCCAGGACCATTACGGATAACAAGAAGTGGCGGTGCGCTCGATGGCAGAGAGGAAGGAGAAGATACTCAGGGTCGTCCAGGCCAAGTCTGCGGACGACGGAAGAGGGATTGCGCGGATAGATCCCGCACTCGTGAAGATACTTGAGCTCAGCCAGGGCGACACAGTGCTAATAGAGGGGGGAAAGACGACGGTGGCCACGCTGTACAATGGCTACCCCGAGGACGAGAACCGCGGCACCATCAGGATCGACGGGTCGACCAGGAAGAATGCGGGCGTCGGCCTGGATGACAAGGTCGCGATCAGGAAGGTCGTGCCCAAGCCGGCCACGAAGGTAACGCTCGCGCCGACGCAGCCGCTGAAGATCGTGGGCGGCGAGGAGTACCTCGCACAGGTCCTCGACGGCAGGCCCATCATGAAGGGCGACCTGGTCGAGGTCAACATCATGGGCCGGAAGTTCGACCTCGTGGTCCAGAGTTTCCAGCCGGCCGCTGACGCGGTCCTCATCCAGAACTTCACCGAGATCAAGCTAAGCGAGAAGCCGGCGAAGGAGGCGGTAGCCAAGGGCCCGAAGGTGGCCTACGAGGACATCGGCGGGCTCAAGGACCAGGTGGACAGGGTCAGGGAGATGATCGAGCTTCCCCTGAGGCATCCGGAACTCTTCGAGAAGCTCGGTGTGGACGCGCCGAAGGGGGTCCTGCTACACGGTCCGCCTGGGACGGGCAAGACCCTCCTGGCCAAAGCAGTCGCATCGGAGACGAGCGCGAACTTCGTCTCGATCGGCGGCCCCGAGATCATGAGCAAGTTCTACGGGGAGAGCGAGGAGCGCCTGCGCGAGATCTTCAAGGAGGCGTCCGAGAACGCCCCGAGCATCATATTCATCGACGAGATAGACTCCATCGCACCGAAGAGGGACGAGGTGACCGCTGAGACCGAGCGGAGAGTCGTCGCCCAGATCCTCGCGCTCATGGACGGACTGGCGGCGAGGGGCAAGGTCGTCGTCATTGGCGCAACCAATCGGCCGAACGCGCTCGACCCCGCGATAAGGAGACCCGGACGGTTCGACAGGGAGATCGAGCTCCCGATACCGGACAAGGACGGGAGGCTGGAGATACTCCAGATACACACCCGTGGGATGCCTCTCGCGGACGACGTAGATCTCGTAGGGCTAGCTGGCATGACCCACGGATACGTGGGCGCGGACCTCGCGGCACTGACCCGGGAAGCGGCGATGAGGGCCCTGAGGAAGATCCTCCCCAACCTGGACCTGCAGGCCGAGACAATCCCTCCGGAGGTGCTCGGCGGCCTGAAGGTCACGATGGAGGACTTCATGGAGGCATTCAGGGAGCTGCAGCCATCGACCCTGCGCGAGGTCCTCATCGAGACGCCGAACGTGAAGTGGGAGGACGTCGGAGGGCTCGAGGAGGCGAAGCAGGAGCTCATGGAGGGCGTCGAGTGGCCACTGAAGTACGGCGTTCTCTTCAAGCACATGGGCGCGAATCCGCCGAAGGGCATTCTGCTCTACGGCCCGCCTGGTACCGGGAAGACGCTCCTCGCGAAGGCCGTTGCGACGGAGAGCCAGGCCAACTTCATATCGGTGAAAGGTCCCGAGTTCCTCTCCAAATGGGTCGGCGAGAGCGAGAAGGCCGTCCGTGAGACATTCCGGAAGGCGCGCCAGGCCGCGCCCTGCGTCATCTTCCTTGACGAGATCGACGCGATAACGCCCGTGCGAGGAAAAGGGTACGGGGACTCAGGCGTGACCGAGCGGGTCATCAGCCAGCTGCTGACGGAGATGGACGGCCTCGAGCCGCTGCACAACGTCGTCGTGATAGCCGCGTCGAACAGGCCGGACATCATCGACCCCGCGCTACTGAGGCCCGGAAGGTTCGACAGGCTGGTGTTAATCCCGCCGCCGGACCTGGAGGCGAGAAAGGAGATCCTCAAGATCCACACGAGGGGGAAGCCCTTGGAGAAGGATGTCGACCTTGACAAGCTCGCGGAGAAGATGATAAACTACACGGGTGCGGAGATCGCCGCGGTGACCAACGAGGCCGTGATGCTGGCCATGAGGGACTACGTCCTCAAGGGCGGCGACGTCGAGGAGGACAAGGTCAAGCAGCTCAAGGTGGGGATGAAGTACTTCGAGAGGGCGATGGAGAACGTCGAACCGCTGAGCGATATGGACCTCGAGAGGTACTCGAACATGCAGCTGAACAGCATGTACAGATAATCCACGGTTCGAACGCACTCGGAGTCAAAAACTATAAGAGACAAGATGTAGAAACGAGAGGCGAAGATGGCTGCGAAGAGGGACGAGCTCCTCCGACGCGTCAGGAGCACGCTCGCGAAGTCGGGGTTCTACGTTTCGGACCCGCATAACATACGTAGCATCAGCTTCGACATCATCGCCAGGCGCGACAGGCGACTTCTGATCATCAAGGCCCTGGCAAACATCGACTCCTTGTCAAGCGAGGATGCTGAGCAGCTCAGAACGCTTGCCAGCACGCTGAACGCGAGCCCCATGGTCATCGGACTGCATTCGGGCTCGGGGAGGCTGGAGCACGGCATCCTGTACTCCAGGTTCGGGATACCGATCATCTCCGAGGCGACCTTCCACGAGCACATGCTCGAGGGTGTCCCTCCGGTGGTCTACGCTGCCCCCGGAGGCCTGTACGTGAGGCTGGATGGCGAGGCGCTGAAGAAGGTCCGGCAAGATCGAAACATCTCGCTCGGGACGCTCGCGGAGATTGCCGGGGTGTCGAGGAAGGCGATCCAGATGTACGAGAGCGGGATGGGCGCGATGATCGAGATCGCGGCGCGCATCGAGGAGTACCTGAACGAGCCCATCGTCGTCCCTCTCGATCCGTTCTCCTACACTGCAGAGGTGGCCAAGACCCTGCGCTCGTTCGACCAGTTCAGGGGACTGAACAGGGAGGTCTTCGAGCTGCTCGACACGATCGGATACTCCGTCGTCCCGACGGTCAGGTGCCCGTTCGACGCGCTCGCGAAGGAGGAGGACACGCTTCTCCTCACAGGGATCGGCGAGGACCCCGCGATGACTCTCCGCAAGGCCAAGGTCGTAGGCAACATATCCAGGGTCACCGAGCGCAAGTCGGTGATCTTCGTGCGGGAGGAGACTTCGAAGGAGGACATCGAAGGCACCCCGCTGATCACCGAGAAGGAGCTACGGAAAGCGGACGACGCGGACGATGTCCTCGAGCTTATACTCCGCAGGGAGAAGAGGAGAAGGGAATGAAGCTCGAGTCCGTGCGCGCGGACGGCTGTGACATCCACGTCCTTCCCGTAATCAAGGGCCTCGTGTCTGAGTCGGAGAGCGTGCGGCAGGCGTTCGATTATGTGAAGCCGGACTTGGTCGCGATATCCATCTCGAAGGAGGAGCTAGAGGGGCTGAGGGAAATGCCGGAGGACTTCGAGCCCCAGCTTTCCCGATACGAGGAGATCTATGTCGAGGGGTTGCAGCGGTTCGGGGAGGTTTCTGCTCCGCCTCCATGCTATGTCGCGGCCCTGGAACTCGCGGATCACCGCGGCATACCACTGGTGCCAGTGGACATGGACGAGAAGAGCTACACGGAACTGTACTGCCTTGCAGTCTCTGGCGGCACGCTCTTCAGGCACTCGACCCGGACATGGATCCTGAAGCGAAGGAGATTCAGCACCCAGAGCCCAGAGGATTTCGTGCGCGCATGGGACCGCGCGGTGAACGGGCTCGAGGGATTCAGGAAGATCGAGCAGACGAGGGCCGAAACCATGGCTAGAGAGATCCTGAAGGCGTGCGGAGGCTCCGCGAAGCACCTACTGGCCATAGTCGAACTGGAGCGGGCTCAAGAAGTCCTCGGCCTGATCAGGGAAAGGCTCTCGAAAGAGATAGAATAGGAAAGGTGTTTTGCGGGTTTTCGCTCTAGCCTACTGAGAGGTTGGACGCCAATGTGACCGTTATGGCCCCGGAGCCCTCACTCCTGCCAAGCTCGCAGACCCGGTACCAGACCTTTACCGGGTACATGTTCATGTAGAAGCCGACCTGCGTGATTGCGCTCTGGGCGGCAGTGTAGTTCGTCACAAGGATGTCGTCGTACCCGTCGCCGTTTATGTCAGTGGCATCGAAGAGCGTCGGTGCCGTGTTGGCCATCAGCGTGTCAGTGCTATACACATACATGTTCGGATCCGATGCCGACCATCCAACAATAGGCGACCCTCCGAC